>VOFK01001556.1_pt1 | contig 23235 bp, 42 predicted proteins | sample 5384121 | NCBI WGS metagenome assembly VOFK01 (sample SAMN12384730, study PRJNA508395) | human gut metagenome | isolation source: healthy gut J | host: Homo sapiens | reverse complement strand
CGCTACGTATCAATTTCATACCACATCCCCATGGAATGCAAAGCTGCTCGATAGAGCGGCATGGCCGTATAAAAACGGTGACTATGGGAACGGATTCCTTACAGAGGATGGCGAGGAAGAAATCCTAAAAGGCTGAATCTCATAGATATGGCCAAGGGGCATATTGAATTCTATAGCCATTGATGCAGATGGAGAAGATTATCACTATGAGACGAGTTACTTTTTCAGGAGTAAAGGATATCGTCGATGCAGCTTGCAATATGTTGTCACAGTTACAGGGATCCGCAGACGAAATTGTTTGGACGTTCTCCTGCCGGAGAAAATTCTACCGGTGAGGGGAGATATGGAAAAAATTATTATGGATTCATCGGGAATATCCAGGAACTTAATCTGAAGAAAAACATAAAAACTGTGATTGACATTATCCTTAGTGTTGGAAAAGTACAAAAGAAATTCGATGAAATACCGGATTACAATTTGGAATTCAAACCTTTGTGGAACATGGACGAGAAAACAGCAGGCGGATACAGACAAGGTAAAAAGCAGATACAGAGTTTGTAAAGGCACAGACAGCGCAAATATATGTTGACATGCAGGCAATCGATGCAGAAGAGGTTCGAAAAAGACTTTCTGAGGATGGAGAGTTTACGGTCAATGATATTATTTCAGAGGAAGGATGGAACGATACTGAAACTGGAGAATCTGAAGAAACAGTGGACACGGCATTACCGGCACAGCAGAAACTACAGGATATAGAAGTTCGGGAGACTGAAAATACAGATTCTGATATACAGCAGTCAGTGCTTCATTTACAACAGATCATACCAACTGGATGCGGAGTAATCGTTATGCGAGACGGAAAGGTTCTGGTTGGTAATCGTAAGGATAGCGGACTTATTTGCGGTCCCGGAGGACACATAGAAGCTGGAGAATCACCGGAAGAGGCAGCAATTAGGGAAACCAGAGAGGAATTTGGAATAAATATCGCAGAGACTATACCGGTAGCATTGATTGCCGGAATGCCTGAAGGGTATTGCCCGTCCCAAAGTATTCTTATGTACGGAGTTCTATGGAGAGCCGATTTCATTTAATGATGAAATGGAAAATGCAAGATTCTCAGAGATAGGAGAAGTTCTGGAGGAGGAATTGTTTTTGCCGTTCAGACTTGGCTTAGAAGAAATGATGAGGCAGCTGCACGAAATGCATGTTGACGGAATCTTCTGCTTCGAGTAATATTAAAGCAGAAGCTGATGGTGGTCCTGGATCTGGAAGAAAGCCGGAAGGCGGAGGGGATGATGATGAACCACCAAAGGACAGCAGCGGAAAAATCATACAAGAGAAAAGCGGCTAAAAATGTTTCAGTTAAAGAAGCTGAAAAAGTTGGCCACGATATAAACAATATATATCACGCCAAATACAATGGTAAACGTAGCGGTATGATCACAACCTATAACCCGGATGATGATATTGCTTATAATTACGCATTTGAGTGCCATGGATTTGGTGAATATAATATTTTCAGCAAAGTTGAAAAATGTAGATTAGGAGGTGCTTTTTATGGCAGAGGAATTGAAAGAGGCTCTTAGAAATGTGCCTGACAGTTACGATGACTTTGTGAAAGGTTCTTTTGCGAGCGTAAAAAGTGATGAAGAGTGCCAGAAGAAACTCTTGGAGTATCTGAGAAAAAATCCGGAAGCACAGACAGACGATGTGATTGATTACATTTTCGATGAATTAGTAGCATAATTAAACGAAGGCGAGCCTTGCAGAGATGTAAGGCTCTTTTATTTTGCCCTGTAGGCCTGTTATATCGGCTCTGCGGGGCTTTTTTGGTTCAGACTATGAAATAATCGTCAACGAAAGAAAAAACAAAATCTGAGGAAGGAGGAAAAGACAGTGAAACAGGATAATAAAAATCAATGCAGATGCTCCGATCAGGATATGATTAAGCACCTAAACGGGAGAACAAAGGTAGAAGCGAAATACACTCCTAGTTATCCGTACACTGCAGAGCGGGAGTATTTCAGACTGGTCAATAGTTATATGGTCATAGAGAAGGAAATTCTGGAGAAGTATATCCCAGAGCTCAAACAAATACTCAGTGAAGGAACCCAGTACAACACGGATTCCAAAAAGACAATATGAAAAAAAGCGGAAACATCTCGTTTCTCCGTAATAGACAACACGATTGTTCGCCTGAACATCCTTTTCAGGAACATACAACGAGAACTTGAGAGTGCAATTGGTATGTTTGACTTGAAGAGAAAAATGCGGGAGATAGCAAACCTTGATTACAAAATGACTATAAAAGAATGGAAAAAGGTTATAGGAAAGACATTAGGTATCAATATCATGGAGGATTACTATTCCGGAGACTTTTTACCAGGAAATGATTGAGAGAGTGGATCAGTGACAATGTCGACCTGATTAAGACAGTTCCAAGTGATTCACTTGGGGAAAATAAAAAAGCAGCTGGTATACTGAAAACTTCATGGGAGGAAAGACAAACACAGATATTATCAAGGAACTACATCGGCAATACGGAATGGATAAGAGACATGCCAGATTGATAGCGAAGAGATCAGACAGGTAAACTCAATGCTCAGATTACAAGGCATCAGCAGAAAGGATGCAGGAGTAAATGAGTATATATGGAGAACCTGTCAGGATGAGCGTGTCCGGGAAAGCCATAAAGAATTACATGGAAAGAAATTTTGCTGGGACAATAACCTCCAGATGTTGGAAGAGGCAGGAGATGCCATCCAGGAGAGGACTATCAGTGCAGATGCAGAGCAAAGCCTGTATTTGATGTATCTAAAAAGTTAACATTGATGTTCCGTTTCAGATTCAATGGGATAAGGAAAGCAGGGAGAGGGGTGAAAGAAGTGAAGAAAAATCAGAATTGACAGCATTGCTGTTGACGGAACGTACTATACGGATGAAGGATATCTCGTCGACCATCCCATTGTAACGAGGTGCGGTATTTTTGAATACAAGAATCCGGATGGTACTACACGCAGAGAGCTACGCTTGCCGGAGGACGTCTTCAGTGAGAAATCATTAAAGAGTTACAAAGGCAAGCCAATAATCATTACCCATGACGCTGGGGAAGTTGACAAAAAATAATGTCAGACAGGAGCAGATCGGCACTTATCATGAGCGAGGGCTATAGAGACGGAGATGTCCGTTGCGAGATCATCATCCATGATGTTAATGCCATGAATAAAGCCGGCCTCAAGGAACTATCCCTTGGATATGTTGGATACTGAGGAAACTCCCGGAGTATACGGGGAGAGCATTATGACTGTATACAGAGAAAAACACGAAATCAATCATCTGGCACTTTGTCGGTGAGGGGCAAGTGAGCGGGAGACACCCGCTAGACTGAACATTGACGGAAAGATGATGATGTACAAATTCTTAAAGGAGGTAAAGAAATCATGTACAAACCCAACAGTGGTCGTAAAAACAACAACGACGGAGAAGATTTGACACACAGAAGAAATGGAAGCTGCCATTGCTTTATACAAAGCAGAAAGCGGCTTCTCAGGCATCCGGGGTAGAAGGGGCCGATGGGGGACGAACCCGGAACAGAGGAAACCAACAAATGAAAAGACGCCTATCGAGCAGGTTCGTGAGAACATCGATAGAAGGAATGCAGATGGATCAGAGATGTCACCTGAAGATATCATTGCAGCCCAGAAAGCAGATCTTGACACACTGCTTACAGAGATTGATAAGCTTCAGGCTTCCAAATGACATGAACAGTGACAACGGAGAACCGAGCGCAGCAGAGGGAGAACCCGCTATTCCTGATGATAATAATATGGATTCTGGATGCAATCCTTCTGCACAGGAACCTGAAAAGAAGGTAAACGCAGATTCTGTTGACCAGATTGTGATGGATAGACTTGATGTATGCCGAATGGCAGACAAGCTCAATCTTGATGGAGTAGAGAATCTTTCCGTGTTAGAGGGAAGAAAACGCATTATCAAAGCTGTTAATCCTAAGATTAACCTGGATGGTAAGAGTGCTACCTACATTACAGCTGCTTATGACATTGCAAAGCAGTCGTTCCATGAAAGGAAGAAGTACTGATGATCAGCGCAAGAAGATGTTTGAAGATCAGGTTCGCAAGGATTCCAAGGAAGAGTGCGGATCCGATTCTGCAAGGGCTAAAATGATCAAAAGAATGAAGGGAGGGAGACAAATAATGAGCATGGCAGTACAGACAAGTTATGGTTTCAGCTTTCCCCAAAGGGAGAAAAGCAGCCGGCGGGCTGTATGATTTATCAGCCCATGAAGTAGCAACAAAGACAGGCAGAAGGTGCCGGAGTAGCGTTTGGAGTTGGAGTTGTAATTGGCACCAACAAGGGCGTAGATGTAAAGATTCCTGTATCTACTGCGACATCAGATGATTTCGAAGGTGTAGTTGTTCATAACTCCGTTATGGTGGAGATGGATATGGAAAAAACAAGGTTGCCATTGGAGATAAAAGCACAGTTGGATGCTTGCAGTATGGCCGTATCTGGATCAAGACTGCATCCAAGGCAAATCCTGCATACAAGGAAAAGGTTTACATGATTACGGATGGTGACGAAGCAGGATTATTCACTACTTCTGATGATGAATCCACAAAGGTCGAGGTAAACGCTATTTTCCTTGGCGAAACAGATACCGGAATTGCAAACGCAGAATTCAGACCGGGCGCCGTAATTAAGGCAGCTGCAACTAAGTAAGAGGAGGAAGTTAACAGATGAAAGAATACAACAGAGATAACTACAACACACTGAAAAAGCTCAAACCTCGTGAAAGGGGCTTGCAAATAGCACACAGCTTCGCTTTGACAGTGTTGAATCTGCCACAGCATTCTTTGCAAGAGAACTTGATCAGGTAAAAAGCAAAGACATATGACAAATTATATCCGGAGCTCTCCGCTCTGGCATATTTCCCTATTACCTCCCGAGGTAAATGAGGGAGCAGAAACAACAACATACTACAGCTATGATATCACCGGAATGGCTGCCATCATCAACAACTATGCGACAGATCTTCCGAGAGTAGATGTAAAGGGAGAATCCCATACTGCACATATCAAATCCATTGGCGACAGCTACGGATACAACGTACAGGAAATGCGTGCATCCAGAATGGCCGGTAAGTCCCTGGATGCAAGAAAGGAGCTGCTGCAAGAAGGGCATCCGACTACATGGTTAACAAAGATTGCCTTTGCCGGAGATGCAAAGCATAATCTTGTAGGAATCTTTCTGAGGGTACAGATATTCCTCTGTATACTCTGTCTGAGGTTACTATTGATGGAAAGAAGTACACTGACTGGGCTCACAAGACTGCAGATCAGATTCTGGAAGATATCAATGGAATGCAGAAATTCGTAGACAAGATTACAATGTCTATCGAAAAGCCCGACACTCTGGCTCTTCCTGCATATGTATATATGGACTTGGCAACAAGACGAATTCCGGATACGGAAACGACTGTCCTCAGCTTCGTAAAAGAGCATGCTCCTTATCTGAAAGAATTTCGAGAAAGCATGGCAGAGCTTCAGGATACAGCAACGGATATCAATACATCCGGAAAGAATGTTGCGTTCATGTATACTAAGGATGCTGAGAAATTCAGCCTTGAAATGCCGCTTCCTTTCTACCAGTATCCTTTGCAGGTACAGAAACTGGAAACAGAGATTCCTTGCGAGGCAAGAACCGCAGGACTCATCATCTATTATCCGCTCTCTATGCTTTTTGGCATATGGCGTGTAAGGAGGAAACAGCATGAAAGTAATCAACAAATCCAGAAAGATTATTGGAATAAACAGGGGAGCCTTTGCTCCCCGGAGCAGAACTCTAGAGTTGCTCGCAGGGCAGGAAACACATCCTGTTGTCAAGTTTACCTAGAAAAGGGCATTCTTGTGGACGCAGAAGACACATCAAAAAAATCTGATGGTATTAGTGACTTAGAGAAAGCCAAGATTGCCGAGGCTGCCATTGCTGAATATAAGGCAAAACAGGAAGCCGTCATGGCCGCAAAAGCGGAGAAAGTGGCTGAAATCAAAGCTGTAAAATCTATGAAGAAAGAGGAACTGCAGCTGAAAGCCGCAGCTCTCGGGCTGGAAGCGGCAGACGATATCAAAGCGGAAGATCTGAAGGCAAAGATTCTGGATGTTCTTAACGCAGAACTTGAACAGATAGGCTAAGGAGGCACATATGGAAGCACTTGATATCATTAGAAAAACAATGCCTGAGTTCGAAAAGGTCGATGATGATACAATCAAGACTTTCATATCGCTTGCAGAGCCGTTGATATCAAAGAAACGATTCGGAAAACTGTATGAGCAGGCATTGGCATACTTATCGGCTCACAAAATGAAGCTGCGTGGGCTTGGAACATCAATAGGAATAGGCACAATAGGAGACACCTTTGGGTCTTTCTTCTGTTTCAGAAGGAGAAACATCGGTGTCTTTTTTTCGTCCACTCAGCAAAGCCGCCTAGGAGAAGCTGATGGAGAATACGCTCTTACCATTTATGGTACAGAATATCTTAATCTGAGAAAGAGGGTTGCAATTCCTATAGTCTGCGGAGGGAGACTGTGATCAGTGGGTGACGATAGGTTGACGCCGGAAGGAGAAAAGAGTATTCCGAGAGCTGAAAAAGCTTGGAGATATGGTTGTTCAGATCGGGATTCCAGCACGGAGCTGCCACAGAAGAGAATGGGGCGGATGTCTGCGATGTGGCAGCGTTCAACGAACTTGGCACCGAGACTATTCCGTCTCGTCCCTTCTTGAGAGATAGTGTTGACGACAATGAAGACGAGATAGTTAAATTTTTGCAGTCGAAAGTTGTTGATATTATACATGGAAAAACAGCAGAACAGGTATTGAAGGAAATAGGAGTATTTCAGAAGGATATGGTTCAGACAACGATAGAGGATGGTTATTTTGAGCCAAATTCAGAGGCAACTATCAGAAGAAAAAGGAAGCTCTCATCCTCTTATTGATACCGGAACTATGAAGAACTCTGTTAATTTTGTCATAAAGAAGAAAGGGTGATTAAGGGTGCCTCTTAGATTGTGGAGGAAAAAGCATACTATACGACGATTCAATGGATGCATGGAGGTCAAGATGGCTACGCCATTCCAGAATCGTACAATGACATAATTATACTAATGGATGCGCAAACAACTAAAAAAGGGCACGTAACAGATGAAAGCGGTGATTATACGCTACAGCGCCTCAAGGCTTTTTCGGATGATGAAGTAATGACAGCAAGCGAGGCTGAAAAACGAAGGGCTGACTGCCTGTGGTTCCAGGGGAAATGGTTTGAATGTGTATCATCTATTCTTAGTGAAAATACAGTATTGAAGCATTACACGAGTGAATGGATTCAGTGCTTGAACCAAGAGGAACCGCCGATAGATCCAGACCAAACAGAAAAAGAGGAGGAAACTAAGGTATGACAATAGACGAAATGCAGGAACGGATGTTGAACATCTTGGCCGGATATTATAGAAATAATCATGTATTTCATTCGTCTCAAAAAATGCCAAGGTTTCCAAATCCGTATATAAATATCAAGTTTTATAAGCATAAGAAGACGAGCAGCCCGATATGCCGGTTTGATGAGCAAGAGCAGTGCTATAAAAAATTACTGGACAGCTCATATGGATGCTGATATCAACCTATACACAAAGGGCGAGAATATAAACAAAGGAAAAGGAACCGCTGTCTACAAAGATACCTCTATGGGGAGATTTGGAAGATTTTTTACTGTACCTTTCGTCTGATGAAATGGTGGATGCACTTTGCAATAGAAGGATTAACCATAGAAACTGCAGATGTCGAAGGTCTTGGTGGGCTTGTTAATGATAACAGTACGTTTAATTACCGAGCAATGACTACGATTGGTATATCTTTCACAGAGAGCGCGTATGGGAAATATAATCAGCTAGGCATAGGAATTATACCAAATGCTAGCGGAGGCGGTTCAGAGGCGCTATTAGAGGCTTCTGACATCATTGAGACAATAAACTTAACAGGAGGATTTCAGAAATGAGCAATAACATTAACGATGTAGTAGATGTTACCATTGCAATCGAATCGCCGGCAACGGACAGTGCGTCCTTCTCAAATCTGCTACTTGTGGTACCAAAACCGACAAATGCAGGCGACGAGGAAATGAACGGAGTTATTGTTGTCCAGAGCGCAAAGGACTTAACGGTGTTTGGCTATACGAGCGATGATGCAGCGTATAAAGCTGTTGCTGTAGCTTTTAATCAGGACATGAGACCGGATGAGATATATGTAATAGCAAGAGAAAAAACGCTTGAGGCTGATGAAACGATTGCAGACTGTCTTGACAGAGCTGTTTCAGTGAATAAGTGGTACGGATTTGCTTTGGTTTCTTATACAACATCATCCGACCTTGAAGCTGCGGCAAAGTGGGCAGAAGCAAACGGAAAGCTTTTTGGATTTACTTTTTACATCCGGTAATGCCCTATTAATATGTCACCCTATAACAATACATTTGGATTTTTTGCAGGAGACATTAAAGACTCAGCTATTCCTGACGGTAATACATATGCGTCAATTGCGTATATGGCAAAATGCTTTTCCTACACCCCTGGATCCGAGACTTGGTCCCTCAAGACACTCAGAGGAGTGACGGCATCCAATCTTACACCTACAAAGGCAAAAACCTTGAAGGATGGAAATGTAAACTTCTACAGAACAATTGGAAATAAAGATGTTGTTCAGGAAGGAAAGGTTGGATCTGGAGAATGGATTGATGTAATCAGATTCAAAGAGTGGTTGATAAATAAGATTCAGATCGATGTCTTTAATTATCTGGCACAGAATCCAAAGATTGCGTACAACGATGGAGGTATTACCGGTATACAGAATGTGCTCGAAGCTGCTCTGTCTGCGTCACAAAAGAATAACGGCATTGATACAGACAGAATAAAGAGCGATGGAGAAGTTGAGAAGGGGGTATACAATTACAGTTCCGCTAGCATCTGAGGTGAGTGCATCGGACAAGAAGAACAGAAAGCTCTCCGGAGTATCGTTCACTGCACGTCTTGCCGGCGCCATTCATGAGACACAAATTAAAGGAACATTAGTATATTAAGCAGGAGGTAAACTGATATGGATGTAAAAACATACAATCCCAAAAAAGTAATCATTGCCCTTGGATCGCATGTTGTATCAGGATATGCAGATGATTCATTTATCACCATTGAATCTTCTGGAGACGGAACAACAATGAAGGTAGGGTGTGATGGAAGCGTCAACAGATCTGTAAGTCCAAACCAGGCATACAGCATTAAACTTGCACTTCAGCAGAATTCTCCTACAAGTTCATACCTCAATAAGAGATACGCCATGGATCAGGAGAATGGAGATGGACATTTCCCCTATTATCATCAAAGACATCATGGGAAAAGAAGCAGTTTTTCCACAGATGTAGCGGGGTAACAAAACCCGCTTCATGGGTAAGAGGTAAGGAAACGACAAATCGAGAATGGGAGCTTGCCTGTGGCGAAGGAAAGTTTGCTGAAAATTAAGTGGAGGTAGAAAATGATCAAACAAATTGAACCGAACAGGGGTTTCGTTGTGCGGGGTAGATTTTGCAATCTACCCCTTTGGAGCTATGAAAGCCGCAAATCTATCCGGAGAACTCGGAAAATTTCTCGGACCGATTGTTGCTGGTTGCCTTCCACTGATAGGAAGCAACGATGATGATGTACTGTCCATGGATCTGAAGGATGCAATGCCTTTGATCACAGGGGCTTTTTCGACGCTTGATGGAGATACAATCGAAAAACTTTTCCGAAAGTTGCTGTTGCAGCAGAATATCTCTTGTAGTTATACAGATCCTGCAACCGGACAACCGGTACAGACATGGCTTACACAGGATGTTCTGGATCAGATTTTCTGCCAGAACGTTGATGATATGTATCGACTGGCATATGAGGTTATTAATGTAAATTTCAAGGGTTTTTTTCAAGAAACTTCTCGGCCAATCTGGAGGCCTTTCTCTCAAAAAAGGTAGTGACGATCTTGTCGGGAAGTATGGAGAATTCGACAGAAGCCAATTTACCGACCTCGAATTGAGAATGTATGTCCTGATTCAGAATGGAATGGCTTCTATGATGGAACTTGAAGAATATTACACACTTTGATGAAGCGTTGAAGCTTTATGCACTTATGGTCATGAGACACAGGACACAGAGCATGGGATGCTTGAAGATAGCAAACACAGCGGGTAGGAGGTGACACCATTGACGGTTAAAGAACTCATGGTCGCTTTGGGCTACAAGGTAGATGAGCAGTCTCGTAAGAAAGCACTTGCTGACGGAAAAGCTTTGAAGAACTCATTGCAGTCACTGCTAGGTATGGTTGGAATAACAGTATCCATAGCAGGTATTGTGAAGTTTGGAAAAGACAGTATGCAGGCAGCTTCTGATGTTGAGCAGATGGAACAGAAATTTAATGTAGTTTTCGATAATTTATCTGGACAAGCTGATGAGTGGGCTGGAAATCTTGCTAACGCCATTGGAAGATCGAAGAACTCCATTAAAACGTACTTGGCAGACAACCAGAACCCTGTTCGTTGGTTTTGGTATGGCACGTGACGCTGCTATGGAAATGTCAGAGCAACTTGTAGAGTCAGCTATCGACATATCGTCCTTTGCAAACCTGGACGAGACTACGGCTATTAACGCCATGACAAAAGCGGTAATGGGCGAGAGCGAATCTGCAAAAACGCTAGGAGCAGTACTGAATGATACTACCAGAGCGACAGCAATGGCAGAACTTGGTTTTTCTGGTACATATGAGAAGCTGGATCAGCTGTCTAAGATGCAGGTAAACTATACTGCCATAATGCAACAATCAAAGGATGCTATAGGAGATGCCGCAAGGTCTATGGACTCTTTTGAGTCCAAAACTAGGCAATTCCAAGCACAGATAAAGGATATCAAGGAAAAATGTCGGAAGATTTATTCTCCCGTATGCGACAAAGGGTTTAAGTCTACTTTCAGAAGCTTACAGGAAAAGTAAAAGAATGGTCTGACAGCCTTGGAGAGATGTTAATGAGGAAGGAACTAAGGCAAACAAGATATTCACAAAAATTTACGGAGTATGGAGAAAAGGTCAAAACTGTTATCCAAAGGTGGTTGATGGCGGAAAGAAGCTTATAGACATGGTAGGCGGAGGAGAGAATGCTCTTAAAATCCTTCGGAGTTGTTATAGGAGCTATAATGGCATACAAAAAGCCGGAGAAAAAATACTATCTGCAGCTGATAAATTCAAAAGTTTCTCCAAGGTACTTGGAGGTATAAATCTTAAAGCCCTAGCAATAGTAGCAGTCATAGTGCTGCTTTTTTTATTGATTCAGGATTTTATAGGGTTTCTACCAGGGGAAAGATTCTTTGTTTGGAACATTGCTTGCGAATGCAGGTGTAGATGTAGATGCTACAAGAGAAAAAGTTCTTTGCACTGAAGGATAATATCGCACAAATCATAGAGTATATAAAACAGATCTGCGCACCAGCGTTCGATTCTCTGAAGGATTTTTTTGGGATGAGCACGGAGCTGAAATTATTGCATATGCACAAAAATTTGCTAAACGGAATTGTTCAGGCGGTATCATTTATGGTCGCCGCTATAGAGCCATTCGTATCGTTCATAGCAAATTTATTTCAAGGATTATTTGCTTTGCTGGCCGGAGATACAGATGGAGCGATAGAATCATTTAAAAATGCCTGGTCAAGTTTCAAGATTTTATCTCCAATATGTTTAGTGCGATTATGTCGTTACTGGACGGATTATTTGGTGGATTGCCGTCGAAAGCCCTTACTTGGGGAAAAAGATATGCTACAGAATTTTATAAACGGAATTACCGAAAAAATAGGAGCTTTTGAAGGAAAAAAATAAACAGTGTCGGAGATGCGATCAAGGAAAAATTGCATTTTTCGAAGCCTGATAAAGGGCCTCTTGCTGATGCAGACAAATGGACTCTGATATGATGGACCTGTTTGCACAGGGAATCGAAAAGGGAAAGGAAAACTCAAATCTACAGTCACTGGAGTTGCCGCACTGATCAAGGGAGTGGTGACCGGAGATGTCGGAAATGGGTTAAGTGCACTGGCTGGATCTTCGGAAGCATCTGTGCAGACTGCAGGAAATGTGTCGAACAGTAATATGACAATTGTACAGAATAATAATTTCCAGAACAGCTTCAGCGGAGGAGAGACCGTGAACAACAAACACAGGCTGCTAAGCAGATGAATAAAAAATGCACACGACGCCAGCACTTATCTGGCACATGCCGTAGCTTTAGGGAGGTAGGTGTAATAATGAAACAGAAAGTGGTAACTACTGTAGCGGGTATTGAATTTGATGCGTTGATAGAAGCTCAGGAAACACATTCTGCTACAGTACCGCAATACCCTCTTGATGAAGGGTATAGCGTATTCTGACAACGTTGCATTGACCCTACCGCACTGAAGCTGACATTGTATGTGACGGCGACACCGGTTACGTGGCTTTCGAGGCATGGAGTCGGAGACCAGCGTGTAGAAAATATCTGCAATCAGCTGTTGGATTTATACAAAGCAAGAAGCCCTGTAAGTGTAACTACCCGAGAAAATCTTATGACAATATGATCATAAAAGAATATCACAATCAGCGACACTATACAGGCTGGATATGCAAAAGAAGATTTGAAGGTTTTTTACAGAGATACAGTGACGGCTGCGAAATCAGTAGTAATTCCTGCGGAATATGCTAGAGGAGGGAATACGATGGAATCGAACGGAGCCGCCTCAACGACAAAAGCGCAGAGTTCTACTCCGACAACCGCATCGGACAGACAAAAAAAGCGGGAAGGCAAGCGGAGATACTACAAGTTCATCCAAGAATGGCAGCACGTTGCTTTATAACATGGCCAGCGGTTTAGGAAACAAGACCGGATGGTATTCTTTAGAATGACAGAGGCTGACAGATGCTATACATTGAAGTTCCGGATAAGAACGATAGTATAAGCCGATCACACGGAAAAGAGTATTATATCCGGTTTACCTATAACCCATCATATAGACTATTGGTCATTTGGCCTGTATAAGACCAATATGGACCCTATTTTACCAATGACAAAAGATTGTTCCGTTCTCCCCATTAACTTATTTTTACACATATACGGATCTTTCCTGGATGGGGATTTCGGGTGCTTTTCTGTAGACAAACATGTTGGAAGAAATGCTTTTAAAGAGAAAAAGGCGAAATTCGTCTATATACCAAATAGTGAGTTGTGACAGGAGGTCGGTTATGAATTTTCTTAGGCAATACAGTATTTTATTCGGAATTCCAGGACAGATAGGAACGGAAATTTCCAGTGTTGGAGTTAACCACTTCATGTAAATTTCTCACTGGAAAAAGCGGATACAGAAAGTAGCAATACAGGAAGACTGCAGATATCAAATCTGAATAGTGAGCATAAAGCATTACTCAGCGAGGATAAGCGTGGTTGAGATAAAAGCAGGATACAGCGACACACTCGGTACAATCTTTATCGGCGGTGTCGCAAATCCTTCTGAAACACTGAACAATGCAGATAGAATACTGGAAGTTGAATTGGTAGATGGTTTATCAAGCTATGATGCCATTGGTACCATGTCTATTAGCGGAGTGGTTACGGGAGATAAAATTCTGTCAGAACTTCAGAAACAGATGGGAATTGAGTCGTCTATCATTACAGAAAAGGCATCAGCATTGCTGCGGACAGCAAAGTACAGCAACGGATATTGCTCTGTTGGAAAGAGAAAGGCGGCACTACAGTCTCTTATGGAGAAAGCTGGTGTTAATTATTCTTTTTGCAAAAAACGGCGTTTTACAGGTGTTTTGCCAAGGAGAAGCCATAACAACCAAAGCATATAAAATTAGTGCGGAAACAGGGCTCATAAGCATACCGAAAAAAAATAAGCATTACACAAACAACTGCATCAAAGAGCGGTAGCGGAAAAGTATCAGCAGCTGGATCCGCATCTTCGGATAGTTCAAAATGGAATTCCTGGATATGAAATTGAATATCTGATAAACGGAGCAATCGGCATTAACGACCTAGTACAGGTGGAAAGCCGCAATCTAAACGGAATTTTCCGCGTAAAAAAGCAGTCATATTCAGGAGACAATTACCCGGAGATTGGAAGTGTACGGCACAAATAGTGGAGGTGGTAGCATGATACAGGAAGTAGTTGAGGAAATGGAAAAAAATGGTCAAAGATGTACTTAACAACAGCGTACACTGCTATGCCTGGTAAAATACTGACATTTGATGATGCTACTGGAATGGCAAACGTTCAACCGATTGGAAGTTTTTTCTGCGGAAAGTAGAAATGGACTATCCTGTCATACCTTCCGTACCTGTTTGTATAACTGCAAATTCATCCGGTATCGCCTCGTGTATACCGATAAAACCTGGAGACACATGTTTGCTTGTTTGTGCGGAACAAAGCCTCTCTGCGCTCCTATCAGAAACGACGGATGCACAATCTCAATGAGCGATTCGATCTTACAAACTGCATTGCTGTTCCGGGATTACAGAGAGCGCCAGTAGATGCCCAGAAAGAAGCAAATGAAAAAGAGGCTGTAGTAATCACTGAATGGAGACAAGAAGATTGTTATAACGGAGGAAGGAATTGAAATAACAGGAGATACCAAAATTGAAGGAAACATAGAAATCAATGGAGATGTAAGTATCAAAGGAATTACTAAGTTTGACGGCAAAGTATCCATCAAAGGTAACCTGGATGTCAGATGGAAATATCACAGCTACAGGAAATATTACAGGTGCGAACACGGAGGGATGACAATGAATGACTTGCAGATGACAAGAGAAGGAGATTTGTATGTAAAAATAATGATATAGCAGTCACTGACAGCATCGAACAGGGAATTTATATCAGACTTAGGTGGTTTTTCAAGGAATGGAAGTTTGGACCGGATTACGGAGTTAAATACTTTGAAAATATCTTTGTTAAAAATCCTAATAAGCAGCTGATCATAAATGATATATCCAAACAGATATTGTCAGTGGGACGGAGTAAAAAGCGTTGACAATGTGACTGTTTCGATAAATTCAGCAACAAGAGGCTGTGATAAAATATACGGTCAAACAGAGAGCAAAGAGATTTGAGGGAGGTGAATATATGTGAATATGGCGTAACGGATAAGGGGTTTGTCATGAAAAGGTTTGACACAATTCTCAAAGAAGTACAGGAAAGATCTTTCGGATCCCTTGGATTCGATGTATCGCCAGAATCCACAATCACTGCTCCAACTCTGTCCTGATCATTCCGTTTTTGCGATAAAATAGCAGAAATGTGGGAGGTGGCACAAGAGAGTTATTAATGCAAAAATACCCATCTACAGCAGAAGGAGTAAATCTTGACAATGCATGCCAGTATAGCAACGTATTCAGACGAGGAAATAAGCATACCGAGTACACAATACATTGCACTGCGAAGGATGGAACGATTGTTCCTGAAGGAAGCCTCATATCGTCAATTACAAATCCTGTAGTACAGCTTAAAGTACAAAGGATTCAGAGATTGAATCGTCCTGCAATGCAATATGTATAGCCAGTTACAATCGTTGAAGGGACTTACAATGTAGGCTGAATGGCAAAATGTATAGTTATAAAGCCACAGGAACACCGACAGCAGCAAGCATAGTTAACGGATTGGAATAATAGAAGTTGCTGGATATACTGTTGCAGCTGATACAGGAGAATGGGACACTTGCACCATAAGGATACAGTGGCAGCTCGCAATGATGTGTCGCTGTCAAAAGCAATCTTACTACAGAATATGTGGTAAGTCTAGTACACTATTACACAGTTGATTATGGAGACATTCAGTGCCCAGAAGGGACTATTTGCGAGATTGCATCAAATGTAACTGGTCTGATATCTGTGGTCAACAAAATAGAGCCAACACCTGGAAGAATTCAGCAAAGTGATATTTCTTTCGGCAGGATTACATAAGAAAATCATATGGAACATCATCAACAATGACAGAAAAAGTATCGAAGCATATATTCTGGAAAACGTTGCCGGAGTGAAAGATGTGAGGTGCTACGAGAATCCATACAATGTAGAAGATGAACTTGGAAGGCCCCCACACTGCGTTGAAGTTATAGTTGATGGCGGAGATGAGGAAAGCAATAGCCAAGGCAATTCTCACAAAAGAAATCCGGAGGAATTGAGACTTGTGGCGATATTATGGTCAATGTTCTCGGAGAGTATGGGGATGAGATACCGATCAAACTGCGAAGACCGGAACCTGTATATGCATGGATCGATGTCGAACTTACTACAGATGGAAGTAATATCAACCCAGATTATGTATCCGTAGTGCAGCAAACCATCTGCGAGAAGGCATCCGGAATCTCTATTGGAGACAGTTTAATGTCACAGACATTCATAGCAGGAATATATCAAGCTTTGGCTGGCATTTCTTATTGTAAGATCCATGTGGCAAGTTCGAGCGATATGAGCAGTAAACCAACTGATTTTTGTAGAGGGAAATATATCTGCAAACCAGAGGCAGGCCATAAAATGTGGACGCAAGTAGAATTGAGGTGAATCTATCGACATGAGCACATACGACGATTGGATAGCCAATATTCCTTTCCAGTTCAGAGATAAGCCGAATATATCTGCGATTATTAAAGCTTTTTCAAAGCAGCTGGATGCTGTGAAAGCAGTCAACCGGACAACTTACAGAGGCAGTAGACATCGATACGGCACGGGCATGAATCTTTGATATGATCGGTACCATCGTTAACGTTACAAGAAAAGATGCTCATGTGCTGATGAACAGGGAAATGTCCGTAGTTATTACGGACGAGATGTATCGGAACGTGTTAAGGTTCCAGGCACTGAAAAAATAATTCCGATGCGACATATGCAGATATTATGAAAGGAATGTATCTGCTATGGGGAGATGCAAAGATAAAGTATGCCGAAGCAATCCGGGAACCAGCTTCTAGAAATAAGCATAGCAGAAATTACTACCGATGAGACAGATCCGGCGCTAATCAGGCCTCATGGTCATTCGCCCTGGAGGCGTAAAAAATATTATTTCGATCAAGTTATACGGATAAGATTGATATGGTATCCTGGGAACGATTCGGGAACTGCAAATTATCCTATGAAAAAAATCATCGATGGAACGGAGCATTCCGCTGGAATAGTGCTATTCGGTGGCACTCTGACGGAGTTACTTTTTCTAATCATTATGACGGATTATGCAAATTTGACGGAAGCATAACTCATCAGGCAGATGGTGCAAAATACAATTATTACGATGGGAAGAACCGGTTCAATGGAAAAATTAATTGGGGGTCATTCACAGAAAAGGAGGACATTGACTTGGCGGATGCAGTATTACTTAATCAAGCAAAAAGGAAAATCTTAAAGTCTCATTTTGATGCCGATACATCTTTGCATAATAGCGGGTTTGTATTTGGAACAGGATTGGGAGCAGATGGAAAACCATATGTGCCAGATGTAGATCAGACCGAATTGGTTAATGAAATCGTCCGGAAGAAACTTGATAGCAAGATGCGAATAAGCGACAGCTGCTATAGATACACAGGAATGCTGAGTGAAATTGAGGGCAATGGCAAATACATCACGGAAATTGGACTAGTAGACGAAGATGATGATCTTGTTTTTGCATTAAGACCTTTGATAAGAAGATTAAGAACAAAAGAGGCAGAAATGACATTCAATATCGACGATATATTCGCATAACTGATATCGATATAATCCAACAAAAAGCAATACAGACCGCACATATGCGATATAATTCCGCAATGTTTTAAGAGGGTCTGACATCAATAGCGTATGCCCCTATTTCTATGCAAAATATTATTAGAAAGAGGTGTAAAACATGGCAAAATTTGTTATTCCTTCAGAACCCGCCTTGAACATTCAAAATGTCAACGAGGTTCTGGAGACAGACCCTGCTTGCATCGTTTATAAATGGCTATTTTCAGCAGCTTCTTGAGAACGATCAGGCACTTAAAAAATCTGATTGAGAGAAGACCTGAAAAGAAGAATCATGCAAAGGTTCAACCGGAAGCTATAATGACCTTTCAAATAAGCCTGAGATTCCTTCAGGAGAAGCGGCAGATGCAAACATTGCAAATAATGACACTACTACGGAAGCCGGTTATGTGGCAGATGCAAGGATTGTCAAGAAACACGGTGACGAAATTGATTCCTTAGCAGATCAGGCGTTCTTGTCTAAATATGGTCTTGTGAACAAAAAAACCGTGATAGCGGATGGAACGAGCGGTGGAAAGGTTATTACGGTGACAACAGATGATGCAGTCGTTACCACAACATTTTCTTTAAATGCCACAGGTGTTAAGACTATAACAGAGGTTATTGTTCCTACATCTGGAAGCTATAAATACACCAAAACATCGGTGATTACTTCCAACCAAGACAGGAAAGACCATTAAAAGAATCATATATAAAGGAGGATAAGTAGTTATGAGTTTTGTGGAAGCTGATTATGGCGCATCGGAAGGCGCCGCTCTCGTTGAAGTTCTTCTCGTTGGACTTACAAATGCAAAGTTGGTTTGCAAATCTACAGTGGAAGAGGATGAAGGAAAACAATCGTGGTTACTGATGGCGTTACAGCAGTTACCAGAAAGTTCAATTCAAACCTTACAGCAACATTTGATCTTGCCGGAAAAGCTGCATACAAAGTAACTGTATCGAATGCTGGAGTCACAGAGTTCGAGACAATCGTACACTTGAGTGCCGGAGAATATAAAGAAATTGAGGTAGGCCTCAATACAAATACATGGACCGATTAAAGAACATTGTTAAGCACATCTGAGACTACATACTGCAATATCGGTGACGAGATCAATGTACTCTGAATACTAAAGAGGTAATGACATACCGCATAGCAGCATAATCACTTAACCACGACCAGCCACACCAGTTGATTTTTGAGCCTAGATATTGCATGGAGACCGCAAGACAGATGAATCCATCCAATACTAATGCAGGCGGTTGGAATGCTTTACGATGAGAGAATGGCTGAATGGAGTGTTCTCATCAGGCATTACCGGATGAGCTTAAAAAGCAGTGATTTCAGAGAGAACATTCAAGACTTCAATCGGTAATCAGGGAAAGCGTTTCGCAGGAGGCGGCTGATATCTGGTTGCTAAAAGAATGGGAGGGTATTTGGAACACAGACATATGCTACAGCTAAGCAGAGCATACGTCGGATACGGCACAATTACCAATTTATGCAGTTGCATCAAACAGGGTAAAGACCTATGGAAAATCTGGTGGTTCAGCGCACTGGTGGCTTTCGTCTCCGAGCTCCGGCAACGATACGGCCTTTTGCAATGTGACTACCGCGGGTGCGGCCGGCAGCAGCAACGCGAGCGCCTCGATTGGCGTGGTCCCCTGCTTCCAAATCGTTTCATCAGAATCATAATCATCTGGCGGGCATGTCCCGCCGGATAGTAAGGAAAAATATGAGTGTATTAGCAAGGAACAGAAGCACATCCGCAATGGAATTTTTAAATACTGCGCATGAACTCGAAAAATTTACAATCGAGGCATGCCACAGAGAAAATGTAATACCGAAAAGGTACCGGCTATCAAAAGGGAAAGATCTCATGGAGTCAGCAAAAAATTGTGAATAATAATGTGATATATGCAAATTCCGTGTTTCCTAGAACAAAAGCAGAGTACCAAAGAAGAATAAAATTTCAGAAGCGGGCAATTATGGAAATACAAATTATGCTCAAAGATCTTCGTCTGCTAAGCGAAATTCTTCCAATCAGTGATTCGCTCCTGGAAAAATGGACCGGGTATCTCATCAATGAGGAAGGATACATAAAAGCAGTGGATGCAGTCGGATAAGGGCAGGTTTGATAAATTGGAATAACAATACAGCGGTTGCATTCTGAATTAAAATCATCCGTGGTGGTGGTTCAGCGAACTGGTGGCTTTCGTCTCGAACTCCGGCAACGATACGAACTTTTGCAATGTGACTACCGCGGGTGCGGCCAACAACAACAACGCGAGCAACTCGATTGGCGTGGTCCCCTGATCCCGTGCATGTGTAACATTTGTCGTCTGAGTAGGTCTGTTTGGACAGAAAACAATCATTTTGCACGGAAGGAGAATGCAACCATCAGGGAGGAACTCCCGTAAATAAGTACCTTCATACAAGCATCCGGACGCTTCTTGCATGGTGCCTGTGGCGAGGCATTTCATGGGTGTGTGTTATGTATCTAATTACATACTAGCCAAAAGACATAAGATATAGGAGGTGCAGCTCCCAAAATGAACAGTGAAGAGAGAAGAGAAGCACGTTACCAAAGAAGAAAAGCGAAAAGAGAAGAGAAAAAGGCTATCAGAAATGCCGATCATACATTTCAGAAGGTTACAGAGTTTGGATCCCTTCGTAAGTCATTTTACAAAGCGAGGAGAGGAACTAACTGGAAAGCTTCTGTACAAAAATATGGATGCAACGTGCTTAGAAATTCATACGTCATTAGCCGTAAAATGCGGAAACATCAAAAAGATAAGCAAAGGATTTATAGAATTCGACCTATACGAAAGAGGAAAAATAAGGCACATATCATCGGTATATTACAGAAAGGGTACCGCAGAAGGCGGTCTGCGATTATGGCATAGTTCCGATTATGGAAAAAATCTCTTATTTATGAGAACGGAGCTTCCCAAGAAGGAAAGGGTACCGGATTTAGTTCTGATCAGTTGATAAAGTTTGCGTCGGCATTACAGAAAATCCGGATTTACAAATTCTGGATACATTGTTATGGGAGATGGACATGATTTTTTGCCAGTCTCAGACATGATGTCATATATAAGAATATGTGCAAGATGATTACAGATCAAGAGCTCATAAGACAGACGATGGATTTTTTATATCACCATTTGGAAAAAGGGCTTGGTTTAGGGTCCCAGGTATGCCAGATTAACGCTGTAGCATATGCGAATGCCATTGATCATTACATTAAAGATGTGCTGCGGAAAAGTACTACTGCAGACATATGGATGATTGGTATGTGATAGTGGACACGAAAGAAGAGGCTGACGAGATTTTGAGAGATATTTCCAAAATGTATGCTGAAATCGGAAATTGAGATGAACCCAAAGAAAACGCAGAAAATAAAGCTTTCACATGGCTTTACTTGGCTGCAAGACAGATATTTCCTTACAGAGAATGGAAAAGTTATACGGAAAGCTTCTCATAAGAGAATAGCACAGTACCGCAAGAAGTTAAAGAAAAATGGCGGTCAAGGTGGAAAATGGCGAGATGGATTACAGCGCAGTTAGAAGCTTTTACGCATCCATATCCGGTTATTTAGCACACAAGGATGGATATCTTACAAAAAGGGAGTCTTGCTAATCTTTATAATGAATTATTCATAGAAAAATTTATGCAAGGAGGAATGCGAGATGAGCAAATTTTTTGCTACTTAACAAGTCTGATGTTGATCATTGACATAGTAGATGAAGTACGCTATGTAAAAAAGAATGAGAACAATTTGGTGGTTCTGTTAGCCACCAGCATGATGCGCAGGGATACATCGGTTCAGATAATGAAACGATATATCCCAAGATTGGCACCCAGTTCCGCCCTTCGTATGATGATATTGCGAAGGAGAGTGCGGTTGATGAACTTCCGGAAGGCGTGGTTCCGTTGAGATACAAATATGACTGGGAAATATGCAAAATTGTGGAGAATGAAGACCCATATCCGGCAGAACAACACAACTCTTACAACAATGGCAGCGTTAAACACAGCAAATCTTGAATATCTGGCCATGATGACAGATATAAACTTATAAGGAGGGGGTTAATATGTCAAAAGCAAAAGTAGTGGAGCACACCCAAATTACAAAAAAAAGATTTTACGACAGGAAGCTGTGGTCAAAAAGAGAAAAGGTTAAGGATGCAGTTACCCATCGAAATCCATGGATAACAGAGGAAGAATATACAGAAATAACAGGAGAACAATATAATGAGGGAATGACAACATCTTACGGATCTGCGAGAAGCAGGCTGAAATCATATCACAAAGTTGTCAGATTTTGGTTCATGTATTACTGGATGATTGTCTCAGTATAGAAGCGTCGAGCAGGAAGAGAAACTTCTCAATGAGTTAGAAAATGAGGATATATAAAGTGTAATGAAGCATCGGTTAAAGGGACCGGTGCTTATTTTTATGTGGAAGGAGACGAGGTATGGACGACGTAAAACTTGCAGAAGCACTTTCGGATCACAAGCATCGGATAGGCTCCTTGGAACACCGCATGGATAAAGGCTGAAAAATTTGATCGAAGAAATCAGAAGCATGTCCTCATCCATCCAGCTACTGGCTCAGGAGGTCAAGCAAGGGGAAAAGGTTGACAAACCTTGTGGAAAGGTGGAAAAAAGACAGAGAAGCTCCAGCAAAAGCGTGGAGCAACCTAAAAACCGTAATTATCACAGCCATCACGACAGGAATCATATCTGCAGCGATGGCTGCAATTATATCAATCATTTAAGGAGGAAAACAAAATGAAAAAAAATTGACTGGGTAAGAAAACTCACAAGCAGAAAGCTGTGACAAAGCAGTGGCATCCTTTGTGTCCATGATGATCACGTGGCCACTGGTGAGCTGGAAAACACGAAAGCAACACAGGTCACAGCGCTCATCATGGCAGGAGCTTCCGTCGTGGCGTACATCATCGGAGAGGGATTGACTGATTCTGCCAACACAGGAGCGGAAGACCAGGACGAAGCTGGGAGTACAGCGGAGGCGAAAGCCTCCTGAACGATAAAGGAGGATAACATGAGAAAACAGTTTGACGGTCGGACATCTCGAAGCATAATGGAAATGTGAACATGAAAAAAGTCAGGGACGCAGGAGCAAAAACGAATCGGATTGAGAGCCGGATACGGAAGGAAATGTAGACCAGAAGTATATCGTGAATGGAAGCGTGTTATAACCTGAATGTGGATCCGCTGATCTACGGGTTCAGTTATGCCTACACACAAAAGAAATGGCCAGAAACGAAGCAAAGGAAGCTATCAAACAGGCGTCAAAGTACTGGAAGGCTGTCCGATTGCATTCGATTTTGAGTATGACTCTGTCAACTATGCAAGAA
>VOFK01002402.1_pt1 | contig 23256 bp, 40 predicted proteins | sample 5384121 | NCBI WGS metagenome assembly VOFK01 (sample SAMN12384730, study PRJNA508395) | human gut metagenome | isolation source: healthy gut J | host: Homo sapiens | reverse complement strand
TCAATTGGCGTTCAGGAGAGCAAAGAAGTGCGAAAACAAAGATGAAAACATTTGATATTGCTTTATTCAAGGAATTCAGTACCCATGAAAGGTTTGGTAATTCAATACAATGACCCGCAAAAACCAAATAACAACTTTTAAAATAATAAATTTCACCCATAGTCATTACGCCGGTTTACTTACGAGATTGTGCCATGCACTTTCATTTTACAGCAGGTACTGAGAATTCAATCTTGCAGGCATATATTGAAACCTCGGCACTGGTGGTACTTTGATGGAAAGATAAATAACTATAGTATACTTTTTAGTTCCAGCAGGCAAAACGATGGTTTCGACTGGTCATTATAATGATTGAATTAAAAGAAAAACTACAAATATTGCTGGTCGTATAAAGGTTATGCAGGCAGCTATGAAATTCGATAAAGGTGGGAATCAGCAGCAATGGTAAAAATCTGGTGAGCATTATTGCTTCTGGTATCATTTTCTGCAATGCTTATTATTCTTTCACTGACTGGATGTGGATTCAGCTGTGGATGAAAGTGCACTGATCGGAATCAACTTGAGTCGGCAGAGAGCGCTGATTCGCTTCCTAAACTGCAAAGCGTAGATGCATCATCATTTATTCGTGTAGAGCTTTTTAAAATAACAAATGGAAACCGAAATTCAAGAAATTCAGACAAAGATTGAAGCCCTTTGAAGAATCCCTATTGCTGATGAAAAAGCAAGATACGCGCAGAATGATACCTTTCACATCACCAAGCAGCCTCTGAACTTCAAGAAAAAATTGGATTCGTTTAACCGGAATCGGCCAATATGCTTCGGAATTTGATTTCCAATCATAACATATGGTTATATAGCGTTTCTACGAAAGCGATATGTTATATACCGATACGATCCCAGAGCAGAACTTTCTAAGATGAACTGGAGACATCTTTATAGAAGTAGATGAAGCAGTTCTCCCACGTATAATGTCCCAGAATGTGGTGACAAGAATTTCAAGTTACTAAAATCGAAATTGAAAGCAAGTCCGCCAACAAATCACAAGCACGCTGTGATTCGCTGGCGGACTTTATAATGCGAAAAAATTGTTACTATGAATAAGGATGATTATACTAAAATTAAGCAAAAAACGTGTCTCTTAAGTTTAGATATCCTTTTGATTGACATAAACCCCATCGACAATAACACAGATATGCAGATGATTCCCAGTGGAATCTCCGGTGGAACCCACTTTAGCGATGGTATCATATTTGTTTACAATATTGCCGGCTTGGACAAGGAGTTGGCTGCAATGGGCATAAAGTGTACAATACCCGCCGCCGTGGTTGATGACGAGATAATTTCCATAACTGACATGGTAGCCGGCCTTTATGACCGTACCGGCTTCCACTGCCAGAATTGGTGTGCCATAGGGATAGGCAATGTCCAAAACCATTATGGTTGGTGGTATCCTTACCTGGAATGCCGACATCCTCACGTTTGCCAAAGAAAGAAGTAATGTGCTGTTCCCAGTTTGGATCATTGAATGGATTGCCAAATCCGCCGCTGGGAGCAGGGGAGTCATCATCAATAAGTGCATCGTTGATTTGTCCCAGAATCGAGATACCTTCGCGTTCTTCAATTTCGTGGAGGTAGACGGTCAGGTTATGCGTATAGGCATCGGCATAGCTTTTTCTGCTTGTCATCAAGCTGCCAGACCGTGTCGGCAAAGTAGTCATCGCCCACATAGGAAAGCGCGAAAACGGTGTAGGTGTGATCCTCTTGTACGGTTATGGTCTGCCCTCGCACCTCTTTCTGCACCGGTTCGGTATGGACTTCCTCGGAAGTGGTGTAGGTATAATATTCTGACTGGTGCGCTTGTACCTGTGCGGAAAGGTCAGCCAGGCTGATTTTGGGCATAGTCGTCCTCTCCTTGATAGGCGCAATACATGGAAATGAGCTGAAAGGCATTGTCGGAAACATGACCGCCCACGGAATCATCAATATCGCTGTAGGTGAGGCTTACACACTCGGATTCTATTTCGGCAAGGGAGTCCTCGTATGCAACCTGCAAAATATCCGATACGGCATTGCGAAGCTGCATCACGTTGGCAGCAACTTCCAAATCGTTGTTGATTGCCGTGCTGGGCTGTGTCAGCGTACCGAAAATCGCACCGGGCAGCATGAGCAGAACCAGAACCGGCAGCAGCAAGACTGCAATGGCAACGACCAGTATTTCCTTGCAATACTGCACCGCAGCTTCAGTAGCAGCCCCGGCGGGACCGCCCCTGTATTCCGGCTTTGCAATTTTGGCAAGCTTGGGCGCATTGTGAAGTGCCGCTGAAGCCTGCCGAAAATTTTGGGTATCGTTTTCAATCATTTAGTGTCTCCGCGCAGGGGCCTTTGGCATGGCGGCAACTTTGCGCTCATCATACTGCATACGCCCGCGTTCGTCCTGAACGGTGGGCGTTTTTTCTACGCGAGTCGTGGCGTAGACCTTGTACCACTTTTTCGCCGTCGCGGGAGGTTTGCTCGGTAAAATGACCCTCCGGCTTTTCGTACCGGCGGGCATTGTACATGGCAAACTGAATCTGACCGCGTCCGGGGATGATCTCGCGCCCTTGAATCTTTCCGCCGCCGATTTCCACATCGGTGACGCTGTTGCCCATCTGTCCCAGCAGCACACGGTTCATAGCTGCTTGTTGGATAGAGGACGAAGTGGGAATGGTGGTCTGTTCCACAATAGCGGAGCCGCCGGCACGCAGGGCAATTTCACTGTCTCTTGTCGGAGAAACATCAACCGTGCTATCGCCCTCTGCGCCAGCGGTGGGCAGGGATAGGAGAGTCAATCACGGCATCGTTTTCAGCGGTTGCCATTGCAGTGGGGGATATTTTCGCCAGTGGCAGGAATAGGCATGGCATCCGCATCGCTGGTGCCTGAAAAAATAACCATTGAGCGCTTCTACGGCGCTGTCGCCTGTAAATACTGCCGCTGGTTTGTCCAGTGGCGATAGAGCCGATGACCTTGCTGGCGAAGCCGCCATCTTTTGCCAAGGCTGTTGTGATACATGGCACAGCCAAGGATGTACCGATGCCGCCGGATTGTCCACTGATGGAGCTTGCTGTACTTTGCTGCACATGACGGCTTACCATGCCGGAAAGCCCGCCTGCAAAGGTGTTGCCGGGTGTGGCTTTTTGCGGTAGCAGTTGAATCGGCGGCTTTTTGCAGCGCCCAGCCCCATAAAGGCTTTGCCGATTTCAAAACCACGAAAGGCTAACAATGCCTCGGACAGCATCGAGCCGGGCGAGCGTGAAACGCCGATGCCCAACGAGTGCAGAATACCGTCCAGCTTGGTGCTGACTTTCAGAAACGCGATAGCACACAGCAGCCACAGGAACAGATTCCCGGAGACCGCATCCTTACCCTGTGCGTCCACGGCCGCAGCAGCTTCATCCTCGGTCAAAGCAAAAGCAGCCGGGCAGTACAGGAGAGCAAAGGCTAACAGCGGTGAATAAAGAAAAAAGAGTTTTTTTTCATGCAAAAAAATCTCCTATAAGGACAGTGGATTGGCGAGAAATTCTCCGACCATGTTGACGAACAGTTTTAAGCACCATGCGTTCATGATCAGCAATAGAAACTGCCCGCCGAACATCCGGCACCAGCTTTTTGAAAATGTTGTTTGTGCCGCGCGCTGCACCCATGGCAAAGGCAAGCGGCGCTGTAAAAACCAGAATTCCTAGCACAACATATCGCTCGGCGGCTTCCAAAAGCAGCTTTAAGTAATTCCATGCAAGAATCACAACAAGGATCAGAGCAATCAGCGCTACTGAGCCGTTGGCAATCACACCAATGATGACGAGTAGTACAGAATTGAAGTCTCCGAACTGCACGCCGGGCAGGCTGCTGTCCAGAATCCAGTTGTAGGGTGTGCCGCCGATCTGCAAAGGCAAGGTTGACGATGTCATCACAGTACCAAATCAGCAGCAGAAAAAAATTACAGAACGCACCACCAAATTGATGGGATTCTCGGTATCAATGTCAAACCCTGCACCATAGCAGCGGTAAAGCTGCCACACAAGGTTCAGCAGTACCAGCCCGATGGCCGTCCAAATGAAGATTTCATACATAGCCGAAGCAGCAGGGAAGTACCGCTTGAACGTGTCCATATTGCAGCCCAATGCGCCCAGTACCGAGGTAGATACCAAATCCAGCAGGTTCATCACCTGCGTTGCCAGCCAATCGACAATACCGTCTAAAATGCCCAAAGGCGTTCACCTCCTCGTTGCAATTACGCGTAGTTACGGATTCCAAGTGCCGCCCTGAAAGAACGGCGTGACGTAGGCCATGATGAAGCCGAGACCGTTCAGGATCGCCCAGGTGATGGCAATGCGCTTGAGCCATGCGCGAGAGTCGTCCACGGTCTTGCCGTTCTTGGAAAAGTTCATCAGTAGCAGGGCAACGGCGGCGCAGACCACGGCAGTGACGGTGGAGATAGAAATGATTTGCGAGTAGACATCCTGCATGATCTCGCTGGCCTTTTTGTCCAGACGGTTGTGGTTGTTGCGGCGGAATTATCCTCGCCGGTTGCAAAAAGCGGGCATTGCGGTCAGCGCGCTGCATAGACAGCGCAAAGGGCTGTCTTTATGCGCTTATGGTAAAAAAAGAATACGTGTTTTTCTTGATCATTGAAACCTCCTGTGTGTAAAAATGCTTTATGAGCTGCCAAAAGTAGACCATTACCATAATAACAAATTGACTGTGCAGGAAAAAAGGCTTTCGCTCTGCGGATGTATTGCGGATGTTGTGCAGGTTCAATCGGGGGGGGTAAGCAGATTGGTGATTTTCTCGCAATCTTGGGAGGTGTAGCCCCACAAAATCGAACTGAGAGCCTCGATAGCTTCATCCCGGTGGACATAGTAGGTGCGCAGAGAAATGGAGATTCCCTTGGTTTCGAGAGCGACTGCAAAATTGCACCCGCATTCTCGCACTGCTGCGGGAGAGATAGGCCTAGTACAAAAATCCAGTAATAAAACTCGCCTTTTTTGTGCTTGCGACGCATCAGGTCGATTGCGGTGTCGATAATCTGCATCATCTTTTTTGCTGCGTTCCAGGGCACGAGCATAGTTTTCCAGCCGATTGCCGCCCTTGTTGACCTCGTTGTCCACAAACAGTGCATCCGAGGACAGACCATATTCGGCCTTGAACTCCTCCTGCAAATCGAGATCGGATACTTCCAAATTCCATATGACATCCCGGTACTTCCGCAAAAGCGTCCGTGTGTCGTGATAATGCGGGGATACATTGGATTTCTGTCTTTTTGAATTTGGCATAAAAAAAATACTCCCTGTTTTGTTTGTCGAAAGAATTCTTTCAATTACTAAACAGAGAGGAATCAATGATTTTGACGCACAATTTGCAAAGAAAAAAGCAAAAAAACTTCGGATATTTGCAAAATTAGGCGATTTTCTATTCGAAAATAGGTGGTCAACCAAATTAGGCCTTAAAATGAGGCAACAAATTTTAATGTTTGTTGCCTCACGGTAAGTCACCACTTACAAAATGTAAGAGGTAGTGTTCCCCTTAGCTAGGTAGCAGCTCGGCAGTGTTGCACGCTGGGGAAACCTGCAAGTGTAACTACTATCTTGACGAACAAAATGTCCCTCTACCTGTGATACTTGCGAATTTAGATGTTTTTATACAAACCACCTATTTTCGTAAATACCCAAAACTTCTTCTCTCAATAAGGAAACAAAAGGAAAACAAAGAACTTTTACAAATTACAAAATGGTTACATACGGAAGAAAAACACAAAAAATACTGGCAAATTGCACATTCAAATAGTGAATACATGATGGAATATGCACAAATTGAAAGGAAACCGTTTCCCTATTTCTTTGTTGACGTGGGTTGCTGGGAGTGTTACTCTGTAGATGTCAAGGATGCGCATCAGAAAATCTCAAAAACTCTTCACCGTTTGGAAAGAAGGAAACAAATATGAGCAGAGTAAAACACTTGTTTGCAGTTGTGCTGGCGGCATTGATGCTGTGTCTGCTTATGCCCGTTGCTGCGTTTGCAGAGGAAGCATCCGATGGAAAAATGATCGTCTACGCAAAACTCCCGTCTGACTGGTCAGACCCGCACCTGTGGGCATGGGCAGACGATGGCACAAACGCTTTTGATGCATGGCCCGGTGGCGAGATGGAAGCAGACAGCAACAATGATGGCTGGTATTACTGCTGGATTCCCGAAACCACCAACAACATTATTATCAATGCGAATGACGCTGCGGTTCAGACCAGCGACTACAAGCTGGAAAGCAAAGAATGCTTGGGTCACGGTGACTGATGCAGAAAATGTGGAAATCAGTTACGATGCACAGACCACCGGTGATCTGCCGGAGTATGTAGAAAAATTCAAGATCCATGCGCAGGTTCCCGATGATTGGCAGGATGTCTGCCTGTGGGCATGGTCTGCACCGGATGGCAAGAATGCTTTTTTGAAGCATGGCCCGGCAAGACCATGAGCAAAGGCGAAGATGGCTGGTACACTGCCAGCGCTCCCGTTTGGGTGAACAGCATCATTGTCAACGGCAACAGCGGCGATGTGCAGACGGAGGATATCTCCATCGATGCGGCTGAGGTGTGGGTTACGGTTTCTGAGGACGGAACTTCCGATTTTACTTACAATGATCCAAATGCTCCCGTTGCAGAAGATATTACCGTTCATGTAAAAGCTCCCGCAGACTGGAGCGAGCCGCATCTGTGGGCATGGTCCGCACCGGACGGCACGAACGCATTCTCTTCTTGGCCCGGCGAAGCCCTGCAGGAAGGGAGGACGGCTGGCTGACGCTTTCTGTTCCCGGCTGGGTCAACAGCATTATCGTGAATGGCAGCGATGGCAGCGTTCAGACCAGTGACCTCAGTGTGGAAACAGGCAAGGATCTGTGGATCGTGGTGAGCGATGCGGAAAATGCAGAAGTCACCTATGAAGCCCCGGCTGAGACTGTAGAAACAGCAGAGGCTCCTGCTGCAGAGAGTGAGCCTACGGTTGCAGCGGAACCCGCAGAAACCAAGTCCAACGCGATGCCGATTGTAATTGTCGTTGTTGTGGTGATTGCTGTTGTGGCAGGCGGCGTGGTCATCTCCAAAACAGAAAAAGTAATCTTTCCTTAGAAAATCATAGAGTACGGGCTGAACAGCCCGTACTCCTTTATTTGACACAATCAGAAAGGCAGGTATTCCATGAAGTGCCTGATAGCAGGATTTTTTAAGTGTATGTGTAGCGGTATCGTTGCTGATGACCGGCTGCTCGTCGGGCGGCACAGCAGGATAATACTGCGCAGACAGATGGCCCGGTTACCATCACGATTTGGCACGACAAAGAAGATGAAGTCGCGCAGGCGTTGCAGACAGAGTTGGATACGCTTGCCCCGGATATCGTGGTAAAACTGGAAAAGAAAGACGGTCTGACCGATTCGCTGAAGATGGTCGGCAACGATCCGAATTCTGCCCCTGATATGTATTTCTTTGCCCACGATAAAATTGGCGTTTACGCTGAAATGGGCATTCTCGCACCGATAACGGATTTCGTTGACAAGAGCACCTTGGATCAGTACATACCGATGACGATTGAGGCTGCCACCTACAAAGGGAAAGTGTGTATCAGCTTCCGCTCTACTTTGAGACGCTGCTCTATATGTACAACAGACGTTATATGAGTGACAATGAAGTGCCTTCGACCACAGAAGAACTGTACAAATATATGCAGGAAAACACGAAAGGCGGACATTACGGCTTCGTGGAACAGCACAGCACGGCGTACTATGCTGCGGGCTGGCTCCATGCGTTTGGCGGGTACATTCTGAACGAAAATGGTGAACCCGGCCTCGATGATGAGAACACCATCAAGGCACTGGAATACCACAAGAAATTCGTGGAGCTTATGCCCACCGAGGGGTGAGTATTCTACCGTGAATACGCTGTTCCGCGAAGGCAAAGCGCACTCCACCATCGGTGGTCCCTGGCTGGTTCCTACGGCGCGCGAGAGCTGGTATTGACCTTGGCATTGCACCGATGCCTACTGTAGATGAGACCGGCAACAAAATTGCACCGTATTCCGGTGTGCAGGGTATCCATGTCTTGAAAGTTGCAGCTGAGCGCAAGCACGATGCCATTGCAAAGGTCTTGCAGGTTCTGACAAATGATTCCGTTGGCATTGCGATGGCGAAAGCAAGCGGCTGCGCCCCTGCGAAGCAGAGCTGCTATGATGACCCGGTTATCAGCGGTGACGACATGGTTATGGCTATGTACGATACGGCGCAGGATGCGGTTCCCATGCCGAACGTTCCCGAAAATGGACGTTATGTGGACGGTTACGGAAAATCTGCTTGTGGATGTAAACATGAGCGGAAAAAGATGTCCGCAGCAGCGCACAGGCCGCCCAGCAGCAGGCAGAGAGCCTTATCAAGCAGATGCAGTGATGCGGAAAGGCCGCACTATGAAGAATAATAAAAAAAAGAAACGTTTTTGGGCCTATTTGTGCAGCGCCCCCTCGTTGCTTTTGATTTTGCTGATTGTTGTATTCCCAATTCTGTACACGGCGTACATCTCCTTTACAAACATGAATGTTTACCATTGGTTCAACTTCTCGTTTGTAGGGCTGACGAATTATAAAGACGCGTTGTTTGTTTTTGATTCCGGCTTTTTGGCGGCACTGCTTCGGACCATTCTGTGGACTGTGCTGAATATGGTGCTGCAGCTTGTGATTGCCTTTGTGCTGGCCAGTCTTTTGAACATACAGGATTTTAAGGGTAGGCGAGTCTACAAGACATTGCTTATGATCCCTTGGGCCATGCCGGGCTATGTGTCGATCCTGCTCTGGAAAACCGGCATCTTCAATTCGCAGTTCGGCTTGCTGAACCAGTGAATGCAGAAGCTGGGGCTGGCGACAGTGCGCTGGCTGGCAAACGATGTCTCGGCATTTCTCTGCTGCACGGTTGTCAACCTTTGGCTGGCGCTGCCGTTTATGATTATGATTATGGATGGTGCTTTGCAGGCGGTGGATCATAGCTGCTACGAGAGTGCAATTCTCGATGGCGCAAACTGGTTTCAGCGGGCGTACTTTATTACGATTCCCGCAATCCGCCCGATTATTGCTCCGTCGGTGCTGATTACCGGGTTTACGACATTTAAGCAATTCGACGTGGTATACCTGCTGACACAGCAGGCGGGTGCGAAAACCGGTGCCAATATCCACACGATCCTGACCTATGCCTACGAGAACGCCTTTATCACAAACAATTACGGATACAGCTCTGCGGTCTCCATTTTTGATTTTTGCTATTTTGATTCTGTTCTCGATGGTGACCAGCCGGAAAGCAAAGGAGGGTAACAGATGACGCGGCATCAAAAGCGTATGCTCAAGCAGGCAGCCAAGCAGATTTGTCTGCACATTTTGTTCATCGTGATTTGTTTCGTCACGCTGATCCCGATTTTGTATGCACTGTCGGTTTCTTTGAATGCCGACAACAGTCTTGTGAGTTCGGACTTCCGTTTTATCCCGAAGAACTTCACGCTGCGGAATTATGTTGCGGTCTTTACCGAAGAACCTGTCATGCTGTGGTTTAAAAACAGTATGACGCTGGCGGTAGTCACCGTTGCTATTTCGCTGGCGGCAGCAATTCCGGCTGCTTATGCGTTTTCCCGTATGCGCTTTAAGGGGCGCAAGCCGATATTGAAGCAGTTGGTTCTGCTGTACTCTTTCCCATCTGTCCTTTCCATGTTTGCGATTTATACACTGCTGCGCCCGCTGGGACTGATCAACAAAGCAAAGTTGGCTTGATTCTGATTTATACCGGAACGATGGCTGAGTTTGGTCTGTTGAACATGAAAGGATACTTTTGATACGATACCGCGAGAAATCGAGGAAGCGGCGGAAATTGACGGCGCAAGCGGCATCCAGCTTGTCACGCGCATTGTTCTTCCACTGGCGCGCCCCAGTATTTTGGTTACGGCGGTTATGATCTTGATTTATGTCTGGAATGAATATCTCTTTGCAACGACCTTTATGACAGGTGCCGAGAATTATACACTGGCAGCCGGATTGTACTCTTTTGCAGGCAACAGAAATGAGCGGAAGCTGGCCCGTTTTTGCAGCAGCCTCGCTGGTAGTCAGCCTGCCGATTCTGATTGTGTTCTTTGCCGTACAGCGTCATATGACCTCCGGCCTGACTGCCGGTGGTGTCAAAGGTTGATTGCCCCAAACAGGGAGATGACACAATGAATTTTGAAGCCATCCAACACATCCCGATGTCACAGCAGGCACACGGGATTGACCCAAGCCATGTCGTGTTCCGGCTGCGCGCCGGGCGCGATGATCTAAAGCACTGCACGCTGTTTTATGCAGACCGAGCCTGCCGCCTGACACCGGTTATTTTTTCGTCTGTAGAGATGCAGGTGGAAGCGCAGGACGAATGGTTTGATTACTTCCAAGTCATCTTGGAAAGCCCCTATAAGCGGATCTGTTACTATTTTGAACTTGACGACGGAACGCAGAAGCTGCTGTATTACGGCGATTTCTTTACAGATCACCGCGTGGACGACAGATCGGAATACTACCAGCTGCCGTTTAACCATCCGGCAGACATTGCAGCACCGCCTGCCTGGGCGCAGGATGCAGTAGTTTACAATATCTTCCCGGACAGTTTCGCCACGGGTCGCCGCTTTATCTCTGGCAAATCATCCGAAAAAGAGTGGAACGGTCAGATTACGCGCGGAAAACTCGGCGGAACGCTGCGCGGCGTGATCGAGAATCTGGATTACATTCAAAGAACTGGGTGCTACCTGCATTTACATGAATCCGATTTTTGCAGCAGGGGAGTACCACAAGTACGATTTGCTGGATTATCATCACATCGATCCCTGTTTCGGTACGGATGAAGATTTCCGACAGTTGGTCAACGACTGCCATGCACGGGGAATGCGTGTGATTATTGATGGTGTGTTTAACCATGTGGGGTGGAATTTTTTTTCGCTTTTTGATGACGTGGTGCGCAATGGCGAAAACTCAAAATATAAAAACTGGTTTTACCATCTGCAATTCCCTGTAGAGAGACCGGAAGACCCCGAAACCTATCCGACCTATGAATGCTTCGGCTATGAGCGCATGATGCCGAAAACCAACACCTGCAACCCGGAAGTACAAGACTATTTCTGCGAGGTGGGCCGCTATTGGGTGCGGGAATTTGATATTGACGGCTGGCGTCTGGATGTTGCCAGCGAGATCAATGATGGATTCTGGCGGGCAGTTCGGCAGGCGGTGAAAGAAAGAAAAGGCAGAGTGTATCCTTATTGGTGAGGTGTGGGAGACTGCCCAGCATTGGCTGAACGGTGATATTTTCGACTCCACCATGAACTACGATTTCCGCAAGCACTGCCGCCGATTCTTTGCCGAACAGAATATCGATGCAGCAGAATTTGATGCCCGCGTGACCAATATGCGGATGCGGTATAAACTCCCGGTACTGTACGCGCAGCTCAATCTGCTGGACAGCCATGATGTGAGCCGCTTCTATTCGCTGTGCGAAAAAGACCCAGCAAGAATGCAGCTCGCTGTACTTTTCCAGATGACCTTTACAGGGATTCCGTCTGTCTTTTATGGTGACGAGCGCGGCATTTACGGTTTGCAGGAAGCAGAGTACCGTCATGAAATGACATGGTCGCAGGAGCCGCCGGCCTTGGCAGATTTTTATAAAAAGGCGATGCATCTGCGAACGGAACACCCGGCCCTTTGCCGAGGCAGCTACCATACCATTAAGGCCGAAAAGGAAAAACGGCCTGTATGGGTATGAGCGCACCGATGGAGAAAGAAAAAATCACTGTGTTCCTCAACAATCAATCTGCCTCCGCAGAGATTCCTCCGATGAACGGAAAAGATGCTGTGGCAGCAGGGATACGAGGAAAAGAACAACAGCCTTGCCCCTATGGGGTTTGCCGTATTCACACAGGAGGTGTAAAACGTGAGCGTGACGATTCAGGAAGTGGCCGAAGCTGCGGGTGTGTCCAAGGCAACCGTCAGCAGGTGCTACATAAGTCATATTCTATATCGCAGGAAACCTGTGACCGGGTAAATGCGGTCATCAAGGAACTGGGGTATCAGCCGAATCGCCGCGCACAAAGTTTTGCTACCGGCGCAACAAAAACGATTCTCTTTCTGGCAGAAATACAGCATGGCGTAGGATTTGATAACCCGCATCTGTTTGAAATCATGGCCGGGGGTAGAAACGCGCTTTCCGAAAAAGGGTATGGTCTCATTGTGCAGCACAGCACGGCGCTTGATCTTTGGCAGCATTTCGATGAACTACTGCAGGGCTCCTATGTAGATGGTGTGATTCTGCACGCATCTGTTGTGTCAAAGGACGTGGCCCTTTGTCTGGCACACACGGAGCTACCCTACATTGTTGTAGGTGCGCCGGATTTCTCCAACCAGCTTTGTTGGATCGATACCAACAACTCGGTGGCAGGGCAAATTGCAGTTACACACCTGTGGCGCAACGGATACGACAGGATCGCATTCATCGGCGGCCCCAAAGAAGATACAATTTCTGCGCACCGTCTGAGCGGCGCACTTGCCACTCTGAACGAGAAAATCCCGGCAGGATATTTTGCGGGAAGGGCCGCCCACCAGTGAGGGCGGCGCAGCAGCCGCACGCGCCCTGCTGGAACTGCCAACACGGCCCAACGCTGTGATTTGCGCAAACCAGTATATTGCGTTTGGCTGCGTAAATGAATTGAAGGCTTCCGGAATACGCATCCCGGAAGATATGGCTGTTATCACATTTGACGATTTTCCATTTTCTAAAATCATTGAACCGCAACTGAGTGTTGTGAACCTAGATATGTATGATATGGGCGAGCAGGCTGCGAAAGTTGTTCTGCGGCGAATCCGGACACCGCAGTATCTTGTACAATCGCAGACCACGCTGCCGATATTGATAGAACGACAATCGACAAAGAAGTTACCGTAAAGGAAGTATATACTCTATAATGCCATAAATGCACACACCCACCGGCCTTTTGTTCGGTGGGTGTGTGCATTTTGAATTTTTGTTGAAGCATTGCAGTAAGTCAAATTAGAACCCATCAATCATACGCTCAATTGCGGTGGGGACAAAAATGGACATCACAACCAACCACACGGCTGCAATAGCTTGAATAAGATTGTCGGGCAACCCAATAAGAATGTCGGAAAACCATACAAATGCAGGGGCAATAAAACACCGTATAAGGTAACCGACAAACTCGCCGATGCTGAACAGACCCCTAAATAATCAATTGGCTTATACGGATCGCGTTTGCGCCGTGTGTAGCCATTCACATACATACGTTGTTCAATATACCAGCCGATTGCAAAAAATTACGACAGCACCCCAGTATAATTTATCCATCTTTATCACCTATACCTGCAATCAGAATAAAACGACTCTCATAAAGAATGTTTTTCTCTACAGCTTTTGTACATAGAAAGCGCATACCCCCGTCCCATTACGGTTTTCAAATCATTCGGGCCTAAATCCAGTTTCTTTCGCAGCTTTGCAATATGCACATCGACCGTCCGCGTCTGAATCGGCACTGCGATATTCCATGCAGATGCCAGAAGAAAGTTTCGGGAGCAGATGTACCCGGAATGGTCGAGCAGCGTAATGAATAGTTTATATTCTGTGGTTGTCAGGTGAATGCGGCAACCTTGCCTTTGAACGGAGTAATCATTTTCATCGATGGACAGATTTTTATAATACTTCATCTGGAACACCTATCATGTCATAGTCATCAATAAGGGCCTGACCAATCGCCCATGCGAGGGAAGAATGCGGCGCATGCCAGAAAAATTGGAATCCACATTGCATTATAGCTTTCGCCGTCAGCGGTATATCCTTGGTTTTGCCAGAGCGCTGCAGCATGGAATAGTGGATAGAATCCCAGCCACTCGATACCATTTTTTTCATTCCGGAAAGGCTCAGCAGCGCGGGCAGGCAATAGGCAACTGCGCTGATAAAGAGCGCAGTCAGCAAATTCCCCAATTTCTGTCCGCCATAAGGTAATCCGGCTCATGCAGAGGCAGGCCGCGAAACGACAGATTAACCAGAAAATCAGGAAATCCGACAGGGTTATAAACTTGGGTACAGCCTGCAAGTCGGAGATACTCATTGCCGGTCCCAGCAAAGAGGGAAGGCCATAGACGCGCAGAACCTGCCATAGATGAGGCAAAACAGTTCCGAAAGCTATTACTGCCGCAACCACTGTGCTTTGCCGCAGTTTTGCTTTCACAGTGTATTTCCGGCCCAAAGGGGTGGATGCCAGAATTTCATCCATTCCACCCTTTACGCTCCATCGCAAATAGACCGCTGAAGCATAGGGCGCACAGCAATCCTGCTAAAAAGTGTATCTTGCACATCACTTGTGCCGGTAAAACCGAACAACTTCTTATAGCCTGTCTCATAAACAAGCCACGCACCGGGATTCTCCTTGAGGTAGTAACTAATGTTGGATTGAAGAACACGCTGATAGGCAGAATATTTTTGCTGTAAAGAATTGTAGGCCAGTAGTGCTTCGCTGCTCAATTCGCCACGGTTGACGCGTTTCTGTGCTTCCAACATGGGAGCAAACTCGTTACGCTGCTCTTTCAGCCAGTCGCGGCTTTCTTCGCTCCACGGCCCGGAAATATGTTTCATATAATAGGCGTAGTAGATTTCGTCCGCGTCTATGTAGCTTTCTGCCGTTACGCCTTGATAGATGCCGAATGCCAGAAATGCAGCTAAGAATACTGCTGCACCATTCATCAGTAACAGCTTTCTGCCTTCTTCACGAGTGACAGAGGTCGCGTGTGTTTTATGTCGGAAGGGAAGTGCCAGACTACGTTTGGCTGCTGGCAGCAGCTGTGCCTTTGTAAAAACAGTGCAGAATGCCACGGATAAGACACTGCCTAAAAGCAGCAGCAGTTACCCACTCTACCATTGGGAGACTGATGGGGCTGCCGAACCAGAATAGATTTCGATAATTCCCCAGCAATTCATTGGTTTGCAGTAGGCTTACCATATTGGCATACTTTATGACATTAAAATGGCTCGTGGCAGGAATCGCGGTACGGATACTATACATTGCTAAAGGAAGCGCCAACGTGCCGATCCATCCGGTTGCAGCGCGTTTGGCGATAAGGGCGGCCAGCATGACCCACAGCCCCATCACAAACGCACCGGCCCATTTTGCAAGCAAAAACCGAAGCAGATATTGCCCAACTGTGATCTGCATTGTGCAGCGCATCAATGCGGGAACACTTTGAATTGTGCGACTCATAGGCCCCAAGCTGAACGATGCCGAGCAATATGCGAGATTGACCCCATACAGTACCATTAGAACGACCAATAAGCTGGCAGCAAATGCCGCCAGCTTTGCAATGGCCGTTTTCAGCCGCCCACCGGGAAGACTACGAATCAAACTCAACAAGCCGCTGTCGCGCTCTTGGCGCACAAGAATCAACGCAAGTAAGAGCATAGATGCCAGCAGGATAAGGTCGGTGAACGCATAGCTGATGGCTGTGTACAGACCTTTTTGCGGGTAATAGTCTATGGGTGTCTCCGTTAGTCCGGCATAAACCTGTGCGGTCAATTCGATGTTTTTCAAATCGTACCCGGTACGGTCGTTTTGAAAAATTGAGATGCCGGACAGTTGAGATGCCTTGGTCTGAACGCTATCCAGAAAGTCGCTGTAGGCCGCCACGGTGTCATATTCGCTTTGCAGCTGACTGAACAGGCGGTACTCTGTGTTCAAGTTATCCGTAAATAGAGTATAGGTCTTATCTGTGTACTCTTGTTCATAGGCATCGAACATAGCGGCATTGTCCTGCCGATACTGAGTGAGTCCATAGCCGCCGTAAGCCTGTTCCCGATAATACTGCCCGATTTTCACAAGGCTTTCTATCTCAGTGTATTTGTCGTGAAGGTAGATCCCTTTTTCTTCCATGGTTTTATCGGAAAGCTCGGTACCTACTGCACGATAGGCTGATGCAGGAGGCTGTTTGGCTGTGGGGCGGGTACCCATCCACAGCAGTAGGAGATTGGCAGCCGCCAGTATAGCCAGCAGGGCAGGGAATACTCTGCCGCCCCAGACTTTGCGGAGTTCAGCAAAAAACAGGCTCATTTACCGTCTCCCTCACCAAACACGTTCAGGTACACATCTTCCAGCCCTTGGCCGGGAGCATATTTTTCAATAAGCTCCGACACGGGCGCAGCATCCACAATCTTGCCGGCGCGCAATAGGATAACTTTGGTTGCTACTGTTTCTACATCCGAAACGACATGCGTTGCCACAAGGATGATTCGCTCCTTAGCCATATCTGCCAGTAGTTCGCGTAGACGGACGCGTTCTTTAGGGTCAAGACCTGCCGTTGGTTCGTCTAAAATTAACAGCTTCGGATCTCCAAGCAGAGCGGATGCCAACAGCAGACGCTGCTTCATGCCTCCGGAATAGGCAGAAAGATGCTTGTCCAACTCAGCGGTCAAATTTACGGCGGCTGCTACGCGATCTACCTCGGCTGCAACAGCTTTTCGAGAAATTTCTTTCAAGGCGGCCATGTAGGCAAGGAAGCGGCGTCCGGTGTAGCTGTCATACAGTCCTTGCTGCTGCGGCATATAGCCAAGAATACGGCGGAAGGTGATACCCGATGCGGGCTTACCACACCAGAGGACCTCGCCGGAGTCAGGAGCAAGTGTGCCTGTGATAATGTGAATCAAAAGTAGACTTTCCCGCCCCATTTGGCCCAAGCAATCCGTAAAGTCCTGGCGTTAGTGTAATTGACACCCCTGACAGAGCTTTTTTCACTTGTGGCTGTGCATTTTTCTGAGATGTAAACAGAGAAATTTGCGAAATATATGTCTTGTGAATTGAATCAAGCGTAAATGTACGCCTCATAATTACAATCCCAAATTTACCTATGAAGTTTTAACAATAGGTAGAATTATTCGAATGCGTCTTTAACCATTAAGTAGCCGTTTTGATTTGAATATATATAATCCTGCTTTGTGATGAAGGCGTATATGTTAGCAACATAATCGAAGTTGGAAACTGTACCGTCTTCAGAGACAGAGGTAGGAGTATACGTTTTATAATCTGTGGCAACATAACAAGTGTCACCAATGGTTGTCAACACATATACCGGACGATTATTGTATGGGGTATGCAATGTGAATTCTGTACAATTACGCGTGCCAAAATCCAGAATGTAAGAGCACACACCATACGATCCATCGGTCGGTATATCAGATGCCGTCGTTTGTGCTTCGGTAATCATTAGATTCCCATCAAATAGATACCGCATACTTGGAGCACCGAAGCCTTCTTTTACCGTAAAAGAAGCACTCGCTTGCTCTTTATCTGATAAACGGATTCTTTGAACAGAGCTTGCCTGCTCGTCGAGGACAAAGAGGTATCCGTCTTGAATCATCGAATTCCCGCTCACGCTACTGTCAACAAAAAACGGATCTGATATTGTTTTGCTTTGCGGATCATACATGTAATAACTGATTCCGTCGGAAGAAAGATGATTGAAGCACAGCTCATTGTTTGCCCCATCGCACAAAGAATAGTGGTCGCTATCGGATCCCAAGTCCATCACTTTTTCAGAAGTTCCATTCTCGAAGCTCACATACCACAGCTGATATGTGACGTTCCCGCTATCATCAATCTCGTAAAGATCAAAATAGAGATCATTTCCAGAGGTGCAAAAGCCGCCTTGCATATATTGATTGGATGCGAGTTCAAATACGGTTCGACGATTGGAACCATCCATATTCATCAGCATCCCATGTGGGTTACTGGAGTCGGTGGCTTCAGTAAAGACGACCAAAAGCTGATCGCCAACACGCAAAAGCATAGGCGGAAACATCGCTGAAGGTGTAGCTATGTAACTGGGGCAGCTTTCATCTGCATGTGTACAATTGGGGTTCGCACATAGAAAAATGCGTTCCTTTGTATTGGCATCAGTATAAAATATGTTTGCAGAGTCCGGAAACACTGTTTGCAGTTCATAGATTCCGGAGTCAGTGGTAACATATAAACCGTCTCCTGCGGATGTGAAAACATTGTTGGAAGCGGGAACTTCTGTAGAGTCAGTAGCGGGGTCACTGTGGCAGTAGCGGCTGACGAGGATGCGATTTCAGTGTTGGCCGCGCTGCATCCACTAAGGCAAGCAATAGCCAAACCTAAAGACAACAACTTATAAGTAAATTTCATGTTTCCTTAAAACCTTTCTTTACAAAAGTTGAAATGCAAATAAACCAGCGCAAGTGTAACACTGTGCTTTGAGACGATGTCTTTGACAGGTCATTAGTGTTTCACTTGCGCTGGTCTAATGGCAATTAAATCCCGTATGAACTTCCTTTTGAATGTCTATCATGGGGAATCTGAAATTGCGCCGGAAGGTTAGTGGACGCGCACCCAAACAGAAATGCCGCTGCCACCGAAATAGACGGTACTCCAGTCGCCAACAGGCTCACGGGCGGTTAAAAGCTCCCGAGAAGTGTACAAACGAATTACGGATTCGCTATTGTCAGCCAGGCGTGAATCAGCAGAACCCGTAGAAAGCGGCCAAATAATTGCACGGCCACCATTATCGGAACGATTTACGGCATAATTGACATTCGCGGTAACCATCATGTAGTAGCCAGTGTAGCCCTTTTGCGAGCCGATGATGAAATTCTGATCTGTTCCCATCGTGTCGGTTTTCATCAGGTTCAATGCACGAACCCCTGGTAAGCGGACCCTGTCGAACCGTTGATGTTCAGCAGATAGCCAAATTGTGCATTGGGACGATAGCTGGCTGCAAAGGTGGGCAAACGCCATTGCCACCATCATTGCGAGAGCGAGCAGGAACATGGGGATGCGATTCTTCATCGTAGACATTTGATAAGCCTCCAATCTAATGGATTTAATAGAGTTGATGTTCGGACGATATTTCAGCATCTGCGCGCCGATGCCTAATACGGAGTAGGAAACTGTTGTAAGTTGTGTGTTATCTTGACATCAAAAATAGCACAGTTAATTCACCATTTCTACAAATTTCGACATAAAATCAGAGTGCTTTGCTACAAAGTACGAGTATAAAAAATAGCCCGGCAACAATGCCGGGCTATTTCTAAGCGATAATGAGATAAATGCTATCAAATCAATAAATTAACAAGATTTCCAACTAAGCGTAGCCGTTGTTCACTGGCTGACTTTTGGGATGAATTAGAGCCAAATACTTGTAGAATTTCTGCAACGAGGGCTTTCTGTGCAGGATTCAATGTGCGAACCGAGACTAAATCGGCAGTTTCCCCATAAACCAACGTGTCAATAGAAACGCCAAAAACTTCTGCCATTTCAATCAAGCAGTCTGCAGAAGGCAGCTTGGCATTGGTTTCGTAGGCGCTGATAGTTGAGGTCTTCTTCCCCAGCTTTTTGCCTAGTGTTTGTTGCGTCCAGCCCTTGCTTTCTCGCAATGCACAAATGTGTTCTCCAATATAATGATGGCGTTCTGTATCTTTCATATCGATATCCTGTTTGTTTTTATATCCAATAGCACAATTTCTCCATGTCAATACAATTTTATACGATTTCACTTGCAAACCGGTGTAGTTATAAGCTAGAATTACACTGTAAGCGTAATTTGAACAAAAAACTTGACTTTTAGGAGATTTAACCTTATGTTGGACTGCAAAGAAGGCCGTCTGCTTCGACAAGTTAAAAGAGAGGATACTACTATGAAAATAAATATTTTACTCTGTGATGATGACAAAGACTTTTTGCAACGATTAACAGAAGTCGTTACCAGTCAACCGTTGCCTCTGGGAATGTCGGCCTGTGTAACAAAAAGTGGCACTCGTCTGCCATAACGGATCGACAGTTGTCGCAGTATCAGATTATGTTTCTGGATATTGATATGGATGAACGAAGTGGTATGGACATTGCACGGCGGGTACGTGAACTGCATCTGGACACGATAATCATTTTCGTGACGAACTACCCTGAATTTTCTATGGAAGGGTATGAAGTACGGGCGTTTCGCTACCTTTTGAAACAAGAAATGCAGCAGAAGCTACCACTTTATTTTCGTGATGCTTTGGCTGAAATCCCCCACGATAAAAAAGAACTGCGATTTTCCGCAAACGCTGAACCTTATCGAGTTGCCTATAAGGACATCCTTTATCTGGAAAGTCAACAGCGCATTGTGGTTTTGCATACTGAAAATCCTCTGCAAGGCGGAGATCGTTTTACGGAAAACTTGAGGATTTGGAGAATGAGTTAGAGCCAGACGGATTTTTGCGGATCCAGAAGAGCTATCTTGTTAATATGGCACATATAAAAAAGCTGAATTATGATAAAGTCGCTCTAAGCAATGGAGAGGAACTGCCCGTCAGTCAAAAGCGCTACGCACAGATTAAAATTCAGTATTTGGGTTGGAAAAATAAACAATGGGGGTCCGCACTTTGAGCGAATATCTATTGACCTATTTATGGGTAGGCATGGAATGTGTGGCAGCTGTTTTACTGTTTGATGCATTCTCCCAAAGGAAGAAACGCCAAATTGCTCATTGGATTTCCGTGGCGTGGTTTTCTTTTTTTAGATGCTACGTTTCTAAATCTAATGAGTCCTAATATGGCAAACTTTGGAAAAATAGTGATTGCTGTGGCTGTTTATTATTTCTTTCATAGACTCCTCTATATTGGCAGACGAGTATTTAGCCTATATATTGCAGTAATTTTTTATGCTACAATATGTTGTATAGATAATATTTGGTTTACCTTTTGGGTTTTGATATTAGGAATACAAAATGGTTCTAGTTTTAGTCAAACGTTTGTTTCCGGATTCTTAATGCATTGCTTAATGCTCGCAAGTTGCTATTTGCAGCTATTTATACGAAAACACAATCAAAATCAAACGACTAACTATAGCTGGTACACGGTACCGGCAATCCTTTCCACTGTGAGTGTTTTGCTGATTTTCTTCTTTGGATCTTGCTTTGAGAAAGGTTGGATATCAATTCTCCCCTTGTGCGTGTGTGCATCATTTATTACCTGTATGCAAATAGCAGCGCTGCTTTTGGTCAGTTGGATGGAGCAAACTGCTCATTTTCGTGAAGAAGCCCTTAGTCTACAGACAAAATCAATGGCGCAGAAAGAAAGCATTGAAGCATTGAGCACTGCTTATACACAACAACGGAAACTAACGCATGATTTCCGTGCACATTTTGGATACACTGTCTGCTATGCTGGTGCAGCAACCATTTGATATAGATGCAATTAAATCTTATGTACGTAGCCTTCAATCCGCACAAACCAGTCGTATCTTACTCGTTAATACACATCATTCAACATTAGATGCGCTTTTGAATCAAAAGGCTCTTGTGGCGCGGAATAGAAGTATTGATGTTCAATTTAGGGTGAACGACCTATCTGCTGTGAAAAATTGACTTGCTTGACTTAACGGTTATCATCAGCAATACACTGGACAATGCGATTGAGGCTTGTGAGAAGCTTCCTGTGCAAGAAAGGCAAATCTATGTACAAGTTGTTTTGAATGATAATGAACTGTTCTATGCTGTCCGCAATCGCTCCTTACCGATAGATGTATCATCGGATAGACTCCCAGTCACAACTAAAAGAAAATCCGTCTTTTTCATGGATATGGCCTACAGAATGTGCAAACCACTCTGGCAAAATATCATTCTGTCTATGCTATGGATTACACGCAGATGGATGGTTTGAATTTGCAACAGATTTGCCAAATACTCTCATTTCGTGACAGAAAACTTTGATTTTACTACAAAAATAGTGGAAAATATAGGACTTTCTGCTTTTAATATATGTAGCTATTAAGTAATGGGAGCCTATTAATGGAACGGTTTGTAGAAAAAATTGTTCAAAAATGTGTTCAGATGAATCTTATAGAGGAAGACCAAAGTGATTGGCTTTCCTATTCGTTACAGCGACGTTTTATGAACATTGCGGGCTTTCTGTTCCTTATCCTCTTGGGCGTTCTTATAGCCCCTTTCCAGCAAGTGTTACTTTTAAATCTTGGCTTGGCATTTTTTGAGAGAAAAGACAAATGGGCTGCATATGCCAACGAAATTGTTATGTTTTGTATTTTCATTGATTTGTGAATATAGCTGCTTGTTTATACTTCACCAGCTACAAGCCAAAGTATCGTTTGTGTCGATCATTCTGCTAATTATATCGACAGGGGTGATTGTAGTACTTGCACCCTGCAATAATGCAGAAATCCACTGCAGCTCGTTGGAATTGCAATCTATAAAAAAAAAAATCTGTACATAGGCGCCTTGCATTGTATAGTTTACTTATAGCGATTTTCATTGTGCTGAAACCAATCCTTGCAAATACGTTGATTATAGCCGAATTCGCAGTTGCTGTGCTAGTTGCTTTGTCAAGATTGGGAGTTGGAATTCAATAAATATCGTAAAGAATTCATATAGTCAGAAAGAGAGGATTCCTATGAAAACAAATGAAAGTCTTCTGCACAAAGGGATGCGAACTATTGTCCAATCGGCCTTGCGTAGAAAGCCAACGAGCCTTGCCATGTGTGTTGGGTTTACCAGCCGCATCGTCCCGAAAAGCCCCTGCCGCAGCCGCAGGATAAGAAGTAAAACATCTTTGCCATTTCAAGCCCGTCACATCTCGGAAGAGTGACGGGCTATTTTTTGTATACATCGTATACCATATATTATGGCCTGACTTCTGCGATTTTGGCTGTTGCGGTCACGCTATTGATTTCTAAGCTCGGCTTTGGAATGCAATAATGCATTCTATTGATAAAAATTTTAAATATAAGGACGAAAGGGGTAATAATTATGGCATCAAAAGAAACCTTTACACAGCATCTTGCCCATGAAGTGGTACAGGCAGTTGTTCATCGTGAACGCTATGGCTGGCCGCCGGATTCGCAGTGGGGTATGTTTCAGCCTACTCGTCCGGAAGAAACTGAAAAGGTTGCTGTGAAAGAAGATAGGTGAAACATTCACATAATCTGTATGCCAAGTGGTTAGGTATTCGCTTTTGATGAACGGTTTGTCGGCCACAAGAATCTTTTTGCGAAAATATTCTGCTGTAAATGGAGTGTTTGACGAGAATCTGTATCAAGAACAGCGTTTATTGTCTGCACACTGTATTGTGATTTTTGATGTGAAGCAGGAAAATGAAAAGTCTCCACAGCCGTGAGTGAACTGCACCC
>VOFK01000456.1_pt1 | contig 23264 bp, 32 predicted proteins | sample 5384121 | NCBI WGS metagenome assembly VOFK01 (sample SAMN12384730, study PRJNA508395) | human gut metagenome | isolation source: healthy gut J | host: Homo sapiens | reverse complement strand
GAGCAGGTGAGCACGGTCGCTTAATGGCTGGGGAAAGAACCTGGACATTTAAGCCGAAATCATCGACCATTTAAGCATTGATTTAGCCATCATGGGAACAGATGCTTTCACTGAAAAGAGTCACGGATTTACCACCATTTCAGCCGATGAACTTGGTTTTAAACGTCATGTTATGAATCAATCCGCAAAAAAATCATGATCAGTGATGCAAGTAAAGTTAATAATAAGGCAGATATTGCGCCTTATGCCTTTTGTAAATTTAATGAGTTTGATGAATTCATCACAAACCATTTAACAGCAGAACAATATGATGTTGTAAAAACAGTCAAGAAAGTCACACAGGTGTAGCTTATGTCAAAAAAGAAAGATGAAAGACAATTCAAGATTCGTCAACTTCTGCAGGAACATCCAAAAATCAAGATATCCGATTTAGCTGATTACTTTCAAACTTCAAGTGAAACCATTCGTAAAGATATTATTGAACTTGAAGATTCTAAAATCATAAAAAAAGAGCATGGCTATGCGCTGCTTTTAGAAGAACCTGATGAAATGCCCATTTCATTAAGAAATCAAGAATATATTGAAGAAAAGAAACAAATCATGAAGAAAGCCTGCACCTTTATCAAAGAAGGAATGGTTGTCTATTTAGATGCCGGTAGTACATGTCTTGCAGGCATTCCTTTTCTTCAATCCATTCACAATATTACGATTGTGACAAACTCCATCTTTGTAGCCTACAAATGCGCTAAACTAAACATGCACGTTATTTTAATTGGTGGAAACATTTCCAACAATGCCTATCGCTCTTATGGAAACTTCGCCAGTGAAACTATAGATTATATTCATATTAATGTTGCGATTTTAGGAACTAAAGGATTTAAAGACAACGACGGATTTACCACTTATGAAAATGAATATGAATTAAAGCGACATATTCTTCAACAAAGTGAAAAAATCATTGTGGTAACTGACAAAAATAAATTTAATGCACAACCAGAATACACATACTGTAAATTCAAAGAAGTGGATGTATTTATTTCAAATACATTAACTAAAGAGAATAAATCTCAAATCCAAGTTATCTCAGAAATAATAGAGGCAGAAGTTTAAAACCTTCTGCCTTATGCGTATGGATGATCAATTGTGAGTACTAAATAAATCTTTTTATCCGATTGAATATGCTTTAGAAGCATATCTTCTATTTCTTCTTGTGAATACTTTTCTTCAAACGGAATCACCAAATCAAACACCAAATTCACATGTGTTGGTCCTGACACAATTCTAAAATCATGAAATCCCCATTTTGGATCAATTTGATGAATAGCTTCTACAACTTTTTTGCGCGGTACAACTCTGTTTCTGGATCATTTACCTTTACTGGATCCATATGTAAAACTAAATCAATATTCATATTTTCTTTAACTTCACGCTCTATATTATCAATATGATCATGCGTTTCAAAAATATCTTTTGAAGAATCCACTTCTACATGAGCACTCGCAAAAATCTTATTTGGGCCATAATTATGTAGCATCATATCATGTACACCTAAAATTGCAGGATGCGCCATAATCCTATCTACAATATTGTGTACAAGTTCAGGATCTGGTGCTTCTCCAATTAAAGAATTAATCATATCTCTTAATAAGCCATAAGCTCCATAAAGGATAATTCCTGAAACTACAATACCCATATACCCATCTAGATTAAAGTGAAGAACTGGAGACAATAATGTAGATACAAGAACTGCCGTTGTTCCACATACATCACTAATTGAATCTAATGCCGTTGCTTCTAAGAGACTTGAATCATATGTTTTAGAAAGTTTCTTATTGTATGCATACATCCAAAATTTAACTATAATAGAAATTAAAAGAATAATGACGGATACAATTCTAAAATCAATACTTCCCGGATGAATCACCTTAGAAATACTTTCTTTTGCGGTTTCAAAACCAAGAACTAAAATCAATATACCCACAAACAAAGACGCAATGGTTTCCGTTCTTTCATGACCAAATGGATGATCCTTATCTGCTGGCTTATTTGCGAGATGAAAAGATAAAATCGAAATAATATTCGAACCCGCATCTGTTAAGTTATTTACTCCGTCAGCTTGAATAGATACCGAATGTACAATGGTACCAATCACAAACTTAATCACAAATAAAAATAAGTTACTAAATATACCCACAATCCCTGATAATTTACCAATATTTGTTCTTACATTGGCATCTTTTGTATCTTGATAATTCTTTATAAATCTACGCACTAAAAAATTCATTATTTACCACCTTCACGTCTCTAAAGTATAGCTTACCTAAAGACAAAATACAAAACGAAACAGGTAGTACAATATAACTTTCAAGTTGCAAACTTCATGTGAAATCGCATACATTTTATGTGATGGAGGTACATTTTATGATTAATAAAATTAAGGTCTTGGCTGCAGACGTCGATATGACTTTAAGTTCGAAAAGCAGTCCTTTACCTAAAATCACAATACAGGCTTTACAAGAATTGCATAATAGAGGCGTTAAGCTTGGTTTGGCAACCGGAAGAGAAATCACCGAAATGGAAAAAACAAAAGGAATATTCTGGAAATTAGGGTTTGAATTTGATTTCATAATCGGAATGAATGGTGGCATGATCTATGATCGAAACCTGGATAAGACATTTACAATGGACATGATGAGTATTGAAGAAATGAAAGAAGTCTTAACTTTCTTGATGCCAATCATTGAAGAAAATAAAGTGTCTATAAACGTTGAAGGAAATCAACTACGCAATGTTATGAATATCAACGAGGATTTGTTAGATATGTCAAAACGAAGAAACATTCCACTTATTGATAAAACAGGTGATATTGATGATTTTTGTGAAAAACCTGTTTATAAGTTCTTATTTAGAACAGACCCAGAAACAACGCAACTTATCCGTGATCAAGTAGAAGAACAATATAAAGGGAAATACCAAACTATTGAAACATTCCCAGGAACTATCGAATTAATGTATAGTGGTTTCTCTAAAGGTAGAGGTTTAGAAATGTATTGCGAATGGAATCAAATCCACTTAGAAAATACAATTGCGTTTGGTGATAATGAAAACGATAATTCTTTACTACTCACAAGTGGATGGGGAGTCTGCCTAAAAGATGGCAATCCAAACACAAAGGCATTAGCCGACGATATTACTGACTACGATTGTCTTGATGGTGGTGTAGGACATTATATATTTGATCATATATTAAACAATAAGGATGTGGAATTCTAAATATCCACACCCTTTTCATTAAAAGAACATTGTGTAATAGATTGGCAAGTAAATGATTTTACCTTTTTGCCTTATTGTTCTCTCATTCGATACAACATAGCCTTTTTGAATATGGTAATCATTATTATTCACAAAATTATTCAATGCACTATGCACCGTATAATCTTTTCCTGATTTCACCTCAATTGGAACAACAGAAAGTGAATCATAATCATCAATCAAGAAATCAACTTCTCCTTTATTTCGATTATCATAATAATACAATTTTTTGCCATGTGCCTTTAATTCACTGGCAACAATTGTTTCATATACAGAACCTAAATTAATACTTTTTTGATCATCTAAAATCGCATTAATATTATTTCCATATAATATGCCCGTTAAAATCCCAACATCATTTAAGTATAACTTTATTAAATTCTTACTTGCAGATTCAATCAAAGGAAATTTTGGATTTGAGATAGCTTGTACATTCAAAGCGATTCCTGCACTAACTAAATATTCAAATTCTTCTTGATAGTCATTAAACGTTTTACCTCTTTTTCCCTCAATATTTTTAACAACAACTCGCTTTTTTTTATTTTCCATATTTGAAGGAATCAAATCATATATTCGACCGATTTTTAATTTATTTTCTAAACTATATTTAGAGGCATCTGATGCATAATATTCATGAATTTCAGCTTGAATATTTCGAACAGAAACAATATTCTTCTCTGACAAATACGTATTTACAGCATCTGGCAAGCCACCCACCAATAAATATTTTTTAAACAAATCCATCATCTTATTATGTAAGGACTCATCTAATTCTTCTAAATGATTAAATTTATTTCTTAATGTAGAAACTACAAATTCATTCATGCCATTCGCATACAAGAATTCTTCAAAAATCCAAAGGATACATTTGAATCTTTTGAATACTACCCATAGGAATCGACGTAGTTTGCGATAAAGTTACCCCCAACAAAGATCCACTCGCAATATATGTAAATCGATTATCCTGGGATAAGAATTTTAATAGTGTCAACAAATGAGGATATGCCTGTATTTCGTCGATAAATATCAATGTGTTTTCTTTTTCTTGCATTTTAGCCCCTGCAAGCATGCTAACCTGCAGATAAAAATCTTCTATTGTCTTTACCTTTTCAAACAAATGATTTCCTAAAGAATCTTCAATCATATTGATTTCGATATAATTTTCAAACAGTTTATTTCCCACATACCTTATGATATATGTTTTCCCAATTTGACGAGCTCCATCCACTAATAGGATTTTGTTTGAACCACTCATTAAATGTTGTTCAATTGTACGTTCAATCTTTCGATAAAGCATATTTCACCTCCGAAATGACTTTTCAATATAATTTTATACACATTTTAATGACTTTTCAATATATTTTAGTGTTCTTTTTATGACTTTTCAATAATTTAAAAAAGATGACCTAAGCCATCTTTAATTCTGATTTTGCCTTTTTAAGAATTTCATCGAAGTTTTCAGGTGAATCTGTTGGAACCTTACGAACATCGATCTTAATTCATTAGATATAATCTTTATATATGCAACCTGTACAATTAAACCAAAGTCTAATTCTTTAATGGCTGTTATACATCTTGTACTTTTTCGGATTATCATAAAGAAAAGAAAACCCAATCAGCATATTGCGGATTGGGTTAACAATACTTAGTTATTAGAATGTAGTAATTTATTTGGAATATACATTAAACCTCGTTTAAACACATCCCAAAAACTCAATGATCGAAGCATTCGATCTGCAGGTACATATTCTCTTATAGCACGAAGTGTTTTTTTGTTGTCTTTTGTAGAGAAAGTAAAGTATGTTTTCTCATTTATGAAAATCACAAATCGAGAAATACTTTTGTTAAATAAGACACTCGCTTCTACTCGATCAATTGTATCCCATGGAATTTGAATACAATCTTCAACATTTCTTTCATTGTAGAATTCAAATGCTTTATTTCCAACCATGACATTTCCATTGGAACTCAATCCCGCAAAAGATGTTGCCTTGATTGTTAAATCAACTTTTGAATTTAATGATTGCGCCATATGTACCTCTCCCTTAAGCTATTACATAATTCCGATTACACGACCAATAATACCAACTACGAATAATGCGATGATAATTGTGATTGGAGAAACTTTCTTCTTCAATAATTTACAGCATAATAAAGTTAATAATAAAGCTGCAAGACCAGGAATCAATGAATCTAAGTTTTGTTGTAAAGTTGTAACTTTGATTTGATTTAAACCAGTAGCTCCTAATGAAGAATATTGTTCTAATGCACTCTTAATTCCGTCAGCATTTCCTTTAATTTGTGACCAGTCAATGTATGCACCTTCAGATTGAGTAACACTTGAAACAACTGGAGTAAATGAAATACTTACCCAACGTTGAACCAATGCACCAATGATAAACATACCTAAGATACTTGCACCTTGAGTGATTTTTCCAAGAAGTCCACCTGACATATCTTTAGCAATTTTAGTACCTACATTGTAACCAAATTCTTGTGTATACCACATGAATGCTAGACGAATTACGTTCCATAATACGAAGAATAAGATAGGTCCTAAAATGTTTCCACTTAATGCTAAAGAAGCTCCTAAAGCACCTAAAATTGGACGCATTGTAAACCAGAATACTGGGTCACCAACACCAGCTAAAGGCCCCATCATACCTACTTTAACACCTTGGATTGCAGTATCATCTACATTTTCACCATTTGCTTTTTCTTCTTCCAAAGCAAGTGTAACACCCATTACTGGACTTGATACATAAGGGTGAGTGTTATAGAACTCCATGTGACGTTTTAAAGCAGCAATTTGATCTTCCTTGTTAGAATATAATTTTTTGATTGCAGGAATAATTGAATAGCACCATCCACCATTTTGCATACGTTCATAGTTCCAAGAACCCTGAAGGAATTGATGACGCCACCAAACTTTTTTACGATCTTGTTTAGTTAATGTAATTTTTTCAGCCATTTTCATTTACCTCCTTCAAAATCCTAGTAATCATTCAAGATGTCGCCTAATGGATCACCAGAACCAGTATTTGATCCTCCACCACTATTTTTAGCAAAGCATCTTTCAAACCTAAATAAACGATTGCGATAACAACACCAATTACACCTAAAGCAATTAATGTAAATTCACTTACACAAGCAAATACGAAACCTAAAGCGAAGAATGGCCAAGTTTCTTTTGTTGCCATCATGTTGATAACCATTGCATAACCAACAGCGAAGCAACCATTCCTCCACCAACTGTCATACCACCAGATAACCAAGCTGGCATTGCATTTAATACACCAGTTACAACTGAACTAGGTACGAAACATAATGCAGCAGAAGCAGGAATCGCAATACGAACACCTTGTAAACAAATACCTACAATTTGCCAACGTTCAATTGCTCCAAAATCACCTTTTTCAGCAGCAGCATCCATGAAGTGAACAATTGGAATTGCAATTGTACGGCAAATCATAGTTAAGAATAAACCAGCTACTGATAATGGAATAGCTACGGCAATTGCTGTAGAAATAGCCGTTGTAGTATCTGTTGTTCCACCATTTAAACCTAAAACCATGATAATTGCAGAAGCAACTGAAGCTAGTGCAGCATCGGGTGCAACCGCTGCACCAATGTTTGCCCAACCTAAAGCCATCAACTGCAAAGAACCACCTAACATAACACCTTCTTTTAAGTGACCAGTAACCAAACCAATTAATGTACAAGCTACTAATGGTTGGTGGAATTCAAATTGGTCAAGAATTCCTTCCATACCGGCTAAGAAGGCAACAATTATAACTAAAATAATGCTAATCGCTGACATAATAATCTCCCTCTAAATTTACTTTAATTCTGTTTTTGCTTTTTTAAGAATTTCATCGAAGTTTTCAGGTGAATCTGTAGGCACCTTACGAACATCGATCTTAATTCCCATTGCTAATAATTCATCAAATGTTTTTACATCATCACTACCCATAGAAACGGCCTTTGTACATACAACCTTTCCTTGTGAGTGTGCCATTGAACCTAAGTTCAATTCTTTTAATATCAACTCCACCTTTGATAGCTCTTAATGCATCTTGTGGTGTTTCAAACAACAACATCGCTTTTGTGGCTCCAAAACGAGGATCTTTCGCGACTTGGATCATCTTATCAACTGGAACGACATTTGCTTTTACTCCTGGAGGAGCTGCCTGTTCGATCATGCTCTTTCTTAAATCGTCATGAGCTACATTGTCACTAACAACAATGATACGGTTTGGCCCAACTGTCTTTGTCCAAGCTGTTGCTACCTGACCGTGAAGTAAACGTGTATCAATACGTGCTAAGCCATATTTGATATGTCCATCTCCTAAAACTGTACCTTCAGGAATTGCTCCTTGAGGTGCTGCACTTACTTCTGCTTTCTTTTCTTCTTTTGGTTCTAATTCTTTTGGATTGATCTGTACACCCTCTTGTGCAGTCTGCATTACGTGTGCAGCAATTTCGTGTGCTTTCTCCATAGAGAATCTAGAAGCATACGTTTCAATCAACATAGGCAAATTCAATCCTGTGACGATTGCCCATTTGTCTTCGTGACCATCTAACAAGGCGCTTGCCTGATTGAATGGAGTTCCTCCCCATAGGTCAACTAAGAACAATACTTCTTCTTGATTTTCAAAAGAAGCAATCGCATCTTCCATCTTCTTTCGAATGTCTTCAGGTCCTTCACTAGGCATCAAAGTACAAGGCTTTACATTGGCTTGTTCACCAAAAATCATAGCTCCTGACTGGAAGATACCATTCGCAAATTCACCATGACTTGCAAGAATAATTCCTACCATATATTTTCATCCTTTCTTTGAAATTCAATACGCAAAAAAAGACAGACATATACATTTAAACTGAAGATATACAATAAACCAATAAAGATTATATCTTCAATTAAAATAGTAAATGCCTGCCTAACCAGTTACACGCTATTGAATATTCACTTTTTACATGAAAAAATGTATCACTTTCTGAAAGCGTTGTCAACATTTTTTTATGAAATACTCGTACTCGATAAAATTCTTTCCAAGTGTAAAGCCAAATAACCCAACTCTGAATCCGGCAAATCTTTACGTAAAACATGACTCAATTGTTCACATAAAACACGAGCCTGCTCATATGCGAATGGAAACTTTTCTTTTGTGAATTCTGTAATATCCATCTGCAATTTTTCATCATTATTCAGTCTCAACAACAAAAACTTAATATGATTCATTAAACGAATATATGACAATGAATTCGCATCAATACGAATATTTAAATCGGCCTGTAATTTCTTGAAGAATTCACGAATCACACGCATAACTTCCATAGACTGCCCTACTTTATTTACCGATATAGCCGAGTGAATATGTAAGGTGATAAACGCAATTTCATCTGCATTTATTTCCTCATGCGTATATTTTTCAATAATATCCTTTGCCTTTAATGCTACTGAATACTCATCCGGAAACATAAGTTGAATATCCATATTAAATGGATTTGATGGAAAATCCTTCTCTTTAATTCTTTTTACCGCAAAATAAATATGATCCGCTAAAGATAATAAAATATCGTGCTCTACTTTACCAAATCTTTCTTTTGTTAAGGTAATAATTTCAGATGAAATTTCAATATACATTGGATCAATGTAATCAAAAATATTATTCGACTTCTGTTTCGCCTGATATGACTTTTGCATCTTATACTGCTTTGCATTACGAGGAACATCCACCTGTTCCCCTTGTTTTTTACCAAATCCAATTCCTTTAGACATCACAATTATTTCTTCATTATCTTTTAAAACCAAGATTGTATTATGATTCAAAATCTTCACAATTTCACACATATCCATTATCCCTTTACCCTTAACATCATATCATGACATTGCATTTTCCCATATTTTTTTTCTAATTCTGCACCATCTTTTATTTTCGTAAATACAACTATAATATTTTCATCCAACGCATTGTCTTTGATATACTTTAAATCTGCATTCCACAAAACATCTCCAACTTTTACTTCTTGGTTTGGTCTAACCAACAATTCAAAGCCCTTGCCATTTAATTTCGCCGAATCCGTACCAAAATGAATTAAAATCTGTGTATTATCATCAATTGTAATACCAATCGCATGCTTTGTAGGATAAATCATTGAGATAACACCATCACAAGGTGCTACAACAACACCATCATACGGACGAATCATAATACCATCACCCATTAATTTATGCGCAAACATAGAATCCGATGCCTCTTCTATTGGCATTACTTCCCCATTTACTAAACATTCAAGTTCAAACTGTGTTTTTTGTTTCCAAAACAACTTCTTTATCCTCAAAATCATAACTTTCCGGCACATTCAACATATACTCATCCAATTTTGTTTTTATATTTGAAGCTTGTGGACCATAAATAATTTGAATCGCATTTGGCTGGCACATAATAGCTGCAGCCCCCGATTTTTTTAAAAGCCCCTCATTAATTAAAGAATCATCTTTGATCGTCGCTCTTAATCTTGTGATACAACAATCTAAGTCTGTAAAGTTACTACGTCCTCCTAAGCCTTGAACAATCATCTGGCTTCTTGGGTCAATCAAAGATTTATCAAAGCTAAAATCATATTTTTTCTTATCAAACACCTTAATACTTTCGTCTCTTCCCGGTGTTTTTAAATCGTATTTTACAATCAGAAACTTAAATACCCCATAATACACAAAAAAGTATACTAAGCCAAGCAAAACCACAGTTATCCAATTTGTCTTCGCATTTCCTTGTAATATTCCAAACAACGTAAAATCAAGTAAACCTGCTGAAAAAGTAAATCCAATCGCAACCTGTAAAGCTTGTGCAACCACAAAACATGTAGCAGCTAAAAAAACACATGAACAACATATAACAATGGTGCCACAAACAAGAAAGAGAATTCAATCGGCTCTGTAATTCCCGTTAACGCACTTGTTAAAGCGGCTGAAAGCAATAAACTCGCCGTCTTTTTCTTTTGCTTCTGGATTTGCACATTTGATACATAGCTAAAGCCGCACCAGGCAAGCCAAAAATCATAAAAATAAATTCTCCAGAGAAAAATTTAGTTGCATCCACACTAAAATGAGTCACATTTGGATCGGATAATTGCGCAAAGAAAATATTCTGTGCACCAGATACCATTGAACCATTTACCATTTGTACACCGCCTAATGCACTCTGATAAAATGGCATATACCAAACATGATGCAAGCCAAAAGGAACTAAACTACGCTTAATAATTCCATAAATAAATGTACCAAAATATCCTCCTGAATTCGATATCAATCGTCCTAAATTATAAACGCCCTGTTGTAATGGTGGCCAAACAAAATACATAAGCACACCAACAAACACATATGTAACGGCACAAACAATCGGAACAAATCGTTCTCCTTCATAAAAAGAAATTACATTCGGTAATTGAATCTGGTAAAAACGATTATGTAAATAACTAACACCTAGTCCGACTATAATTCCGCCAAACACACCCATTTCAAGCGATAACATACCGCATACCGAAGTAATGGATCCATCTAAAGCCTGGCCTGAAACTACACCATTCACTATACTTCCATCTAAACAAAGTAACGCATTAATTGTGGCATGCATCACAAAAAAAGCAATAATAGCTGCAAGTGCCGGTCGACTTCTTTTCTTCGCTTAGACATTCCTAAAGCTATAGAAACCGCAAAAATCAGGGGTAGATTATCAAATAAAACTTTGCCTACTTGTTTCAATAAAATTAAAACACTATATAAAAAGGTTCCTTGCCCTAATACTGAATCTAGATGCAATGCAGCTATCGTTGTTTCATTGGTTAAAGAACTTCCTACGCCCAAAAAAATACCTGCTACAGGAAGTACTGCAATAGGCAACATAAAGGATTTTCCCATTCTTTGCAAAAAGCTAAATACATGATGTTGTTTCATTTATTAACACCTCTACTGTATTTATGATGATAAATGACATTTGTCAAAAAGTCCATAAAAAAAGGTAATGCAGAATCATTATCTTGAAATCTTCATTACCCAATAGCCTTTTTTTCACGAGCCATTTTTTCTACTTCATAGCCTTTTTCTTGTAAATAATGAATTGCACTTTGAGCACCATCTTTGCTTGCGCATTACGATCCAGAAATGACCATCTGTAGCTAAATGTTCCATACATTGATCAAACAATGAATAAATCATAGCCTTTCCCGTCCGTATAGGTGGATTTAAAAGAATGCAAGCATACTGGCCTTCATTTATACCAGACTGACATATTATCTTTGCCTTACGACGATACTTTTTCATGTTTGAATCAGCAAGCTGACAAGCTCTTTGATTCACATCAATCATTGTCATTTCGGTATGCTTCCAATATTCCATTAAAATAAGCGCAATAGGACCAATTCCACAGCCTAGATCTAAACATGAAACTGGTTCTGACTGATTGTCTAATACAGTTTCTAATAGGATGCGTGTTCCTTCGTCTAGCTTATCTTTACTGAAAACACCCGCATTTGAATTTAGCTTATATGTAAAATCACGAAAATGTATCGTAATTTCTTCTGGTGCATCTTTTACAATATCATTTGTGAAATAGTGTGCCATACTACTTTGTAGCAGCTTCTACAATAGCATCCGCATCAATCTTGTATTTTGCGAATAATTGAGCTGGTTTTCCACTTTCACCAAATACATCTTGAACACCGACACGAACAAGTTTGCATGCTGTTCCTGCTTCAGCTAATACTTCGGCAACAGCACTACCTAAACCACCAATAATTGAATGTTCTTCGCAAGTTACGATTTTATCGTGAGTTTTTGCAAGTTCAACAATCAATTCTTTATCAATTGGTTTAATTGTATGAATATTTACTACAGTTGGAGCTGTTTCCATTTTCTTAGCAGCCTCTAATGCTTCTTGTACCATCAATCCAGTCGCAACTAGAGCTACTTTTTCACCTTTTTGAAGGACAACACCTTTTCCAAGTTCAAATTTATAGTCGTCTCCATTTACGCTTTCAACGCCACTACGACCTAAGCGAACGTAGCAAGGACCATCAATTTCAGCTACAGCCTTGCATGCTTGTTTAGCTTCATTGTAGTCACATGGAACGATAACTTTCATACCTGGTATACCACGCATTAAGCTAACATCTTCAATACATTGGTGACTAGCACCATCTTCTCCAACACTAATTCCTGCATGAGAAGCACAGATTTTAACATTTAATTGAGGATATCCAATACTGTTACGGATTTGTTCAAATCCACGTCCAGTCGCAAACATTGCAAAAGTTGATGCATATGCAATTTTTCCACTAGCCGCAAGACCAGCTGCAACACTCATCATATTTCCTTCAGCAATTCCCATGTCAAAGTGGCGAGCAGGATCTACTTTTTTAGCTTCTCCACTCTTTGTACTACCAGCTAAGTCAGCATCTAATACAACGACATTTTCATTTTCGACCATTAATTCTTTTAAAGCATCACCATAAGCGACACGTGTAGCTACTTTTGCCATTATTCTGCCTCCAATTCTTTCATTGCAGCATGGTATTGTTCTTCATTTGGTGCTACTCCATGCCATCCTTGTTGATCTTCCATAAATGAAACACCTTTCCCCTTAATTGTCTTGGCAACAATTACAGTTGGCATTCCTTTTGTTTCACGAGCCTCTTTTAGTGCAGCACGCAATTGATCAAAATCATGACCATCTACATTGATTACGTGACAGTTGAAAGCTTCGAATTTTTTATCCAAAGGATAAACACTCATAACTTCATCTACATGACCATCAATTTGAAGGTTGTTGTTGTCAACAATAATACATAAGTTATCTAACTTATAGTGAGCTGCTGACATTGTAGCTTCCCATACTTGTCCTTCTTGGCATTCGCCATCTCCAAGTACAGTATAAATACGATGATCATTTTTATCTAATTTATTTGCCAACGCCATACCTACAGCACAAGAAATACCTTGTCCTAAAGAACCTGTAGACATATCTACGCCTTCTACATAATTCATATTAGGATGTCCTTGTAAACGTGAATTGATAGCTCTGAAAGTAGTCAATTCTTCTTCTGGAAGGAATCCTTTTTCAGCAAGTACTGCATATAAAGCCGGACTTGCATGTCCCTTACTCAATACAAAACGATCACGATTTAATGTATTTAAGTTTTCCTCATTAATATCCATTTCTTCAAAGTATAACTCTGTCAAAATGTCAGTTGCACCTAAACTTCCACCCGGTGTCCACTTTGGGCACTATACACTTCTTTCACAATATTTCTACGAATATTTTTTGCGTGCAATGCAAGTTCCTTGTTTTCCATAATATTTAAGTTATCTCCTTTTTGCGCATACATTATAACAAACTTTTCATCACAATACACCCTTTTCAAAAATCAATTATTTCACAAATGCATATCTTGCCAAACATAAGCTGCTTCATTGATCATTTCTATATCATTTTGTGAAATTCCAAGCAATTCTAAAACCTCAAACACATCCATCCCCTTTTCATACAGTCTTTTAAAACAATCCATTCTCGCATTTGTCTTTTCTTGTTTAATTACTCTTTCTAACACTTCTTGAATCATATCCGATTGTGCATAATAGAACATTCCATCTAATTTTATGGACAGCTTATCATCTACATCTGAAAACAACACCCTTAATGTATCCATATCACATCCTCGATTCATTAAAAGTAAATAAAAATCACGGACCTGTAAGTTGTACACTCTTTTGCGAAACAATTCAAATTCTACATCTAATTTTTTCATTTTATGTTCTCCTTTTTTCTACACTCTCTTATACGTAAAAAAAAGAAGAAATTCACAAAAAAGTGAGAAATTAATCTCACTTTTCAACTTCATAAATCATAGCACCAAAACTAGGTACGTTGACTTCAATCATATATGGTTGATTATGTCTTGTAAGACGCATAGCTTGTACTTCTTGAGGCGTATGGTCTTTTAAATTTCCATTATATTTATCCCACTCTGTATTCAAGATTTCCTTATATTTACCTTTACAAGGAACACCAAATTGTTGGTGATCATATGGATTTGTAGAGAAATTCATAATGATGACATAATCTTTCTTTGAACCGCGACGAATGAATGAGAATGTATTTTGTCCAACATTATCCGCATCGATCCAGCTAAAACGACTAGGATCATAATCCTGATTGAAGAATGCATCATTTTCTGTATAGATTTTACCTAAATCTTCACATAAGCGTTTAAACGCATCATGCATTGGATAATCCAATAAGAACCAGTCACAACTCTTTTGTTCATCCCACTCACGCAATTGACCAATTTCGTTACCCATAAAATTCAATTTTTTACCAGGGTGTGCAAACATATATACATATAAAGCTCTTGCCTGGGCAAATTTATCTTCATAGCTTCCCCACATCTTATCTACAATGGTTGCCTTACCATGTACAACTTCATCATGACTAAATGGCAAGATAAATCTTTCAGAATAGAAATAAGCCATTGAGAATGTAATATCGTGGTGATGCCACTTACGATAAATTGGATCTCTTTTCAAATAAGACAATGTATCGTTCATCCATCCAAGATCCCACTTGTAGTCAAATCCTAAGCCTCCTGCATAACTAGGTTTCGTCACATTAGGGAAATCACTAGAGTCTTCTGCAATCAACATGATTTTTCCTTGATGTTCTTCATTCAACAAGTGATTCATACGCTTCATAAAATCACATGCACCTTCATTTACTCCATTATTTTTATTTCCATGCCAGAAAATCGCATTACTGATCGCATCCATTCTCAATCCATCTACATGATAAACGTCTATCCAGAAATTAGCTGCAGACATTAAGAATGAACGAACCTCTTCTTTCCATAAGTCAAAGTTAGCTGTTCCCCATTCACTATTGGCATCTTCTGGTTTTGAATATTCATATAAAGGAGTACCATCAAACATGCCTAATGCATAATTATCCTTCACAAAGTGCACTGGAACAAAGTCCATGATCACACCGATTCCCGCTTCATGAAGTGCATTCACAAAGTGCATCAATTCATGATTTGTTCCATAACGAGATGTACTTGAAAAATAACCCGTACATTGATATCCCCAAGAACCATCAAATGGATATTCACATAATGGCATAACTTCTACATGCGTAAAGTGATGTTTCTTACAGTGTTCAATTAGATCCTTTTCGATTTCATGATATTGTACAAATTCTTCGTTCTCATCCTCTTTTTTCCACGAACCAACATGCATTTCATAAATATTCACAGGAGAATCAAAACCCTTATTTCTTTGATTCAACCACTCTTTGTCAGTCCATCCATCATAACTTAAATCCGATATGATACTTGCCGTGTTCGGTCTTAATTCACTATAAAAAGCATATGGATCCATTTTATCTACCAATTCACCATTTGCCTGCCATACACGATATTTATAAGAATCCTGATTCTTTGCACCTTGCACAAAACATTCCCAAATACCGCGTTTATCCTTCTTCATTTTACTTGCCTGATCATCCCAATTATTGAATGTACCTATGACTGAAATATTTTTTGCGTTTGGAGCATATACTCGAAAGCGAACGCCATCTCCTTCTAAATGTGCACCAAAAATATTATAAGCATGTATATCACGCCCTTCAAAAAAGGCTTTTGTCTTTCTTTGATCCATAACGATATAACCTCCGTACATATATTTTATACCGGAACGCAAGAAACTTAAAGTGGATTTTTTAGATTTTGAAAACGCTTACCAATATACAAAAAAGATGCAACTAACGCTGCACCTCCATAAATTGATGTAATATATTCTCTAAATCTTCCAATGTATTCATTTGTGACATCTCATTCTTAAAGATTCTCGAACTTGGAAGCCCCTTTAAATACCAACTAGCCAAGCCTCGCATTTCACGAATAGCTACCTTTTCACCCTTCGTATTTGCTAAACCTCTGGCATGATCCATACAAATCTCAATGCGATCTTCCATTGAAAATTCATGTTTCTGTCCTGTAATCGAATCCACGCACTCTTGAATCAAAAATGGATTTCCAACAATTCCACGACCTAACATAACGGCATCACACCCTGTTTCATTCATCATACGATGAAAATCTTCTACACTGCGAACATCCCCATTTCCGATAACAGGAATCGACACAGCATCTTTTACTTGTTTAATATAAGACCAGTCAGCTTTTCCTTCATACATTTGATTACGTGTACGTCCATGTACAGCTACAGCACTAACGCCTACACTCTCCATAGCCTTCGCCATTTCAACACAATTGATATGATACGTATCAAATCCTAAACGCATCTTAACGGTTACTGGCTTACTTACATTTTGAACAATATTGGATACAAGCTCTTTGGCATAGTCAATATCCTTCATCAAAAAACTTCCTGCCTGAGCTTTGATTACCTTATTTACAGGACACCCCATATTAAAGTCAATAATGTCACAATCTGTTTGTGTATCCAAATATTTAGCTGCATACACAACCGTATCAATGTCATGACCAAACAACTGAAAAGATACTGGATGCTCATTTTCATCAATGGCACACATTTGTTTCGTCTTTAATGAATCATAGTACAATGCCTTGTCACTTACCATTTCATTACAAACTAAACCTGCACCAAAACGTTTCGCAATTCTTCGAAATGCGATATTACTAATACCTGCCATCGGCGCAATGACTACAGGATTTTCAATTTCTACATTTCCAATCTTAATCATGCATCTTACTCGCAATCGCTCTTAATTCTTCTTCTGTAAAATGATATGATTCATTACAGAAATTACATGTGATATCACAACCATGTTCTTTATCGGCCATTTCTAACACATCTGATTTTTTTAATAGTACCCAAAGCTCTAGCCATACGTACCTTTGAACAAGGACAATCATATGCCACTGGTTGTGTTGTTAAAATCTTGGCATCTTCAAACATATCATTTGCCAAAGCTTCTAAACTTGAATCATCATATTCCTGAATCAAAGTACTCATTGGTTTCAACCCTTCAAGCACGTGTTCACAAATAGAAATATCTGTTTCTGTTGCATCTGGAAGCATTTGTAGAATCATAGCTCCTGCACTAGCAACACGACCATCTGTACCAATTAAGACTCCACAAGATACCGCTGTTGGCGTTTGTTCAGATAAAGTAAAGTAGTAGGCAAAATCATCCCCAATTTCACCGCTTTGTAACTCAACCGAACCAGAAAAAGTTTTCTTCCATACTCAAATCCTTAGTAACCGTCAAAGTTCCATCTGTACCTACAACAGCCCCAATATTTAATTTGCCTGGACGAATCAAAACATCCTCTACATGTGGATTTGAAACAAACCCACGAACATTTCCATTCGCATATGCATCTACCACAATCGAACCAATTGGACCATGCCCATTAATTGTGATTGATAACATTTCCTCTTCAGATTTCAACATAGCACCCATCATACTCGCGACAGACAATGTTCTTCCTAAAAGCTGCACAAGCACATGGATATAAATCAAAACGATCCTGCGCTTCCTGTACTAAATCAGTTGTGCGCACAATATATAAACGAACATGCTCATTTAAAACAAGAGCTTTTAATAGTTGATCTTTCATAATATCCTCCACAATAAAAATTCACTAGCACCATTCTACTGAATTCTTGTATCCATTTCAAGCCAAACTAAAAGCCATTAGTGATTACGCATGAAATGATCTTCAAAATTTCGCGATTTAAGATTATTTATTTTTTTTTATGCACTTTAATAGTGTATTGGTGTACACTATTGTTATGAAAAGAATATGTTACTTATCCTGACTGGGTCGAAAAATTCCGTTCTCCTGGTCACACGATCAAAAAAACAAAACAAGGTTATGGCCTTTATTCATGTACTTCTAAATATGTGCCTGGTGGAAAACCTAAAAAGTATACAGACTTATCTTGGAAAGATCACTCCTGATGGTTTTATTCCTAAGTCTGTCGTTTCTAAACATCCTGTCTATGTCGAATTTGGATTGAGTCACTTCATTATTTCAAGCTTTAAACGTGATTTGATTCGCAGTTCATTTAGAGCTACGGATGATACTGTATATCTTGGTGTTGTTCAGTATATTTTTTGGAAGCTGTCAAGATATCTTCTTATCTTCTTGCTTCCTTACTTACAAAAAAACAAGGAATCTTTATGCAAATATAGAGATTCTATTTCTGCTACACGCATAAAGACTATATCTAATAAGATTGCGAGATTAATGGAAAGTTATTTTGATGCACAGGAAATAGCTGTACTTTCACAGATTTTAAAGCTTGCGGTTGTAGATGTCACTTCTGATCACATCTATTATCCAACTATACCTGAAGAGGTTGTTGATATCATTGAAAGGAATGGACTTCACTATGAATAATAAAATTTTTAATTTAGTTGCAGTATTAAACGAAATATTCAGGGAAATCGATATTGATTTTGATGATCATATTGAAGTTATGAACTCCATTGGTTTCTTACATCTTTTTGATGATCTACAAGATTATCGACAACCAGGAAAAATCCAATACAAACTATCCGATATCCTTTTACTATGCTTTTTAAGTATTATTTATGAAGGTAAGACGACTTGTTTAGGGATTTATGACCATATACTTGTATACAAAAGTCGATACGAAAAATACGGATTAATCAAGGATGGACAGATTCCATCTCACGATACTATCCGCAGAACATTGATGTGTATTGATCCAGTTGAATTTGAAGAAATAACTATTGGACGTATCCATGAATTCCTTCAGGAACTTAGAAAATGTGCTCAAGGTACTATGTACTGTCATCAATCCGTTGATGGAAAAGAAGCACGTGGCAGTGGAAGAAGTGAGGATACTAAGAATCCTCAAAGAAATATCAATGTATTGAATGTATACAGTAACTCAGACTGCCTTTGTATCCATTCCAAGCCGGTTGAAACTAAAACGAATGAGATTCCAGTAGCACAGGAAATCCTAAGAATGATGGAACTGAAAAAGACAGTTATTACTTTTGACGCTCTACATACACAAAGAGAAACATGTAATATCATTGCGTCAAAAAAAGGCATCTATGTAGCACCTGTAAAAGATAATCAGTCAGGCTTGCGAGAAGAAATTTTAGAAAAGTTCAAAAAATATGAACAGACTCCCAAGAAAAAAAAATAACTACATTAGATACCGAAAAAAAGAAACTTTTTAGATTTATTAGTCTGCCATCTAATTATGATGATTGTGGATTCACAGGAATGAAGACATTTGTAGAAATGGTATCACACACACGCAAGAAGGCAATTACCATGTATTTTATATCAAACACAAAAGATACAGAATTGATTGCGGAAGCTATAGAAAGAAGATGGGAAATAGAAAATAATTTTCACAAAGAAAAAAGATATTTACCTGAATGAAATGATGATATACATTTTACAAATAAGACATCTATCAATAATATCTTTATTTTAAACAATCTGGCATTGGCTCTGGCAAAAATATACGGAAGTATATCTACAAATGAAATGCGAGTTGCGAAAAAAGAATTTAAAGCCTTCCCAGTTGAATGTATCAGTAAAGTTCAACTGATTATGAAAGATACAGAAATTATTAAACAGATCAAATCAAACCTAAGAAGAAAGAAACGCTAATCTGTCGATGTTTTTAATATTGCCTTCTCAACCCATAAAAAAATCGGAAATTCTTTAATAGAGTTTCCGATTTTGTTTATTTAAGCCATTTTATTTTTCATGCGTAACTACTATAAAAGCCATCAATCGATGGCTTTAATGTGTAATTAATCTTTTTTCTTAGTTAATTCATTGAACGCATCATCCAAATCCTTTTGATCAACACCAGTCGGAGTCTCCGGAATCTCTGGAACTTGAACTACTTCTTGTTCTGCTTTTTCCTCTTCTTCATTTGTTTCGACATTAGGATCTGTTAATTGTCCATAATTCATTAAATTAGTGATTTCTTCATTCGTTAATGTTTCATGTTCATATAAATTATTCGCAATCAAATCCAACAAATCTTTGTTTTCTGTTAAAATCTTACGACAATTTTCATGACACTCATCCACAATTGCACGAACCTCTTTATCAATTTCAGCTGCTACACCTGCAGAATAATCACTACCCTTTGTATAATCTCTTCCTAAGAAGACATTTCCTTGAGGATCCGCATATTGGATAGGGACCTAAACTAGACATACCATATACACGAACCATATTCTTAGCGATTTCAGTCAATTTTTTCAATATCATTTACGGCACCCGCACTAATTTCTCCAAATTGAATTTCCTCAGCCGTACGACCACCAAGTAAACCAGTAATTTGTGCAATAAACTCAGATTTTCTGTGGAAATACTTCTCTTCACGAGGTGTCATCAAGTTATATCCACCCGCATCTCCACGAGGAATAATTGTAACTTTTTGAACCATATCTGCATCTTCAAGTTTCAAGCCAATAACGGCATGTCCTGCCTCATGGTAAGCCACAAGAATTTTATCTTTTTCAGTATACTTCTTACTCTTTTTCGCAGGTCCCATCATAACACGGTCAATCGCTTCGTCTAAATCTGTCATAGTGACCTTAGCTTCATTTTTTTACGAACCGCTAAAATTGCACCTTCATTCAAGACGTTAGCTAAATCAGCCCCAGAGAATCAGGCGTACGTTTTGCCAAGTTTGCAAGTGAAACATCACTCGCCAATTTTTTATTACGAGCATGTACATGTAAAATAGCTTCACGGCCCTTAATATCTGGCAAACTAACCGTAACACGACGATCAAAACGACCACTACGTAATAATGCTGGATCTAGTACATCAGGACGGTTTGTAGCTGCAATTACCACAATACCCGCATTATCTGTCATACCATCCATTTCAACCAACAATTGGTTCAATGTCTGTTCACGCTCATCATTTCCACCGCCCATACCAGCTCCACGCTGACGTCCTACGGCATCAATTTCATCAATAAAAATAATACATGGTGCACTCTTTTGTGCTGTTTTAAACATATCACGAACGCGACTCGCACCTGTTCCGACAAACATTTCAACGAAGTCCGAACCTGAAATCGAGAAGAATGGAACATTGGCTTCTCCAGCTACAGCTTTGGCAAGTAATGTCTTACCAGTTCCTGGAGGACTCATTAAAACTTACGTATTGCTGGAAAATTCTGTACACCTCCAAGAAGGACAAGAAATCACTTCTTTCGAGACTTTACACGATGGAATGGGATGTTTTGAGTACACACCTTCTGCTAAACCTGCTATAGCCAAGGTAAACTATCATGGAAAAGATTACAAGTTTTCGCTTCCTAAAGCATTGCCCAATGGATATGTTTTAAAAATAAACAACAATGCCGGAGCGATTTCGGTAGAGGTAGCCTGCAATGCTTCGACCCCTCAAGACACATTAGCAGTTTTCGTTAATCACCAAGGACGTCCATATGCTTATCAAATTAATCAGTTGCCAAGTAAATAAGCCTCAGAGTTTCACCTTGCTATCCCGTAAATTACCGCCAGGAGTCTTACAAATCAGCCTCATCAACCGTGCAGGAAATACAATAAGCGAACGATTCGTATTTTCCTCTCCTCGGGCACCTTTGCAAAAATATCTCCCAATGGACTGAAAACAATATATGCCCCCCATACGCTCCAATCCGCTGCGAACTTCAATGAAACAATGCCTTGGGAGAACCTATCCCAAGTAAGTTATCGGTGAGTATCCGCTATGCCTCCGTTCGGGACTATTCAGCATACGATAATAATCTTTTCACCGATCTTCTTTTAACATCTGATTTAAAAGGCTATATACATCAACCGGGATATTATTTCACAGAAGCTTCTCCCCGAAAGCAGAAAGAACTGGATATACTATTATTGGTGCATGGATGGCGCAAATATGATATGAGCCAACTTATCGGAACGACTCCATTTGTTGCCAATCAGGCTCCTGAATCTCAATTAGTGCTATATGGACAAGTAAAAGTCAACTATTCTCAAAAATAAACTAAAGAATATAGACCTTAGTGTAATGGTCAAAAAAGATGCGAATATTATTACCGGGCAGACTGTCACAGATGAGAACGGGTATTTCAGCATCCCGATGGAAGACTTTGAAGGAGAACTGGAAGCTATCATCCAAACCCCGAAGAGCTGGTAAAGAACGGAACAAAGATGCTTCCATCTTTATTGATCGCCATTTCTCACCAGCTGTCCGGGCTTATGGCTACAGCGAACTACATCCCAAGTGGAACAGCATAGATCGCTGGCAGCAACAAGCAGAAAAGTTCGACTCTCTGTATATGGATTCTGTCCGCCGGGCAGACGGTCTTTATCTATTGGACGAAGTTGAAATTAAAAAGCAAGCGCCGTTCCAAAAAGGTACAAACATGACTACTAAGATCAACGAGCAAAGTATTGATGCTTACTATGATATACGACAATCAGTAGATAAGCTCCGTGACAATGGGAAAGTGGTTACTACGATTCCTGAATTAATGGAAAAACTAAGCCCTCTCTTCTATTGGGATCGAACAAATGACACCTATACTTACCGTCAAAAACCGATCTGCTACATTATGGAGAACAGGATTCTATCCGAAACAGAAGTCAAAATGATGTTGACTGAAGTAGATGGATTAGCCTCAATCATTATCGGTAAGGGTAGCGGAGGAATTAGTGACGAAATCATTCAGAACACAAAAACTTTCTAACTCAAACGATGTGAATATATCGGAATTAGATAAATATAGCATCTTTTATCTGATTCCACTACCCAGACATAACGTTTTGAATAAGCATGAGACAGCCGCTCTTGGAACCCGTCAAACGATGATAGGTATACTCCGGCATGCTAATACGTAACTGAACGAAGTACATTGA
>VOFK01001614.1_pt1 | contig 23291 bp, 23 predicted proteins | sample 5384121 | NCBI WGS metagenome assembly VOFK01 (sample SAMN12384730, study PRJNA508395) | human gut metagenome | isolation source: healthy gut J | host: Homo sapiens | reverse complement strand
TGGTCGAGTAAGCCCCCGTGCATGACACAAGGACGGACCGGGACCTTTCGGTCCCACGACCCTCTATCCGATTTCTTCCACCCGATTTCTGTCGCTCAGTTCCTGTGCAGGGCGTTCTCCGTCGGTTCTGCCGGTCCGACCGGATGGGCGTGAGGGATTGTTTTCGTCGATTACTTGCGGAGAGCCGCTTCAGTTTACATCCGAAGCTGCCTTCTTGGCCAGTTCGGGGTTCTTCGAGGTTGCGCTCTTTGAGCTGAGCCTCGGCGCTCTTCAGGTCGCCTTCCTTCACGGCGATCACGGCACGCAGGTAATCAGCCTCGGCCGAGTTGTCCCGGCAATGGCCTTCTTGGCACCTGCCAGGTCGTTCGACTTGAACCAGGGCGATGGCCTTGTTGTTGGCCCTTCGAGACCGGCAGCAGCGCTCTTGTAGTTGCCCTCGGCGGCAGCCATGGCGGCCTTCGCCTCGCTGTCAGCGGCAGCGGCATACTTCTTGGCCTCGGCGGTGTTGCAGTTGGCGAGGTTGGCCAGCAGCAGGTTCTTGTTCAGGGCCGCCGACGAATCCAACTTGGCAGCCTTCTCGAACGACTTCAGGGCCGCAGCCTTGTCGCCTGCCTTTGTCTGGGCAACACCGAGGTTGTTCCAGATGCGGGCATCGTTGTACTTCTTCGAGGCGGCGGTCAGGATGGCAACCTGCTCCGCGGGGTCCTCGACGAGAACCTGTGCAGCGAAGAGGTACTCTTCGGCGCTCAGTTCTCCACCGTTGCGGTAGGCGGCCATGATCTCCTCATCGGTCTTGCCCTGCAGGTCGGTGGTGTTCACAATCTGCGAGCGGCGCAGCTCGGGCAGGATCTCCTCTTTGAGCTCCTCGAATACGCTCGACATGTTCTTGATCTCGGTCTCACGCTCTGCGGGCGAGTTGTAGAGGCTCAGCACCTGCAGGATGAGGTCCTTGTCCTTTGATGTCCGACTTCTCGACCAGTTCCTTGAAGCCGTCCCAGTCCTCTCCGTGGCTGCGGCGTCGATGTCCAGACCGAATCCTTCAGCAGTTTGGCAACGACCTTCTTACCCGATTCGCTGCGGGCCTGCGAAAGCTTGTCGTTGAACTTCACCGGACCGTCGGGCGAAGCGTAGCCCCTTCACGGCGCGATGTTCTGCGTGGCGCGGTCGTTCTGCATCGTCTCGTCCACGTTGGCCTTGAATGCGTCGAGGTTGGCGTTCTTCTCGTTCTTCTTCGTTACGACCGACGAGTTGATGGCGTAGAGCAGGTCGATGTTGCAACAACCGTGCCTTCTTTGCGGTCGTTGGCCATCCTGATCCATCAGATCGCCGTGCCTTTTTGCAGGGGTGTTTCAGACCGTAAGCGACCGTCGAACCGGTGCCAGCGATTTTGGCAGCAACGCGGCGCGTCGCCGGCCAGCACGGCGGCCTCTCCTCGGGGATGGCGCCGGTGTTCAGGTTGACAAGCACCAACTTCGGCCCCTTTGCCTTTCGGGCACTTGATCTCGGCGCGCGGAGCTGCAATGCGCACTGGTCCGTATGCGAGGGATCGTAGAGGGACTCCACGTGCTGCGTGAAGTTGCCGCCGTTGATCGCTGTCTACGACTGCATAGTTCTCGTCCTTCGAACCCCTGGTAGTATTGGGTGGCGCGGCCACTTCGCCGCCTTCGAATACGATGACGGGAGTAACTTTGATGATAACTTTCTTGTTGAAATACTCAACGGGGAAGGTTTCATTGATGTCTTCGGCAACCGTGCCGTTGTTCAGCGTCAGGATCTCGGGGGTGACCGTCAGTTTGACGTCGGTTCTTGGCCATCTTCTTGAAGCAGTTGTTACGCTCGAGAATGCCAGTGCGGCAGCTACGAGCACAACGCTCAATTTCATTAAGTTTTTCATAATAGGTGTAAAAAAAAAAGTTAATGTGTTTATTTTGTTAATTTGTTTGCCTCTTTCGTTCTGTCTCGCTTTCCCGCCCGCTGTCCGTTCTTCGTTCCGTCCGTGCAGGCGCTGCCGGGGGAACAGTGCAAATATAGAAAACTCTTGCTGATTATGCAATATTCGGACGGAAAAAAAAAGCGACGCATTTCCGTCCGAAATATCCACATTAACAGTCTTTTTATTCCTCTTTGTGCTCATCGTGCGCTCCCGGCGTTCGCCGCGGTCGCGGCGTTCGCCACGCTCACCGCGCTCGGGACGCGGGCGGCGCTCACGTTCCACATAGCCTTCGGGCTTGGGCAGAAGCGCCTTGCGCGACAGTTTGTTGTTGGTCTTGGGGTCTACGCCGATCAGCTTGACGTCGATCTCGTCGCCCTCTTTCAGACCCGTCTCCTCCATGGTCTCGGAAAACGCTTGTAGTCGATCTCCGAGATGTGGAGCAGGGCGTCCTGCCCGGCATGATCTCGACGAACGCGCCGAACGCCACGATCGAGCGGACTTTGCCGTGGTACGTCTCGCCCACTTCGGGGAATGGCTACGATGGCCTTGATGCGGGCCAGAGCTCCGTCGAGGCCTCGCCTTGTCGATGCCGAAGATGTCCACGATGCCCTTGTTGTCCACCTCCGTGATGGTGATGGTGGTGTTGGTGGTCTTCTGGATGTCCTGGATCACCTTTCCGCCCGGGCCGATAACCGGACCGATCATATCCTGCGGAATGACGATCTGCACGATGCGCGGCACGCAGGGCTTGTAGTCCGCGCGCGGCTCGGCGATGCACTCGGTGAGTTTGCCGAGGATGTGCATGCGGCCTTTGCGGGCCTGCTCCAGCGCGGCGGCCAGCACCTCGTAGGAGAGTCCGTCCACCTTGATGTCCATCTGCGTGGCGGTGATGCCGTCTTTGGTTCCCGTCACCTTGAAGTCCATGTCGCCCAGGTGGTCCTCATCGCCCAGGATGTCCGACAGCACGGCCCATTTGCCGGTTTCGGAATCGGAGATCAGACCCATGGCGATACCCGACACGGGTTTGCGGAGCTTCACGCCGGCGTCCATCAGCGCGAGGGTTCCGGCGCAGACCGTCGCCATTGACGACGAGCCGTTCGATTCGAGGATGTCCGACACGACGCGCACGGCGTAGGGGTTTTCGTCGCCCAGCGGGACCATCGGCTTCAGGGCGCGCCATGCCAGGTGGCCGTGGCCGATCTCACGGCGGCTGAGGCCGCGTGCGGCCTTGGCCTCGCCCGTCGAGAAGGGCGGGAAGTTATAGTGGAGCACGAACTGCTCGGTACCCTGCACGAGCACCTCGTCCTTGACCTTTTCGTCGAGTTTCGTACCGAGCGTAACGCTCGTCAGCGACTGCGTTTCGCCGCGCGTGAAGATCGCCGAGCCGTGGGCTGCGGGCAGGTAGCCCACCTCGCACCAGATCGGACGGATCTCGTCGGTCTTGCGGCCGTCGAGGCGCTTGCCCTCGTCGAGGATCATGTTGCGCATGGCCTTTTTCTGCACGTCGTCGTGGAAATATTTGTGGATCAGCGGCGCTTTCTCGATCAGCTCTTCCTCCGAATAGCGGGCTGCGAACTCGGCTTCGAGCGCGTTGAACTTGTCTTCGCGCTCGTGCTTCATCGTGCCGCTCGTGGCGATGGCGTAAGCCTTGTCGTAAAGCTCGCTGATAATCGTCTGGCGCAGCTGTTCGTCGTTGACCTCATGGCAGTAGGTGCGTTTCACGTCCTTGCCCAGTTCTTTCGCGAGTTCGATCTGTACGGCGCAGTGCTTCTTGATCTCCTCGTGTGCGAACTTGATGGCCCCGAGCATCACCTCCTCGGAAACCTCCTTCATCTCGCCTTCGACCATCAGGATGTTGTCGATCGTACCGCCGACCATGATGTCGAGGTCGACCTTGCCCATCTCCGAATAGTTGGGGTTGATGACGTAGTTGCCGTCGATGCGTGCCACGCGAACCTCCGAAATGGGGCCGCCGAAGGGTATGTCCGAAACGGCGAGGGCGGCCGAAGCGGCCAGGCCCGCCAGGGCGTCGGGCTGGATATCCTTATCCGCCGAGATGAGGTTCACCGTTACGTAAACCTCGGCGTGGTAATCTGCGGGGAACAGGGGGCGGAGGGCTCGGTCGATCAGGCGCGCGACGAGCACTTCGCTGTCGTTGGCTTTGCCTTCGCGCTTCATGAAGCCTCCGGGGTAACGTCCGCAGGCGGCGTACTTCTCTTTGTATTCCACCTGAAGGGGCATGAAATCGGTGTCGGGTTTTGCGTCCTTGGCGGCCACCACGGTACCCAGGAGCATCGTGTCTCCCATCTTGACTACCACGGAGCCGTCGGCCTGCTTGGCCAGTTTGCCCGTTTCGATCTCGATCTGGCGTCCGTCGGCCAACGTGATGATCTTGCGGACTGCGTTGTACAGCTTCTTTTCTTCCATAAAAATCTAAACCTATAATGTTTTTCGAATCGTTGTCCTTTACGAAAATGAAGGCAACCCCTCGTTGGGAATTGCCCTCATTTCTCCCTCGCGGACTACTTGCGGAGATTCAGCGTCTTCACGATTGCGCGGTAGCGCTCGATGTCGACCTCCTTCAGGTACTCCAGCAACGCGCGGCGCTTGCCGACCAGGCGCAGCAGTGCGCGCTGGGTTCCGAAGTCGTGTTTGTTGCTCTTGAGGTGTTCTGTAAGGTGGCTGATACGGTACGAAAACAACGCGATCTGGCTCTCGGGCGAACCCGTGTCGGTGTTAGACTTGCCGTACTGGCCGAAAAGCTCCTGCTTTTTCTCTGCTGTTAAATAAGCCATTTTTGTAAGTTTATTTAAATTCCACTCTACGACGCATCCCCCTTACCGTGGATAACGCCAGAGCGTCCGGCAAAGTTACGAAATAATTGACAATTAAGCATGGCAAATGAAAAATTATTTACCTTTTTTACACGGATTTATCGCCTTAAACTCCGGAAAATACTATTTTTGCGGCAAAACAAGTCTACGTTATGGTAAAGACGCTTATTTTCGCACTCCTCGCGACGATGTGCGCAACCTTCCTGTGGGGCTGCGGCGGCAAGGTTTCCTATACGACCGTCGACGGGACGATGCTCGGCACGACGCTGCACGTGGTGGCCGACGTGCAAGGGGCACTTCGCCGCAGGAGCTCTAACGCCGCCGTCATGGCGCTCGACCGGGAGGCCAAGGCCTCGATGTCGATCTTCGACCCGGCGTCGCTGCTGAGCCGTCTGAACCGCAACCAGACCGACAGCGTCGACCGTCATATCGCCTTCAACCTGCATCTGGCCGACAGCATCAGCTCGCTGAGCGACGGCCGTTACGACGTGACCGTCAAACCGCTCGTCGAGGCGTGGGGCTTCGCCGGGAAAAGAGGCACAGAAAACCCGAATGTCGATTCGATCCTTGCGTTGGTGGGCCGTCAAAATGCGCATCGAAAACGGCCGCCTGATAAAGACGATCCCGCGTGTGCAGCTGGATTTCAATTCGATCGCCAAAGGATATACCCGTCGACCTGCTCGCCAGCTCGTCGAATCGTTCGGCGCCAGGAACTACATCGTCGACATCGGCGGCGAAGTCCGCTGCAAGGGACTCAACCGGCAGGGGGATCCGTGGCGCATCGGCATCGAGACCCCGTTCGACGGCAACATCGAACGGCGATACCTCCAGCGGCGTATCGCGGATGACCGAAGGCGGCCTGGCCACCTCGGGCAATTACCGCCGTTTCTACCTCGATGCCAAAGGCAACAAGATCGCCCACACGATCGACCCCCGTACGGGGCGCAGCGCCGTTTCGCGCCTGCTGTCAGTGACCGTCGCGGCTCCGACCTGCGCCGAGGCCGACGCGCTGGGAACCATGTTCCTGGCGATGGGGGCCGACGATGCGCTGGCCGCGGGAACGCGAAGGGGCGAAGTCCATGCCCTTCGATGAAAAGGTCTATTTCATCCTCGCCGACGGCGCGGATGGCTATGAAGAGTATGTTTCGCCCGCCATGAAGGCGGCAATCATGCAATAACCGATTTATGAAAAGCGCAGTTTTCCTCTACAACACCCAATCCGGCAAAGTGCAAGATCGGCCACTGTACCGATAGCATCACCGTATTCCGGGCTTACGGCTACGAGATTACCCCGCAGCCGATCGACTTCGAAGCCAATCCCTTCGACGGCAACGAGCAGATCAGCCTGATGGTCGTGGCCGGCGGCGACGGCACGGTCAACTATGTGGTCAACTCCATGAAAAAAGGGGCTAGATATCCCCTTGGGGCGTAATCCCCCGGCAGGTACGGCCAACGATTTCGCCGGGGCGTCGGCATGTCGCACAAACCGCTCGAAGCAGCAAGGCAGATTGCCTCGGGCGCCATCGACCGGGTGGATTGCGGGTCTGTGTGAACGGCCTCTACTTCGTCAATATTTTCAGCTTCGGCATCTTTACCACCACCTCGCAGCGTACGCCCGACGAACGCAAGCACAAAATCGGCAAGCTGGCCTATATCATCGAAGGGGTCAAGGAGTTCCGGGCGATGCACGCCGTGCCGCTCCAGATCGAGGCCGACGGCGAGGCGTTCGATTTCAATTCGCTCATGGTGCTGGTTTTCAACGGCGAAACCGCCGGGGGATTCCGCCTTGCGCGCCGGTCGTCGATCAAGGACGGCCTGTTCGACTGCCTGATGCTCGAAAAAAGAAGAATTTCCTGCGTTCGACGCTGGCCATGGGGCGTTACCTGCTGGGCGGAAACCCCCCAAGATCGTCCGCCACCTGCGGGTTCGGGCCCTGGACATCGTCTCGACACTCAACGAACCTACGGACGTCGACGGCCAGAAGGGTGCCGAATTTCCGCTGCATATCGAGTGTATCGCCGGCGGCCTGCGTGATGTGCCCCGCGAGGGGAAATAAAGGCGGGACAAAATCCGGCCGCGGACATTGCGTTTCCTTTGTTTTTTGCACGAGATATTGCATTTGCGTATGAAAAATGTTACATTTGTCCGAAAAACCACGACGATATGGCGGATACTATCAAAACGGCAAGGGCGATAAGGGAGAGCGGAAGGGAGAACTTGCGTAAGGTTTCGATCTCCCGTATCAAAAAGAAAGAGATGAACGATGTGTTTTTATCTCTCCGACGACCTGGTAATCACAACGCTTTCTGCACAGAACAATACGACGGCCGAGTACCCGGCTTCGATCGACGGCTTTACGGCCATCATTATGATGACGGGCGAGGCCACCGTGTCGATCGACATGCAGAATTACAGCATCAAGCCCAACACGATCGTCTTTTTCAATCCCGACAGCATCATCCGCACGGTGAAATGTTCGGCGAACGCCGCAGCCTATTTCCTCGCCTTCTCCAAGTCGTTCGTCAACGAAATCCAGATAGACCTTTCTACCTCGCTGCCGGTCTACATGCGCTTCGGGAAAGCCCCCGTGCTGGAAGTCGCGCCGCAGGACGTGGATGAGATACGCCAGTTGTTCCAACTGATCAAAACCATGCTGCGCAGCGACAAGGAGCGTTACCGCCACGAGATCATCCGCACGCTCTTTACCACGGCGTTCTACATCATCACCGAGATTAACCAGCGCGAGCAGCCCGGCGGAATCAAACAGGGGCGCTGCGAAGTGCTTTTTCGACGAGTTCATGTCCCTGTTACAACAGTACAACAAGCGGGAACGCAACGTGAGTTTCTATGCCAAACAGTTGAATATCACGCCTAAATACCTTTCATCGGTCGTCAAGGAAGTCAGCGGGAAAACTGCTGCGCGCTGGATCGACGAGTCGGTGATCCTCGAGGCCAAAGCGTTGCTGAAATATTCGGGAATGAGTATCCAGGAAATCGCTTACCACCTCAATTTCTCGACCCAGTCGTTCTTCGGCAAATACTTCAAGCAGCATACCGGCACAAGCCCCTCGCGCTACAAGCGCAAAGGCTGATGCGGCCTGCCGCCACAGGATAAATCCCTCTCCCGGAGAGGGATTTTTCTTGTGCCTTTTCCCGACGGGGAATAAGGCCGGATTTATTATTGCATATCAATCGCATAGGACATATGTTGCCGGGGCAACGGGGCTTTTTCCGCCCCTTAATTTGTAAACCATAGCGTAAACCGGAAAAAAGATGAAAATTGCAAAAGCTACCATTACCGCGCTCCTTTACACCTCCAAGACCCTTGCCAACGGCGAACACCCCGTCATGATCCGGGTCTGTTACAACGGCAAACGTAAATACAAGAGTACTACCCATTCGTTTCCCGAGAGGAGAAAATGGGTGTAAATATTAAATATTCAGCGATTTAATCTTTGCACAGGGTTTCTTCTTCGAGGGATTCCAAGCATAATAAGGTAATTCCAGACGAGGTTACGGTTTTCAGATCGTTACCTCGTCTGTTTTGCTGTATTTTGCATAAAATATTCGTTTGCAATTTCTTGCATCGCGCTTCATCTTGACAGACAACTCTGAGGAAATTAGTTTTAACCCCCAAATTTCATCGGAGTATGCGCAGTACATTCAAGGTTCTGTTCTACCTCAAAAAGGACAAACACAAAGTTCAGCCGGTTGTTCCCGTCATGGGCCGTATTACCGTCAACGGTACGATCGCCCAGTTCAGCGCCAAACTTAGCGTTCCTCCCCATCTGTGGGAGGTGAAGGGCGGTCGCGCCAAAGGCAAAAGCCTCGAAGCCGACCGTATCAACCGCTATCTGGATAATATTCGTATCCAGATCGGAAAGCATTACCAGTCTATCTGCGACCGTGACGGATATGTTTCCGCCGATAAGGTGAAGAACGCCTATCTGGGTTTCAGTAAAAGGTATAAACTGTTACTGGAGTTATGCGATGAATTCTGCAAAGAGTACAAGAACCGTATAGATGTGGACCGTACTATCCATTCCTTATTCCGTTATCAAACGCTACGACGCGATTTGAGTCTTTTCATCTGTCAGGACTATAAAGTCAAGGATATACCCCTTGTGGAACTGGATCAGTCTTTTGCGGAGAAGTTTGCCGCCTATCTGAAACATGTCAGGGGCCTTGCCGACACGACTATCAGCGTTGAGATCAAATCACTGAAGCATATCGTCAAGAAAGCGTTTAACGACGGGCAAATGGAGAAGAATCCGTTTGCCTATTACTACTACTTTGCCGACCAGCCGGAAATTGAATATCTCACCGAAGAAGAAATCAATAAACTAATTATCGGCAAAGTCAAGCAGCAGCGTCAGGATCGGACACGGGATATGTTTCTGTTCTGCTGTTTTACGGGCCTGTCCTATGCCGATCTGGCGAAACTGAGTTATGATGAGTTGACACAGACTCCGGACGGAGCATGGTGGATTAGCAGTATCCGTCAGAAGACGAAAGTACCGTTTACGGTAAAACTACTTCCGGTTGCGAAAGCTATTCTTGAAAAGTACCGAATAGAGGAGAATAGGTATAATCCGCTGTTTCCCGAGAATCCGGGAAAGGTCTTTCCGGTAGCTTCATTGAAATCCTCGGATGCCTGCCTGAAACATATCGCCAGACAATGCGGAATTACCAAGAATCTGAAATTCCACATGGCGAGACATACCTTTGCAACGACGGTCTCCTTGATGAACGGCATTCCGCTGGAAACAGTGTCAAAAATGTTGGGACACAAATATACGACCACGACTCAGATTTATGCCAAGGTGACAAACCAAATGATAGATAATGCGATAAGCCGAATAGAGGACCAAATTGGCGAACGGTTCCAATGTCCAACTCTGAAAGAAGAGAGCGACGGCTAATCCGAAAGACATCGGCGATTACAAGTTTCCCGCCGATAGTCAATTAAACGCCGGAGATGGAAATACGCAAGGCCATTGCGAATCGCCCGAGGGCGAGTCTTGCGTATTTCCATCCCCGGCGTTTTGCTGGTCGCTATCGTCGGAAAAGGCGACATTCTGCGGTTCGGATGCCAGTCGCTTCGCTACGTCCATATCAGAAACCCAAAGTAATCGCTTATCGCATTGTCTGTTTAAAATAGTCGTCTGTTGTTCTTCTTCTCGTGGAGATAATTCAACTCGTCGCTGTAAATTCCGATTACAAAGCGCTGCATATTGTCGACCAAAGCTGTAAGCCTTGTATTCTCATTCCCAATAAGTGGAGGATTGCCGATACTTTGTACTTGGTTGCCGCACTGATATAGATCGCCGAACGGTTACGGCAGTCCGCCGGGGCAAAGAACGTGCGTTCGAAATCCGGCAGCGGAATCTTTTTGCGACGGAATCCGGCCAGCTCCTTTACGTCACTCGTTTGGGTATTGGCGTCTGTCCTTTCAGCAGTCGGAGCCGATGCTCCGGATACCGTTTCCGATGTCTTTCCCTCGGGAGCGTCCGTATTTTCCGCTTCCGGTTCGGGAATCCGGCGGATGACTTTCGAATCCAAAGGGGCCTGTCCGGCGATCATCTGACGCATCAATTCTTCGTCGACTTCGATACGGGGACGTTTCGATGGTTTTGTTGCGAGGTTGTCGGTTTCTTTTAATGAATCCATGGTACAACGTTTTTAAGATTGAATGTTCGCTTTATGCTTGTAAAGCGTGTGTGTCTGGTTTTATGGTTTAAACCATTCAAAATACCATTTTCTGCTTCACGCAGTTTATATCGGAATAATGAACGGAACAAGAAAACCTACCTTTCATGATGCAGGATACCACCGACTGAAATACCTGTCCGGCCACGACCGCTCCAGTCCGCACCTAGAGCTTGTTTTGGCGCCCGGACGGTTGTAATATTGCAACCGGGAAAGACCCGTCCTCGAAAGCCGTAGCGGAGGTTTTTCAAAGTTTTCACAAAAAATTTCCGCCGCGGATTTTTGTTATCGCCAGATAACAGCGAGCTGTACCTTTGTATGCCGAAAAACTTTTCGGCATACGAAAGGTGCTCGCTCTGCGAGGCCGGGATCGCTCCCGAGTCGAACGCCTTTTTAACCGATGTCATGAATACCGACCGAAAACTGACAAACGGGATTATTTTATCTGCTGAACTGAATCAGAGATTGACTGCTTGAATATTCCGATTAATGCATGTCTTCCAAAAAATCCAATATTTCCCGGCGAATCTGCCGGAATCTGGACACTGACGTGTCGTACCGGTCGAAATCGAATATGATCGCATTGACGAAAGCCTGTGCACGGATCGAATCCCGGGCCTCAACCATTTTCAGCAGGTCGTAGTCACGGATGCCGTCACGCATGGCTGCCAGCCGAATCGACGGGTAGAGCTTACGGTAACCGGGGTAGACGATATGCGAGTCGCCGCCGGGCCAGTCATTGGCGGGGGCGGAAACGTCTCCGAAAGGATCGCCGTTCGCTCCCCATGCGTTGAAGCCCCAGTGAAGGTATCCCGGAGAGTCGTATTTGTAGTTTATCCAATGCAGCAGGCGTGTCTTGATGAGCGGCAGTGTTACGTAACGGTTTGCGAAATTCCCCCGGGGATACATGCAGGTGTAGAACCAGCAACTATGTCCGGCTGGCATTGTTCGATAGATTTCCCATACGAATTCGTCGAGTTGTGGCACGAGGATGTCGATCAGCGCCGGGTCGTAGGACGAAGAACGGTAAGCTTCGATGATTCGGATGTCGGGGGCAGCCTGTTTTACCTGGCGGGCCAATCCTTCCCAGGAGGTCTTATTTTCGTTGAGCGGTTCGTCGGCAATGTGTTGTGTGTAGATGTCGAGCCAACTGCGGCCGCTTCCGTCATCGATCATTCTGGAACGCAAATGCTCCTGCAGAGCCGGAAAATACGCTGCGATGTATCGTTGCACGCGCGGGTCGTCATGGGGCAGACGTTGATAAACATAGGAGCCCTTGCCGTCGGGGACCGGTACGTTGGCCCAGAAAGGATCGGTCCACCCGTTGCGGGACCGCTTGGCGAAATGGTTGGCCTCGATCAGCCGTACGTCGGCGTGTCGGAGCAGGAATTCGATCGTTTTGTCCATCCGTGAGAAATCGAACGTCAGCCCTTTTGCCGTCGGCTGTCGGAACCGGCGTTCCCGTTTCGTAGAGCAACCAGACGTTCTGACCATAGGCCGAGGCGGTTCCGACGAGCCGCCGCATACATTCCCAATAGGCCGGTGAATCGTCCTCCACGGATTCGTTGTCGTTCATGAAAGAGAATTTATCGGGGAAATACCAGTTGGTAACCAATAACGACTGTTCGGGAAGCGTGACCGGATAAACTTGTATGGTGAATTGTCGGTCGGCAACGATCCGCTTTCCGTTCTTTAGCCCGGAAATGCGTACCGATCCTTCGTAAAGCCCCGCTTCGGCATCGGCCGGAATCGGAATGTCCAACCAGAGCAAAGCTGTCCCGCCTGCGGCGATAGATACGGTGGTGTCGGTCAGAATGGGATCGGGATATTCTCCGGACGGTGATTGCAGGGCATCGGGGGCCGCCGGCACGTAGGCGTGGGAAGCCTGTACGTTCCGGACCCAGCCCAGAACGGCTTTGTCGAGCGAAGTTCCCTGCTCTGTTTTAAGACTCCGAAGGACAGGAGTTATTGCCGCTACGGAGTCGTCAGCGGAGATAACGAATTGCAGAACGGCGTTCTCGCCGCGGGCCACGCGAACGGTATCGTCCCCGGCAGGAGGGTAAACGATTCCGGGAAGAACATTGGTCAAAGGATCGATGACGCGGATCGTGAGTCCGCTTTCACTACAGGCTACCGGTAGCATCAGGAGTGCAGGGCAAAGAGTCCGGATCGTTCGGTTGACGAGAAGTCGGAGCGGGGAAATGTTCATTTCGGGTTCGGTTTGAATTCTTAATTGCATTGCGGGAAAACAGTAAGCCGGAGTTCCGTGCATCCGTAGGGAATCAGTTCGAGATATTCGATACGGTCGGATACGGCGCGGGCTATCCCTTCGGCCGGAAGGCGCGGCGTGTAGCGTCCTTTTTCCAATTCCCAGTCGATCGGTTTGACGGGAACCGAGATTTTCACGGGCGTATGTTCCGGATCGAACGGATAGCTTCCTGCGGCTGCGGGTTTTGTCCGAATGACCTTCAGGGGTATGACCGGATCGGAGCAAAGGGCATAGTTCCAGGGTCCGGCAGGCTCGATGCTCCAGCATTCGAATTCGGGGTTGCCGGGAACTTTGCCGTTCATATTCGCATAGACCGTCCGGTCGGCTGTTTTCCGCGGGGGAACAGGATAGGAGAAGAGCAGAGGTCCGCGCTGCACGTAGATTCCCTGTCCGGGAACGGTGTTCATGACGGGTTGCATGCCGAGACACAACCGAATCCGGTCGCCGTTCTTGAATTTGCGCCGGAGAGTCACGAACGTGCCGGCGGGACATGCGTCTCGCCATAGTTTGCCGTTGACATATATTTTGGCATCCCTGCACCATGCGGGAATGCGTAGCAGAAACGGGATATCCGTCCTCTCTTTCAGACCGAAGGAGAACTCGATCTCCCCCCGTCGAACGGATAGGAGGTCCGCTTTGTGCGATGTGGCACTGTCGGCCGTTCGGCAGGTCGAACGTTGCAGCCGAAGGGCCGTAGAGCGCGGCGGCAATAGAGCCGTCTTTCCCGCGTAGCCACATATGTGCGACGTAATTGGGCATGAAACGGTGAACGTTTCCGGCGCAGCACTCCGTTTCATGCGTCGGCCGGAAAGCCATCCAGGTCGAACCGTGGAAGAATTCGTTGTGATTTGAACGCCCCGTTGCGATTACCTGATTGACGGACGAGAAATACTGCAACGATCGGAAATCCTTGGTAACGGCTCCCGGTCCGGCATTGAAGACCGCTTTTTCTATTTTGTCAGCCCACCGGACTTCGCCCGTGGTCAGGAGAAATTGCTCCAGTGTCCAGGTGTAGTCGGAAATGTCGCAGGTTTCGTGACTGTTGATGACGTCCCCGTTTCCGACGAGCGCTTCCGCACTGGCAGGAACGCCGTCGGGGAGCATGTGGTCGCGGGTGAGCTTGCGTTCGGCGTTGAGTGCAAGGTCCAGGTAATATCGTTTGCCCGTATAGGCATAGAGCAGCATCGGGAGTTTCAGTTCTTCCATGCAGGTGACGCCATGCATGACGAACCGTTCGTCGCCGGCCGCGACTGCGGGCGTCAGGTCCCCGAATTTTCCGCCATTGTAGGCTCTCTCGCAAATATCCAGCAACTTCGCATTGCCGGTTTTGCCGTAAGTCCACAACATTCCCTCGATGCTGACGATGTTGCGCCATTTCTCGACCTGCTCCTGCGTAAAGTTCATGTAGTGCCTTTCCAAGGCTGCGGGGATCGCCGGATCGCCCGTGCGCTCGTAATAGGCTTGCAGCACCCGGAAGTAGACACACATGGGCCACATCGACTCAATCGCTTTGTTGCCCAAAACACCTGTGGACGATGCGTTGGCCAGCGTGTAGCGAATCCCCTCCTCGGCTTTGGCGATCATCTCCCGATCACCGAGCAGGTAACCCAGGCGGAGCAGACCGTCGGTGTAATAGGCTGTCTGCTCGTAGCGCCACCAGTCGCTTCCGTAGGTTTCGGTGTTACGTCCGATCTCACCCGCCCAAAGGCAGGAGTCGTACGGATAGGACATCGCCTCGGGATGTCCCGTAAGTCCCGTTTGTTGGCGGTGGAGGAATTCCTCGATCCAGCCCTGCGGCTCTATGCAGCCGATCATGCCGCCCTGAAACTGGGCATAAGGGGCCTGGGCGTTCGTCGCGGTACCGACGAGGCAAAGTGCAATAATTGAAAACAGCTTCTTCATGCGATTTCTTGACTATTTGTATTTTTCGACTCTTGCATCCCGGATGACACCTTTCCAGTCGAGCCCGAAAGCGAAATCATATGTATTTCCTTCCGAGTCCGTATAACAAACCATATCTCTCGGAACGTCTTCATGCTGCTGTTCCACGGTTTTCATGTCTGCGGGCAATTGCATCGGCAGAAGTGCCGACGGTTCCCGCCGGCCGGAGATAATATCCAGCACGGCCTGACGCTGTACCCCGAAAGCAAGCAGTATGGCATCGGCCGAAGGTTCGAATTCGGCCGGAACGAACGGTCTGGTCGTGGAAACGACAGCCACGACGGGCTTGTCTCCCATCTGCCGTTTCGTTCCGAGTACCCGTTTCAACTCTTCCCGGTTGGAACTCCGGACGGTTTTCCCGCGGTAACTCCGGTCGATGGACGGTTCTTTCGGGTCCCCGCCGGCAATACTCTCGGGGCGTGCGTGGCGGGCCGTGTAGTCGCCGTATTGCAGGCTGATCGGGACATAACCGTTGCCGCCCTTTTCCCGATCGGCCGCATCGTATCCGCAGCCTCCGTCGGGTTCGTCGATAAAAACGATCGCGAAGTCGGCATTTTCGGGGCTTTCTGCCAATTCGTAATATTGTTTGACCAAAGAGGTGTCTACAGGTAGGCGGGATTGTCCGCATTCGGGCAGATATACGCTCCGGCGGGTCGATGCGGGCAGGGTTCCCGCCCGGTTTTTCAGCAGGACGACCGACCGGAGCTGCGCTTCGTAACCGGCTTGCATAAATTCCGGATTCCCGACCGTCGCTTCCGTCCGGTCCGGTCTACATAGGGATTTTCGAACAGACCGGTCCGAAAAATATTGAGCAGCAACCTTATGGCGGAACGTTCGAACCGCTCCCGGGCAGATTTTTCGCCGAATTCGGCGGTCCACATTCGGTAGGCTTCCAGCACGGGACCTTTGTCGTTGTTGCCGCCGAACTGGTCTACTCCGGCTTTGAGCGCTTCGTAATGCCGCTGCGGGATGCTCAATGCCTCCACTCCCCAGCATTTGCCGTCAGCCTCCTCGATGCTGGAATAGTCGTGCGTGATGCCCCAATCCGTGCAGACGACGCCGTTGTATCCGTATCTGTTCCGCAGCAGATCGGTGACGATATATTTGCTAAAACCGTTGCCGACCTTTTTTCCCGAGGGGTCCACCCCGTGGGAAACCGTATAATAGGGCATGACGGCTGCGGCCTTTCGTGTCTTGCCGTTGAGGCGGGAAAGCTCCTTCCACAAAGGGCCGGATGTGTTGCTCGAAATTTCCGCCGGGGTAAACAGTGTATTTCCCGAAGCTGAAATGGGCATCCCGTCCGCCTTCTTCCGGGCCGCCGCCCGGCCAATGTTTGACCATGGCATTGACGCTTTCATACCCCCAGCCGTCCGCAATCTCGGCAGCTCCGACGGAGGTCTGGAATCCGTCGATATAGGCCCGCGCCATATCGGTGTCCAGATCGGGGTCTTCGCCGAAGGTACCGTAGAACCGGTTCCACCGGGGTTCGGTCGCCAGATCGATCTGCGGCGACAGCGCTGTGGCGATACCCAAGGCGCGGTATTCGGCGGATGCGATCCGTCCGAACTTTTCGACCAGTTCGGGGTCGAACGTAGCGGCCAGCCCGAGCGGACTGGGCCACAACGAAATCTTTCCTCCTGACCCTGCGTTGTATTCGGCCCAGGCTCGGGTTTCATTCCGGGGATCGGAACTGATATTGACCGGAATGCCTTGTCCGAGGCCTTCGACGAAGGCCTGCATGTTGTTGTTCCATTCGGCTGCAATGCGGGGACTTTCAACCCGGACGACGAGCACGGCCCGGAGATTGTCGTCCCGGAGGAACTTCCGCTGTTTGTCCGAAACAGCCGAGTGGGGAAGTCCGCTTTCCCGGAGTGAGGTCCCGTTGTAGGTCGAGGACCAGTAACCTACCGAATCCGTCGGGACGGCCTGATGGGAACTGTATAACATCAATCCGGCAATCTCTTCGACGGAGAGTCGCTTTGCAAGGTCTTCCGCCCGTTCTTCCGGGGTGTACCGCCAATCTTCGTAGCAGTCGAGAATCCCGTTTCGGTTCAGGTCTTTGAAAGCGTATCCGTCGGAATATAAGATACGGACGCCGGATCCGGGGAAATAGCCCAGAGTCTGTCCTCCGTCTTGCCGAATCAGACAGTAGGTGTCATGCGGCTCGACCGTCCATTTTCGGCCGCAGGCACAGAGTATCGGCAACATAAACGCCAAAGATACTATTCGACGTACAGGATCTGTTTTTTGTTGTCATATCGTTATCAGGGTCGGTTCGTTCTTTAGGGGACTTGGGAAAGCAGTTACAAAAGAATGAATTTTTATCGGCCGCGGGGTTGAATATTTTCCGGAAAGATTCTTTCCCGTATACGGATACCTTATTGAAATAAAGGCGAAATTGCAGTTGTCCGGACGTTTTGAGCCGTATTGCGCCGTTCTCTTTCGGCCAAATGATCGTACAATTCGGCGGGATGCAGTTGTGTTTCCCGAAAAAAATGTATACTTTAGTTTCCGAAAATACCCGTTATGCATCGTCGCTTTCTTATATCCCGTTTTTTCATAGTCTGCATCGGATTTGTCCTTTCCGAGATACAGATCGTTGCTGCCGAGTCTTTTCCTCAGGTGCGTTTCACCCCGTTACCTTCCGACATTCTGCCGTCGAACGAAGTGCGCAAACTTTATCAGGATTCCGATGGATATATCTGGATTCCAACTTATAACGGATTGGCCCGCTACGATGGATACGGAGCCATCACCTACGGTATGCGTGATGTTTCGAACGGGTTGTTCAACACGTTCGTCAATGTCGTTGCCGAGGACCACGACAAGAACCTGTGGATCGGAACCGAGCACGGCCTTTTTCGGCTCGACAAGGTTTCGGGAAACATCGTGGCCGACGAATATCCAGAGTTGGCGGATTGCAACATCGCAGTCATTCTGTGCGATACGGGCAACGGCATCTGGATCGGCGGCGACAAGGGCCTTTTCCGCAAAAATGCGCTCGACCGTAATTTTCATCCCGTCCCGATCTCCAATTCGGCGGGTCGTCCCGTCAAGGCGGTCACCTCCATCATCAAGGATGACAAACTGAACCTGTGGATCGCCGCTTTCGATCAGGGTTTGTTGCGTTATGATATCCGTGAGGATCGCGCCTATGCTTGCGACGATGCCGTGCTGCGTAAAGCACATGTTTTGGCACGTGATGTCGCGGGTAATATCTGGGTGGGTACGTGGGGCGCCGGAGTGGTGCGGCTGGTTAATCCTCTGGCCCCGGGACCGACCCGTTACGTGCATTATAAACACGTGCCGGGCAGAACGCACTCGCTGCTCGACGATATTATTTACGATATTGAGGAAAATCCCGAGCAGAATACCATCTGGATCGGTGGTCGCAGCGGGTTGAGCATCCTCCACGACATCGACAATCCCGATTCGTTCCAGAATTTCTTTCCCGGCGACAACGTGGGAGACCTGCCCTATAACGAGGTGAATTCGATCCTTCGAACCCGTGACGGACTGATGTGGATCGGTTTGTTGGGTGGCGGCGTCTGCAAAGGTCCAGACCAGCGGAACCAAATTCGAGTCCGATCGGCTGGAACCGATCAGAACCCGTTACAACACGAGTTCTGTTCGAAGTATGTATTACGCCGGAAACGGCGACTTCTGGTTCGGGCTGCTTGATTTCGGCCTTATAAAATACAACATTCGAAGCGGTAAAATCGTCGATTACCACGAGCATCCCGATTTGAAGTCGCTTCCTTACACTTCGACCGTCAATACGATCATCCGCCGCTCGACTACCGGGGAACTGTATTTCGGAACGCAAAACGCCGGTATTTGGGTGTATAACGAAACGCAGCACAAGGTTCGGCAGATCAATCATTTCAACCAGCCGAACTTTCTGGACGACTGCGTGATTGCTCTGTGTGAGGATACGCACGGCAATCTGTGGATAGGCTCCCGGTTAGGTATTTACGTCGAATCGACAGACGGGCGTTTCCACACCGCTGCTGAATGGCTCGGATACGCTACGCCATTCGATCAGACTTATGTGTTCGACATCTGTTGCGACAAAGCAGGCGATGTCTGGATCGCTTCCAACGGTCAGGGCATTCTGCATATCCGTACGGCAGACGGAACCTGGAGGCAGTATACACGCGACAACGGCATGATTTCCGATCATGTCTATTGCCTGCAGGCCGACGATACGGGGTGTATCTGGGCCGGAACTTTTTGCGGACGGACTTGCGGTCCGTATTCCTTCGGAAGGGAGCTTTAAGGCCGTGTCGGTTTTCCCGAATCTGGAAAACAAAGGTATCGGCAATATTGCCCGGGATGAAAACGGCCGGATGTGGATTACCACGAATAATTCGGTCTTTTCCTTTTCGCCGGACAGCCTGGGCAATCCCGAGCATATCAATACCTATATTATATCGGCCGACATGCAGTCGTTCTTCTTCAACCGAAACGCTTCGGCGCAGGTCGATTACGGACGCATTGCTTTCGGAGGATCGAATGGGCTGATGATATTCACCGGCAATCGCACGCAGCCCCACCAGACGAGACTGCCGATCGTGCTCACAGACTTCAAGGTGCACAATCGTTCGTTACGGACCACATGCATTCCCGCACGGGAACGATCGCGCATCTCTCTCTCCGGGATATCGATTACACGGATGCCGTGACGCTTACGCACGACCGGAACAACTTCTTCATCGAATTCTCGATGCTCTCCTATGCCAATCCGCGCGATCATATTTTTAGATACCGGCTCGACGGATTTGATAAGGAGTATGTTACGGCCGATTCGCACCACCGTTTCGCCTCATACAGCAATCTTTCACCGGGAACCTACACATTCCGTCTGCAGGCTGCCGGGGAAAACGGCGTGTGGAGCAGCAACGAGCGGACGCTCACAGTGCGGATACTCCCCGCCCCGTGGCTTTCGTGGTGGGCCTGGACGATCTATTCCGTGCTGCTGCTGGTGCTCGCCTATGGGGTCGTGCGGTTCCTGCGCTACCGGCTCCGGCTGCGTCAGGAGGTGCAGATTTCGAAGTTGGAGCGACAAAAAACCGAAGAACTGAATCATGCCAAATTGCAGTTTTTCACCAACGTCACTCACGAACTGATGACTCCGCTGACGATTATTCTTACTTCGCTCCAGAACCTGAACAACGGCACAGGGGGACAATCAGACTCTTTACGGTGTCATGTCGGCCAATGCGACGCGGCTGATGCGACTGATTCAGCAGATACTCGAATTCCGGAAAGTCGAGAGCGGGAATCTGAAAATCCGTGTTTCGCATGGCGATGTCGTCGGATTCGTTCGCCGGTGTGTGGAAGCTTTTGCCCCGCTTGTGGCCCGAAAGCAGCTCAAGGTCTATTTCCGTGCTTCGTCGGAACAGGTCGACGGCTGGTTCGATCCCGACAAACTCGATAAGATCGTCTACAACCTGCTGTCCAATGCGGCAAAAATACACGCCCGACAAGGGTGAAATTATCATCCGGATCGAAACCGGAGACGACTGTTCGGTCTGCATTTCGGTCGCCAACAGCGGCGAACTGATGACCCAGCAGACTATCGACGGACTTTTTCGCCGGTTTTACGACGGCAATTACCGGAAACACCATACGATTGGAACCGGTATCGGTCTGTCGTTGGTCAAGGATCTCACCGACCTCCACCGAGGTTCAATCCGGGTGTCGAGCGACGAGCAGGACGGCAACTGTTTCCGAATCACGCTACCCATAGGTCGAGATGCTTATACCGAAGAGGAGATCGACGATGATACCGGAGACGATGCCGCGGAAAAAATTTACGAAGGGGCCGGAGAATTCGTTCCGGTGCAGCCCGATGCGGCGATGACCGATACCCCCTCCCGCACACGCACTGACCATACGCTGTTGGTCGTCGATGACAACGAAGAACTGCTCTTGTTGATCTCCAATCTTTTGGCGCCCTATTTCCGAATTGAAACGGCATCCGACGGAGAAGAAGCGCTTCGTATATTGTCCCGACAGCCGGTCGATCTGGTCGTTTCGGATATCATGATGCCCGGCATGGACGGTATCGAATTGTGCCGACGGATCAAGCAGACCTTCGAATACTGTCATATTCCGGTTATCCTGCTTACGGCCAAAAATGCCGACGAAAGCCGGATTGAAGGGTACAATTCGGGGGCGGACGGCTATGTCACCAAGCCCTTCAACCTGCAGTTGCTCTACGCTCAGATTGTCAATCAACTCCGAAAATTGGAGATTCGGGGCCTGCATTTCCGCAACCAGCCGGTTTTTGAGGTGGAGAAACTGGAGTATACTTCGATGGACGAAAAGTTCATGCGTCAGGCTATGGCGTGCGTCAATGCGCATATCGACGATTGCGAATTTGCACAGGCCGATTTTACCCGTGAAATGAATATGTCGCGTACGATTCTTACCGAAAAACTCAAATCGCTCACCGGGTTGACTCCGGCTGCATTCATCATTGACGTGCGACTGCGTGCTGCCTATCATTTGCTCGAAGAGCAGAAGAAGATGCGTATTGCCGATCTGGCCTATGCTTCCGGATTCAACGACCCGAAATATTTCAGTACGTGCTTCAGAAAGAAATTCGGATTCTCTCCCCAAGGAATTTATCGACAGACTGAACGAAAAAAGGCGATAAAATCGCTTGATTGTCCGCAGAAGCGGGCCTACAACCGTTTTTCGGTAAAAATTCGACCTGCATGATCCATGTCAGGAGTATTTTCGTACCCGGTAGATTTTGTCCCGGCAGAGTGGATGGAATCGGCTCAATCCATAGGATATGATTATGAAACTCATTTTTGCAATCTCCATTGTCGCTCTTTCGTTCTTCGGCACTGCCTGCCGGAGATCTGTCGGCGAAATGATTCTGGTGCCGATGCCGCAGGAGGCAACCTTTACGGGAGGTTACTTTGAAACGGACAGCGCCCGATTCGTGGAGCGTGCAGGCGATGGGTACGTTGCCTGCCGAATCGATCCTTCGGCTCCGGAGATTCGTCCGGAGGGTTACCGGCTGAAAGTGACTCGCCGGGGCATTGACCTTACGGCCCTGGATTCCGCGGGACTGTTCTACGGCCGGCAGACGCTGTGCCTGTTGGCGACCGCACAGGGGATTCCCTGCGTGGAAATCATCGATAATCCCTGTTTCGGTTATCGGGGTATTCATCTCGATGTTTCGCGGCACTTTTTCCCCGTTGAAACGATATTCCGGCTCCTCGATGAAATGGCACGGTACAAACTTAACAAATTTCATTTCCACCTGGCGGATAACGGCGGCTGGCGCATCAGGATCGACGCTTATCCGCTGCTGACCCGGCTGGGAGCATTCCGTACGGAGTCCGACTGGCTCGAAAGGTGGAGTTACGGCGACAGGCATTATGTACCCGAGGACACACGGGGCCTATGGCGGTTACTATACGAAAGAGGAAATTCGCAGAATCGTTGCCTATGCTGCCGAACGCTTCATCGAGGTGATTCCGGAAATTGAGTTCCCGGGGCACTCCGACGAGGTTTTCGCAGCTTATCCGGAGCTCTGCTGCTCGGGCCGGGCCTATACTTCCGGCGAGTTTTGCGTCGGCAATCCGCTGTCGTTGAAATTTATGGACGAGGTCCTGACCGAGGTTCTGGAGTTGTTCCCCTCGAAATACATCCATATCGGCGGCGACGAGGCCGACCGGACAGCTTGAAGAGCTGTCCCAGATGCCGGCATCTGGCCAGGGGAGTTGGGCGGAGTGGACCAGGTGCAATGCTATCTGGTCGAACACGCCGAAAAGTTTCTGGCGGAACACGGACGCACGATGATCGGATGGGATGAAATCCTGAAGAACAACCTGCGATCCACCTCTACGGTAATTTCCTACAGGGGGCAGCGAGGAGGCATCGAGGCGGCCAACCGCGGTTACGATGTGGTCATGTCGCCGGGCGAGATCCTCTATTTCGACTGGTATCAAGCCGATCCTCATACACAGCCGCGCGCGATGGGCGGTTTCTCGCCGATTCGGAAGATGTACGGTTTTCATCCCGTCCCCGATACCCCTGCAAAGGCGGCCGACAATGAATCGATAATTCGCGGTGAATTCTTCGTTTCGCCGGATTCGGTCGAATATATCTATGACGGCGGCAAAGAGCACGTCATCGGGGTACAGGGTTGCACATGGACCGAGTTTATAGAAACGGAAAAACATTTGGAATACATGATTTTCCCGCGTTTGCTGGCAGTTTCCGAACTTGCCTGGACTCCCCGGGAGCGACGTGAGTGGAATGATTTCCGTCGTCGTATCAATGTTCATGTATCGTTGCTGCATGCGCGGGGAATCAATGCTTTTCCATTGAGCGATGACGTTGTGATTACGGCTCAGATGCTTTCCGAAGGCAAAAAGGCCCGGGTGACGCTCGACACGGAGAAATATCCCGCCGAAGTACGCTATACTTTGGACGGTACGGCCCCGGTTCCCGGATCAGACCTTTACGACGGGCCTGTTGTCGTGAAAGCGGGGACAACCGTCCGGGCGGCGCTTGTCGCAGGCAGGATGGAGGGACCATGACGGAACTCTATGTCGATGCCCGCCGAGCAGCCCGTAAC
>VOFK01001171.1_pt1 | contig 23293 bp, 33 predicted proteins | sample 5384121 | NCBI WGS metagenome assembly VOFK01 (sample SAMN12384730, study PRJNA508395) | human gut metagenome | isolation source: healthy gut J | host: Homo sapiens | reverse complement strand
TTTTTTTAATCTGATAAATATTTTTCAAAATTGCGGTACACGGAGAAAAGTCTTGCTATGGCAATGGTGCTTGGCTGTATGCCTGCGGAGTTACGGGTTGCAGAATCATTGAGTGCGCCAAAGACGATTTGATTGCAATTCTTACAATATTTTATGCGTGTAACGGACGGTTTCCCACAATAATTGCATTACTTTTGCTCATGTTCTTTGCAGGTACGGCATTTACGCTTCGAGCAGTTCGCTTAGAAGCCAGCGGCATTGTTGATTGGAATAATAGTTTTTGTGTTTTTTATAACACTTGTTATATCTAGGTGCTTTCAGTCTGGCAATATTGAAAGGCGAACATCCGGATTTGTGCGAGCTTCCGCCGTTACAGAAAACGCAGATTTTAAAAACTTGTCCGTTCGCTGTTGGACAGAACTTTTTTTTGTTTTAGGGAGGAGCTGTTGCTTGCGGTTGCCGCACCGACAATCTGATTCTTGCAAATATTGCATATAAGCGATATTTCACTTTTAAAATACTGTACTGATTTTTAGATCCGTTCAAACTTGGGTGTAAGGGGTTGACAACGGCGTTATAATAATGGCTTTATACTTGATTTCCTGCGAATGGCGATTATTCCGATTATAGGTAATACTTATATGGCAAGCGGTACTCTTGTTAAGTTACATTCAAGCTGATCAGCTGTTTCAACTTCTCAGTATGAACGGCTGGACAATTTTAACGGCTATGTACGATTATTCTTTGCATTCTTCATTATCCGTGTTCAACAACCTGTCTGACAATAAAAAAAGAAACAGGCAGCCTTAAATGGACGCTTGTTTCTATGGTTTTGCTACTGCAATGGAATTGTGTTTTTGTATGATTACAGCAGGTGTTATGAGATTATTTTAAGTCAATAACTTCAAAATCATCGGGAACAAATATATTTCCGTTAAAAACTGTTCTTGCCTCTGAAGTATATGTTCTTTTGCGTGTTTGAAGTGTTTCGTCCTCGGTGTGATACAGGATAAGATTTTTTGCAAAAGACTCTCTGCAAGGAATTTTCCGGCATCCAAGTGCTGTGCTGTGGAATTTTCGTAAGGCTTAAAAATATCTTTTTTTGACTGTAAAGACCAAAGCTTCACTATGGTTCTCAGTCAAGCCTTGTTGATCTGGTTGGAGCGGGAGTAGCGGGAGAGCGAGTGCATGTTCCGGGCGGTCTGCTCGAAGCGTTTCAGGTTCTCCCCGTGGTCGTCGATGAAGATGTACTGGTTGTAGCAGTGGTTGCAGTCCAGCAGCAAGCCCACCGGGGCGGCGAACGACAGCCGGCAGTCCGAGCGGTCGGTCGAGAGCCGCTCGTAGCGGCTGTCCGTCGCCACTTTGCCCGGCAGGTCTTCCGTGTCCGAGAGGGTGTGCAGGCAGAGGATGTCGTCGCCGATGCGCATCTCCTCCGGGTTCAACTGGATGTCCTTCAGCACCGTCGTGTCGTGCTGCGAGAGCGAGAGGTACTTCTCCACGATGCCCGCCGCCGTTTCCGTCCCGGTGATCTCGTCCGTCGTGAGGCGGCGCAGCGTAACGAAACCGCTGTCGTTCATGATCTTCTCGAACTGCCCGACGGCTTCGAGGAACCTCGTAACCGTCTCCCGGTCTTCTATCTCCTTGGGGACAAGCCTGCCCTTGCAGAGGGTGGAGAACGTGCTTTCCTGACGGCTCCGCACCTTCGTGGTCTTGGTCAGGAACAGATAGCAGGTGTGCGAGAGGAACGGGCGTTCGTTGAAGTGCCTCTCAAAGCTTCCGGCTCAGGAAGCTCAGGTTGTCCCTGTCCGTTTCCGGCCGGTACTTCTCCTCGATGAAGAAGTCCTGCTTGTGTACGATGGAATACTCCGGCAGCACCTTCACCGCCTTGTGCCAAGCCGAGTGGACCGCCTCGTACTCGCTCCCCGTAACGGAGAACAGTTCGGGCAGTTCCACCCTGAAGGCGACCGTCACGTCCGCCTCCTTGCTCACGATGCAGCCGTTCTCCACCGCCAGCAGCGGGAACTTGCTTTCGAGCGTCGCCGCTTTCATTACGTTTTTCATTCTTGCCAGTGTTTAAAGATAAATAATCGGGGGATTTTCAGGCGGTTCACCACGTACCTCGGATGCCGCCTGCGGGCGGCTGCCTTCATCAGCCCGTGCGTGCCGTACCGGGCGTTCAGCCGGAAGGTCAGCCATACCAGCAGCGTAGCCGCAGCCACGCCGAAGCCGATGCACACCCACTGGTTCACGCCCGCCATGTACAGGATGACGAACACCACGAACACGGCGAGCAGACCGCCGCAGAAGAGGAAGAGGTACTGGCTTTCCAGCCCCTTGAACTCCACGTTCCTGCCGATCCCCTTGTTGATTTCCATGTCCATAGTCCGCTGTTTTACAGGAAGAACGAACGCAGGATGGTAGCCGCCACGATCAGGAAGATGCAGGCTCCGAACCAGCTCGCCGCCGTCTTCGACGTGTCGGGGTCGCCGGAGCTGAACTTCCCGTATACTTTCACCCCGCCGATCAAGCCGACCACCGCACCGATGGCGTAAATCAGTTTCGTTCCCGGCTCAAAATACGAGGTAACCATCTGCGTGGCTTCCGTGATGCCCGCCTGCCCGTTTCCCTGCGCCATTGCGCCCACGGCAGCCAGTATGCAGGCCGCCGTGAATAAGATTCTCTTTTGTCTCATTTGTCTTTAAAATTTTAATTAAACATTATGGTTGTCCATCAGTCGGGCTACACGCTCACGTGCGCCCTCGAACTCGTCCAGCATCGCCTCCCAGATGTCCGACCCCATCACGGACGGCAGCACCTCACGGGCTTCTCGCTCCGCCTTTTCGTCCGCATTGTCCGACACCAGTACCCGGCGCACCTTTTTCAGGTCATCGAAGGAGTACCCCGTGGCGAAGTCGGGGTTGCCGTCCGGGTATAAGCCCCTAATTCCTCTTCCTCCTCCAGTTCCCGGATCTCCTCCGGCGTGGGTTCATAGTCCGTCTCCTCCTCGTCCTCCTCCGGCTCGATGTCGGAGTAGTCCGCCCCGTCGTCCTCCGCTGCGGGTTCGTCCACGGCTCCGGCTGCCGCTTCCTCCCCGTCCTCCGCTCCGAAGGGCAGGTAGGTGCTTTCTCCCATGACCGTGTACGGCTTGCCCGGTTGCCCCGGTTCCTTTCCCGTTCCCTCCGTGTCTTCGTCCGTCTCCGCTGTCCCGAATATCCCGGCGATGTCCTGCCGGTAGTATTTCCACAGCACGGCGAGGTAATAGAGCAGCAGGACGGTGAGCGATAATTTCAGTATCATGCCTTTTCCTCCTTCCTTTTTAAAAGAGGTTCTCCAGTTTCCCGGCGTATGCCGCCTCGATCTCCTCCCGGTATTGCTCGAAGTGCTGTGCCAGCACGTTGTCGATGTATGCCGAGAGCGACACCTTGCCGCCCGTCAGCATCACCGAGATTTTGGCGATGCGCTCGTGGTACTCACGGCGCACATAGACCGGCTTGCCGTAGCGGGCGGGGATGTCCATGCCTTTGAGGAAGGTCGTCTCATAGTCCGCCTGCCTTCCCTTGCGCCGTCTTGTGTCCGCCGCCTTCCCTTCCTGCGCCTTCTCCACCGGCACGGCGGTTTCCTCCTTTCCGGTTCCCGGTTCTCCCGTCCCTGCCGCCTCGCCCGCCATCATCCGCATCAGCAGCTCCTCGTCGATGGGCTTCTCATTCCGCTGCTTCTTCATAGCCTTCCAGTTTGAGGATGGTCGCTATCTCACGGGTCAGTTCGGGGATGCCGCTGCCTGCCAGCATCCGCCTGTCGGGAGCCAGCAGCGTGGAGCGGAACACCGTCCGTCCCGTGCCGTCCGCCTCCTTGCGGAAGCGTTTCGTGTCGGGAATGCGGGTTTGCAGCATCGGCAGCCCCATGTCGGCGACCACCTGCCCGTACTTCTCGTACAGCCCGCTCGTTTCCCGCTTGTCCACTTGGTTCCAGAAAAGGTAAAGCCCCTTCAGGCGGCTCGTCTCCTTGCCCAGCATCATCCGTTGCAGCACGTCGAGGAAGGAGAGCGTGCTCTCCAATACCGCCTTGTCCGCACTCACCGGGGCGAAGATGTAGTCCATCTGTGCGATCGTGCGCAGGATGCCCGCCGAGTTCACCGTGCCCGGCAGGTCGAAGAAGAGCAGGTCGTAGCAGCCTTCCGCCGCCAGCTCCCTTGCCGTGTCGGGAGCTTGCTCCACCCGGCACTTGCGCACCGGATAGGCGGCACGCCCCGGCTGCCGCATCTGTTCGTAAGCCGCCCGTTTCAGGTATTCGTTCTCCAGTACCGCCCGGCTGTCCCGTTCCCGCATCTCGTACAGGCTGTACTGCGGGAAGTCGCAGTCGATCACCGCCAGCGGACACCCCAAGCGGTAGTGCAGGTAGCCCGCCACCAGCACCGTGATAGCCGTCTTGCCGCTGCCGCCTTTCTGTGTGGCGAAAGCCACGTTCAATGTCTGTCTGTCCATATAGTCATTCTGTTGGTTATTCATCCGGCTGCCCGTGCAGCCGCTTCTCTGTTCACTCAATCGGTCAGCTTTTCAGCCACTTTGCCGTTCATTCATCCGTCCGTTCATCCGTTCAGGCATCCGGTCATACATTCAGCTCGGCATCCGGCTGTCCGCTTGTCCGGCTGTCCAGCCGTTTGACCGTTTAGCCGTTTAGTCATTTAGCCGTTTGGCTGTTTAGCCAATCATCCGTCCGTTTGTCCGGCAAGACCGTCAGCCGTTCGGCTGTCCGGTTGTTTCCTTGTCTATCCGGACAGTCGTTTCACCGCTTCCACGGCGCAAAGGAATATCAAAATACCGGTAGTTTATCCGTTTGATTATCAGCGTGTCGTGCATTGTCTTTCCACCCGTAGGTTTGTCGCATCCGGGCATGGTGTCCGGACGGGAAAAGGGCTGTTACTTTGCAGGCGGAAACCAAAATGGAGTAAGAATGGAGAAGAGCGGCAACCGCCCGAGGGAGTGCCCCGGCACTCCGCAACAGGCAAGGGCATCACCAATCTGTCCGACAGGACGGATTTTATTTTCAAACGAAAATGGCAAGTTGTGTGCTGCGGCACTCGAAATGAATTTCGTGCCTCACCACCACCTTGCCCCCTCGATGTGGCATCCCCCTCCGGAGTCGGGGGATGCTCACGGGGGAGAGCCGTAGGCATACGGCGTTTTCAGACCATGTTTCACTTAAAATTTTACAGGATGATGGACAATCAGAAGAAGTATGCGGGCAACCACGGGCGAAAGCCCAAGCCCGACAAGATGCGCCACCGCTACGTGTTCCGTCTGGACGACGGGGACAACGCCCGTTTCCTCGCGCTTTTCGACGAGTCGGGCAAGGCGACCAAGGCGGAGTTTATCGTTTCCGCACTTTTCGGCAGGGAGATTAAGGTCATTAAACTGGATAAGGGGACGCAGGATTTCTACATGCGCCTGACCACTTTCCACTCGCAGTTCCGTGCCATAGGCACGAACTACAACCAATGCGTGCGTGCGCTCAAATCCAATTTCTCGGAGAAGAAAGCCCTCGCTTTCCTCTACAAGCTGGAGCGGCACACCCTCGAACTGGTCGAGTTAAGCAAGCGGATTTCCGCACTGGTGGAGGAGTTCCGGAGCAAATACCCCGTCCGATGATAGCCAAGATCTCGCACGGCAGCAGCCTTTACGGGGTGCTTGCCTATAACCAGTTGAAGGTGGACGAACGGCACGCCGACGTGCTTTTCACCAGCCGGATTATCGAGCCGCAGGGCGATAACCCCTACACGATAGGGCATCTTTCCCGCTCGTTCGGTGATTACCTCACAGCCAATCGCAAGACCGAGAAGCCCGTTCTGCACATCTCCCTCAATCCCGACCCGAAGGATTGCTTGAGCGAGGAGCGGTTTGTCAGCTTGGCGGAGGAGTATATGCGGCGCATGGGCTTCGGCGACCAGCCCTATATCGTCTATCGCCACAACGACATCGGGCGGGATCACCTGCACATCGTTTCCGTCCGGGTGGACGAAACCGGGCGGGCGATTTCCGACAGCTACGAGCACGGGCGTTCGATGAAGGTATGCCGGGAGCTGGAACGGCAGTTCGGTCTTGTCCCGGCTACGCCCAAGCAGTGGAAGGAGGGGCTGCCCTTGTCGCCCGTCGGTTACGGGGACGGCAACCTCAAGGGACAGTTGGCGGGAGTCATCCGCCCGCTTGCCCGGGAGTGGCGTTTCCGTACATTGGGCGAATACCGTGCCGTCCTTTCCCTTTACGGCATCACGGTGGACGAGGTGAAGGGGGAATACGGCGGGCGGGAGTATCACGGCTTGACCTATTCGGCAACCGACAGGGAGGGCAACAAGGTCGGCAAGCCCTTCAAGTCCTCCGTGTTCGGCAAGGAGGCGGGCATCGCAGCCCTCGAAAGGCGGATGCACAACGCTGCCGCATGGGAAAAGACCCACAGGGAGGTCGCCGCCACCACCGCCGGAAAGGTTGCAGCCGCCATGCAGACCGCAGGGCATGACCGGACGCAGTTCGAGCGGGAACTCATGCGGCAGGGTATCGGTGTGGTATTCCGTCAGAATGAAGCCGGGCGCATCTATGGGGCGACCTTCATCGACCATGCCGCCAAAGCCGTCTTCAACGGCTCCCGTCTGGGCAAGGAGTTCTCCGCAGGCGTGTTCAACGACCTTTCGCCGGGCAGGAAGGTATTCATCTGCCGCAACCCTCCGCCGAAGTGGAACATCCCACCCGGCAGCAGGAGCATACGGGCGCATCCCAATGGGACGGACAGGATACCGGCTACCGTCCCGACCACAAGGACGGCACCACCCAAAACGTGGCGGCCGCCTTCAACCTCTTTGCCCCCGTACCCGGCGGAGCGTCCGGCGACCAGCCCGTACCTCCGCAGCGCAAAAAGAAAAAGAGGCGCAAGTACGGCAGGCAGCAATAAAGAACAAAAAGATAGCATTAACCAAGCAACCATCCGCATGGCATACCGACCTCATTTTCGCAGCGTAAAGCGGAACGCAGCGATTTTCGGATAAGGACAAAAAGCTGTTTGAGCGTAGCGAGTTCTTTTTGTCCCCGAAAATTGCGAAGTGGAGTAGCGAGAAAATGCAGTCTTGACTTTTTCTTTTTGGTATCTTTTTCTTTTGTGTCAAGACAAAAGAAAAGTACATGTACATAATAAAACGAAGTTTTATCATTAATTTTCAACGAATTATGCAAAACGAAGACGATTTGCGTGGACTCGCCAAAGTCATGGAGTTCATGCGTGCGATAAGTATTTTATTTGTAGTCATCAATATTTATTGGTTCTGTTACCAGTCCGTCCGGGAGTGGGGCATCGACATCGGCGTTGTCGATAGGATATTGCTCGGCTTCCAGCGTACCGCCGTGCTGTTCTCCAATATCCTCTGGACGAAGCTCTTCGCCGTGCTGTTCCTCGCCCTTAGCTGCCTCGGCACAAAGGGCGTGAAGGAACAGAAAATCACGTGGCGCAGGATCATCCTTTGCGGCGTGTCCGGCTTGCTGCTCTTTTTCGGTAACTGGTGGTTGCTCGCCCTTCCTCTGCCACTTCCGGCGGACACCGTGCTGTATATCGCCACCCTTACCGCAGGGTATATCTGCCTGCTCATGGCAGGCTGTGGATGTCCCGTCTGCTGAAGACCGACCTGCTCGAAGATGTGTTCAACGTCGAGAATGAATCCTTCATGCAGGAGACCGAGTTGAAGGAGAACGAATATTCCGTCAACCTCCGCACCCGCTTCTGGTTCAGGGGCAGGGCGTATGACGGATGGATCAACCTTGTCAATCCCTTCCGTGCGACGATGGTCTTGGGCACGCCCGGTTCGGGCAAGTCCTATGCAATTATCAATCAGTACATCAAACAGACCATCGAGAAGGGCTATTCGCTTTTCCTGTATGATTTCAAGTACCCCGACCTCTCCGAGATAGCTTACAACCACCTGCTCGCCCACTTGGACGGCTACAAGGTCAAGCCCAAGTTCTACGTGATAAACTTCGATAATCCGAGGGAGAGCCACCGCTGCAACCCCATCCACCCCGACTTCATGACCGACATATCCGATGCCTACGAGAGTGCCTACACGATTATGTTAAATTTGAACCGCACGTGGATCAGCAGGGCGACTTCTTCGTAGAATCGCCTATCATTCTGTTAGCCAGTATTATATGGTATCTCAAAATCTACAAGAACGGCAAGTATTGCACCTTCCCCCATGCGATCGAGTTCCTGAACCGCAAGTACGCCGACATTTTTCCCATCCTGACCTCGTACCCGGAGCTGGAGAACTACCTTTCTCCCTTCATGGACGCATGGGAATCCTCGGCGGTGGAGCAGTTGCAGGGGCAGATAGCCAGTGCCAAGATCCCGCTTTCCCGCATGATTTCCCCGGCTCTCTACTGGGTGATGACGGCGGATGATTTCACCCTCGACATCAACAATCCCGAAGAGCCGAAAGTGCTCGTAGTCGGCAACAATCCCGACAGACAGGGCATATACGGGGCGGCGTTGGGACTGTACAACTCCCGCATCGTGAAGCTCATAAACAAAAAGAAACGGCTCAAATCCGCCGTTATCATCGACGAGTTACCTACCATCTACATGCGTGGGCTGGATAACCTGATTGCCACCGCCCGAAGCAACAAGGTAGCCGTCATGCTCGGCTTTCAGGATTTCAGCCAGCTAAAGCGTGATTACGGAGACAAAGAGTCCGCTGTTATCTGCAATACGGTCGGCAATGTCTTTGCAGGTCAGGTAGTTGCCGAAACCGCCAAAACGTTAAGTGAACGTTTCGGCAAGGTCTTGCAGAAACGGCAGAACATGACCATCAACCGGAACGAGACCTCCGTCTCCATCAATACCCAGATGGACAGCCTCATTCCGGCGAGCAAGATTTCCAACCTCACGCAGGGTATGTTCGTCGGGGCGGTAGCCGACAATTTCGACGAGCGTATCGAGCAGAAGATTTTCCATGCCGAGATTGTCGTGGATAACGAGCAGGTCAAGCGGGAGACCGCCCGCTACGTGAAGATTCCGCAGATCATCGACTTCACCGACAAGGACGGCAACGACACCATGCAGCAGCAGATCGACGCCAACTACTACCGCATCAAGAACGAGGTCAGGCAGATTGTCGCCGACGAAATTGAGCGCATCAAGGCAGACCCGGAGCTGTCGCATCTGATTAAGGACAAGTGAGGATAAAAACACCCCGTCGGCAAGAACAAGCCGACGAGGTATTTTTTATCGGGTATGGTGTTTTTCGGCATGAAGTAATGGTTAAGTAGGTAGAAAACATTATTTTTGTAACAAGATGGATAAGGACAATCGCAAATACCGGGTCTGCTTCATCGACTATATGTGGTATGTAGCCGAGATATGGCACGAAAGGGAGCATACCAACCTTAACGGGCGTATGCTGTTGTTCTTTTGCTGGCTCTTTGCCATACTCGTACCGCTTGGAACACCGTTGATGTTTCGCTATTTCAGTTGGATTGTTGCTTTTGTCGTATTGATAATGCTCTGCTTTCTTCCCGACTTATTCTGTCAACTCCGCTACACAGCCGGGCGGCGTGAAGCGCTCCGTGAATATTACGGAAAGATGAAACATCCCGGCAGGAAGCTCGCCAAAATAGTCCTTATCGCTATCACCCTGACCGTGGTGAATGTCGCACTGATGTTTCACCTTGGATTTATACATTGGGCATGATAAACGGCAGGAGAATAAGCATCGGTTCTATCTCTGGGATTACTTACATATCGGCTAATTTCCATTTCACGGCAGAAGCCGAAACATCATCATCTATATATGCTTGCAAATAGGAAGCCAAGTCTTTATATCGACTTTCGCCATTACAATCATACACCCATAATTCCGGTTCTTCCGTACCGTCAAACCAGATTAGACAAATCATTTCATAACTGTTATCACTTGCGGCAAAAATAGAAACTCTGTTAAGTGCAAATAACCCGGTTGCATGATCTTCCCAATTACCCATTGAGGCTTTTACATTTCGAACAATTCCAGCCAACCGTTCATCATCTGCACCTTCACTCCAAAAACTTTCCATTTCTTCCGTATCAAGCCAATCTCCATGTGTGGCATTTAGCCATTTACCGAATAACTCATACCTGACTTTCAACATAGGAGAGGCTTTTCTATAAACACCACTTTCAAGAGTCGGCACACCCTTGTGAAAGTCGATAACCTTACTTGTTTGAGGATTATCTTCCAAAGTAATAACTATATCAAGTAATTCTTTTATCGTTTTCATTTCCTTTCTATTTGATGCTAATGTTTGGTGGCTAACTAACCTTTATAGGAATGTTCAGCCGCTTGTTATAATAAGTTTCCAATATCAAAGCCTAATTCTTTTAATACATTTGTTTGTTCTTTTTGGTATTCCAAAGTTCCACTATGGATAAAATCTTTATTTACAATATAGCTATTGGGGAAATCCTTGTAATACCTCATTAGAAAGTCTGGTATAATTTCATAAGTATTAAAACAAAATAAAATCTTACCGGATTTTACTAATCTAATAAACTCCTCTTTACTTTCACATTGATAAAGGTTCCCATCTTCATGAAAAACTCTACATTGATCAAGAAATAATTTCATGTTGAAATTAGCAAAATTAGCTAAATATTGAGGGCGTTGCCACCGTGCAATATCTGTACAGTTTGGAGATGATACGACTTTTTCCCATATACCTCGTTTTATAGGAAAAGAGTTACAGCTAAAATAGAGACGATAATGGGTTTGAGCAAATGTCTCTTCATTCAGTTCGCCTTCTAATGATGAAAAAACGCCATAACAGTCGTTTGTCAAAAGTCTTACATAATACAATTCACCACTTCGACCATTAATTTTATAAATTGCCCCCAACTCATATTTTGCCATAATGCTTTGATTTTTATTTATTATAATGTTCGGCAGCGTTCCGCTTTAAGCAGTAGTGCTGTTTGTTACTAATGTTTACACATCGAATAGAGATTCATTTTATCTTTGAACATCTGTTCCGATTCTTTATATCCTTGCATTTTATAATATTCAAGTAAAATATCCGGATGCTTATTCAGTAAATAATAATCTATTAAACAATTTGCAACATCAAGATAATCATGCGTTTTACAACGCTGCTTATATTCGTCTTCCGAGATTTCAAGTTCATTTAATATATAATCTCGCTCCGACTCATCTATAACAATTTCTTCGTTTTCCCACTCTAAAAGCACGTATTTGCAAAAAGCCCTAAAACTATCCGATAAAAGATAAGTATATAAATCTTTTATTGATAATTCTTGAAAGTTACACTTACAGAGCAAAGTATTACATTCGGAGATGTAATCTTCAAGGTTATCAATTCGTGCTTCCTCCCAAGAGTCATTTTCTTTACAAAAATAAAGTTGTGGCAACTCTTGTTGAATTGTTTGCCATAGTTCTTTTAATTCTTTACTTTGAAGTAGTCTTTCAATTTCTATTCGATTTACCATATTTCTTACAAGTTAGTAATGTTTGACAGCGTTCCGCTTATTCAGTCGGTTTGCTGCTTGTTAGTAACCTATTTTTTAGATTTCCACCAAACTACATTTCCTATTTTTATCTTATTGAGTTTATTATCAACGTATTCTAAATCATATTCCGTTTGATTATTCCAACCTGAAGCATATCTGAAAATTTTATCGACTTTATTTTCGTTGCCTACATGATAGGCAGTTGTACTCCAATTATGTTTATTATCTGATACGCATACATGTGCTTGTAATAAATCATTGATTTGAAAAAGAATACCTATTGATACTAATTTGCTATTATACTTTTTAGACGGATAAGATCGTAGAATGAAATACTCTATACATCCGCTATTGTGATAATCGTAAACTTGTGAAATAATGCCAAAATCTTTTCCTAATGAATGTTGTGTCAATAAAAGTTTTTCTTCTTTAGAAAAGCCGAAGGAGAAAATATAAGGAGAAGCAAATCTTTCGTCAAATTGAATATTTTTCAAGATGCGTCCTTTCTTCATCTTATTTAGTTCCTTTTCAAATGGAATTAGAGTATAAAATTCATCCGTTGCATATTTCCAATTTGAAACGGAGCGTTCTTGTATCGTTATTCGTTTCTCTAAAAAAGATATATCCTGTTTTAACTTATCAAACAGCATATCTTTTATTTCTACTATTTTATCATTTCTTATTATATCCATATTTTGATATTCACAAGGTTGCTAATGTTTGGTGGCTAACCGCCTTTGGGGCGATTGAGGTGCATGTTACCGATAAATTATTTTAATTCTTATATCCTTTCTTCTAATTCATATAAAACTTCTTTCAGTAAGTCATATTCTTTATTATTCAAATCTCCATGCGCTAATAATCCGCAAAGATTAGAATATATCTTATCATAGATTTGTGGATCAGCATCATTCTGGAAGAATGTATTAGCTTCTTATAAAACTCATTCCTACTTTCCGATAGCTCTGTCATTTGCTCCAATTTTCTAATAAGTTCTTTCGTATTCATTCTTATCGGTAATGTTCGGCAGCGTTCCGCTTATTCAGTCGGTAGTGCTGTTTGTTATCAATCTCTTTAATCACAATCCACATAGAGGATATATTTCTTACAATTCAGACAACGAAATAAATAACCTTGACATGAACTACCATTGATGATGTGTTCTTTATGTTCTGAATAGCCTTCTGATTCAGAAGTAAACTCAATCGAATTTTCTAATCCCATTTCTACAATTTCTTTCCAACCGACATAGGCGATAAATTCACAGAAATCCCCACAATGGTCAGGCCAATATTCTTGTTGCCACCCATTGTAGGATGGTGTTCGGCAACATAATTCTTTTTTGTATTCTTCTGAAATAGTAGAGGAAAGAATTGCATAATCCACAAATTCGCCATCAAATCTTTTGATGCTTTACCCGAAGCAATACATTTCGGACAAAGAACATTTATATCTTCAACGCTATAAAAAGGACCGGAATATATTACAGATGTTCCTTTTCCACAGCAATCACATACTTCCGGTGTATCAACCTTTTCAAACACTCCAGCTTCCAACGGTTGAGAACAATATTTAAAGTTCGGCATTTTGATAGAACAGTCTTTCGCCTTTCGAGGACGTTTTGAGGCGTATCTATCACCTTCACATTCTAAGCGATCTTTAAGATGGTACAATTTCTTAGCATCTTTCATGTCTTGAGGATTGGCAACCTCTGATAGATAATGATAGGCTTTTGTATAATAGCCTAAATAGCTAAATACATCGCTCAATATGCGATAATTCTCTTCTGTCTTTTCAACAGATTCCAAATCATCTGCCAGTCGGAACAATTCAGCAATCTTTGACCGTTCTGACATTTTCATTGCTTCAATATATCGTTGTCTAAATTCCGAAATCTTCATTTTTTCTTTCGTGATTGATAATGTGATGCAGATAATCACTGTTTAAGTGATTGATGTGCGTGTTATCAATACTTTAACTACAAACTTTAAAACAATCATTCATTTTATAATAATAGTTTCGAATCTATCAAAATGTATTCCTTGAAGATGATGTTTCAATACAAGGTTCTTAAATTCATCCCCATAAAAAGTATAGCGACAATTTACATTTGGAAGTCTGAAAATAGTTTGCTCTTGGATTTTATTTTTATCCAACACAAATTTATTTATACAACTCACCCATCCTCTTTCTTTATCTAACCACACTATATCCGATTCTTTTTCAATCAAAGCATCTATTATATTGGTACAATGAAAAAAATGAAAACCTTTTGGCGACTTTATATCAAGAATTTCTCCATTTTTGATAAGAATATTTTCTAAAATACTTAATGCTTTGTCGCTAATAGTTAATAGAGGATTACAAAATTGTGATAAATCAAAATGTTTATGTCTATTACTTTTTTTCCATATATATTCCATCTCTGGAGGATTCCACTGCTTTAGTAAACCTTCAGCATGTCCCATACAATTTTGCCAATCTTCCACATTTGGAAAACGTAAATCGTTAAATCCTTCTAAACTACCTATTAAGTAAAAGTTCATATTGTTACTTTGTAATTGATAATGTTCGGCGGATAATCGACCATTTAGGGAGATTCTTCCGCTTGTTATGTGCCTTACTTACTATTCCTCATATTTCTCAGCATTTTCAAGCCCTCGTATAAAATCCTCAAAATTTTCTGCTAATGTAGTTATTTTGAAATCTGATTCTTGATCGATATGCACAACTTTTGGTTCTCCGAATGGACCACATTCTCGATAATCCAAGAAAATCATATCATGCCCAGCACTCGGACAGTCACAAATAGCCACACCTATTTCCGGATATCCCCATTCATCAATCATAAACTGACTGCCAATTTCTCCACATAGTGAATAGTCCTTTTCCCCTACCTATACCGTAAATGCCGATTATAGCAATATGGTCTTCAGCCCAATTTGTGGGTGAATCAGTAGGGAAGCATGTATTGAAAGGGATGCCTCCATTATGCTGCTTCATCAGCCATATATAGGAAGCTGGCAACTTGTATCCTAATTCTTTCTCTACATCAGCTATCAATTCATCAGTTGGGGCATCACTGATATACTCCTTGCGGGCATAGTAATTATCATCCCAAAAGTTTGTAAAATCAAAACCTTCAAATTCTTGTTTCATATTCTCATTTTCTTTTTTTGTGGCACATAATGTGTTTCAGCTAACAGCGTTTAGCTGTTAAGGTGATTGTTACCAATGTTTTGTTTTGGAAAATAATATAAGCTATCAACTTTGTTTTCCTCAAAATACAGCTCTATATTTCCAGCTCTTATAGAACCATTCTTTGTTATATTATTCTTCAATTTGCCTTTTACATCATCTATACATTGTCCCAAAATGAATATATCGTCAACAAATTCAATATAGATATTCTGCTTTTCTCTCTTCTTGTTGAATTCTTCAACCATAATATATTGACATATATTATTTTCTTTATCAAAAGAGAACTCTATTTTATATCCCGATGAGAAAGCCGCCATTAGATAATGTTGCTTAGTTTCACACAAATCATCAGATATGTTTTTGACAACTTCAATACTTGTCAATTCTTCAGCTATATCTTTTCCAGAAAGTAAGTCCGATGTCTTGATCCTATACATAGCTTATTTTATTTTCGTTATTCTAAATTGGTAATGTCCGGCAGCGTTCCGCTTTGTTCAGTCGGTTTGCTGTTTGTTAGCTGCTGTTGGTTTAATTCTTAATTCCAGTATTTTTTGAGCCGCTTGATTTTTGATTCTGCGACGCAAATTATCCAATCTTCGTTGCCCTATTCGTCTGTCTGCGGCACGAAGTATATTTGCCAAGCCCCAATAGTCATTTTCAAAATGTTTGGTGGCAATCTCTGAAACAGGAGTGTCAATATAATCACGAATCAAGTTTGAAATATTGGAAACATCGGTCGTATAAGGATAAATTTGATGTATTCCGTCCGGATCATAATTCCTAACAGTTCCATCTGCCAATACAAACTGTTTAGGATAATCAAATATTATCTCTTTCCCGAGTGTAATCCAGTACCGAGGAAGCGCAGTATTTCCGTATCGGCTTCTCATCGGATAAGCGACACAGTGAATCTGAAAATCAATCGTTGGATCAATTATCAAATATAATTCCTTTTGTAGTTTGCTCCAGCTCTTCATTTGTCCTTTATTCAGCAGCTAATGTCCGGCAGCGTTCCGCCTTGTTCAGTCGGTTTGCTGTTTGTTATCGACCTTCTTTTCTAAATATTCAATTTTCCATTCTCTTGCTTTTTCGTTAGGTACATTGCATAATTCATATATTTCATACCATCCATCTTTACCCATTTCAACAAAACTGCAATCATAACCGGTATAGAGTTCCTTTGCATAATCTTCAGTTGAATTGAAATGTTCAAAAGAAGAAAATTAAACGTTTCTTTTCGCCACTGATTATGATTGTATTCATCAATAATAAAATTCAATGGCTTATTCCCATAATTCATTTCTACATATTTATCAAGTGATACGAAGTATAACAAGATATGTAGTGAACCATTTATTCTAATGACATCAATACCATTATTGCCTAAATATTGATTATGGACTTTTCTTATACACTTATGCAAGTCATTGATTAAAATATTAGATTCAACCAACAACTCAAAAGTTATATTGCTATTTATGTCCTTTATTTTAATAATCATTTTGTTTTTTAGGTCGATAATGTTTGTTGGATAATCGACCTTTGGAAGATTAATCCGTATGTTATCGTTTATTTCAACTTAATTAGTTTTTCATATTGACAAGAAACATCAAGAAGTTTATCTACTAATTCATCTCCAAGCCAACAATCTATTAGATATTTGCCATAACTTGGTGTAAACGAGTAAATATCTTTGTCAATCGCATTAATCATATTTTCCAATTCTTTTTGTACATTATGTAATGCACCATCAGGAAGAGAAGTCTTCCTACATTCAAAAGGTTGCGCTAATATTCTTTTTACATCATCAAGTATATTCACACAACAACTTTTTACTGTTTCTTTTCTACTTACCATATTAAACGATAATGTTCGGCAGCTAATCACCGTTTAGGCGATTGCGGTGCGTGTTATCGGCATATTGATTATTTAATGATAATCAAATCACCATCTACAAATCCAACTGCGATATGTTCTACTCTAAAAATATTTAAGTCAGCAAGTTCATTGAGTAAGTCTTTAAGAATAGCTACAACTATTTCTAACACTTCTTCCCATTTTAGTTTGTCTGAAATTTCAAAATTAGGACAACTTCTTTGAGCTGGTTCAAAAGTTTCATCACATGCCCAATCTTCATCCTTTTCATCAAACCAAGTAGAACCAACCATTTCTAAACCATAAGGTTCATAAAGATTAAAGCTCAGCCACAATATCAGAAGGCAATTCTTCTGTTTTATCAATATTGATGATCCAACTTTTGATAATTTCTTTTAAATCATTTGTTTTAGTATTCATTTTTCTTCTAATTAAAAATTGAACATTTTATTGAGCCGATAATGTTTGACAGCGTTCCGCTTGTTCAGTCGGTTTGCTGTTTGTTAGTTTGAAAATTATTTGATTCTTCGAAATATCGTAATACATTTTTATACCATCTCCCACATTTATCATTTTGATAATAAGATATAGCGAGTTCTTTGGCTTTTTTCTCATTACCAGTGATATAATACATCGTAATTATCATAAGGATAGAATGATCTTTAGAATTCCACCAAATATAATCTTTATTATTCTCAAAATCCATAAGTAAATCTTGGATTGTTGTTCTTTCATTAAGGAAACTTAATATTTCCTTGAATGGCATATTATTAAGATTAAATACATTTAGAAGATCATCTAATGATAACAAGTCAAACGATACAGACCCTTTTCCAGAAATAAAACCTGAATTAATATTAAGCACAATTCCAACTTTCTCAAAATCTGTTTTGGCATCTATCAGAACAGAAGCCATCTTTTCAATTTTTGACGAATTATAGAATAAATGAATACTTATATAGCCTATGCCATTAGTGAATCGAGGATTAACAGAAGAATTGATAAGAATCGTTTGCTTGAAATCTCCTACTTTACGATGAAAACACATCTTAGATTTGTTCCAGCTGTATCCATATTTGGATAAAGTTGAAATAAACCCTTGTTCTAATACATTTCTTATTGCTATTCGTAATTCTTCTGCTTTCATGTTAAAAATCAAACTAATGTCCGGCGGATAACCGACCTTTCGGGGTGATTAATCCGCTTGTTAGCAACCTTTTTTCGTTTTATAGATTATTTCAGAATATCCATTTGAAAATGATTTGGTAATACTTTCTAAATCCCCATCGTCCTGATATTGGAATATGTGAACTAAATCACTACTACTTTTACCATCAATATCATATTGTTTGATTTCAATATGTGTCAAAGCGTTTTCTTTATAGATATAATTTTCTTCACGGCTGCCATGACTACCACATAACTGTAACTGTTTCAACTTTCCGCTCTCGAAAGTGATGGCATACATTCATCAAATGTTTACCATTATCATATAGAATACTTTTCACAAGATTGTCTGTATAATATAGGAAAGTGTGATAAAACTGATTTTCAATCGAACAACCAACCTTAACTTCGACTATTTGATTTTGATTATTAAATCCATAGATACAAAGATTTTTGGTGCTTTTTACTGTATCAGGACGCTTTACAGTTTTTCCTTGTCTGAAACCATTACGCTGATAGGAATATGGGGTAAGCTCATAAAACTCGCCCTTATACCACTCAGTTCTGACAACATCGCTTTCTATTTGTTGCCTTATGGTTTCAAAGTCATTTTTCAATGCTTCAAATTCAGTTCTTAAAGTTTCTTCAATCATTTCCATTTATTGGTGGTGGCTAATGTTTGGCAGCTAATCGCCATTTGTGGCGATTGAGGTGCGTGTTAGTGTTTATTTTTCATTTCTGCCTATGAAATCAAAGATATTGCTCGATTCCTTTTCCATTTCCAAAGAACCCAAAGCACCTAAATCATTTGAATATATAGAATTATCATTGGGGTCATCGACATTTATGAAGTACCCTAAATCCCCATTTTGTCCTATCATAAAATAATTTGGCTCAAAGTCTTTTATTTGATATGTTTTATTTCTTTCCTCTAAATCAGAGTATGAATACAGACATATCCCAGAATTCTCTACTTCATACAGATCTCCATCATTGATTTTAGCTAAAAATTCAATATAAAGTGATGGGAAAGTAATGTTGAGTTTTGCTTGAAGTTCAGTAATCCTCTTGTTTATTTCTTTATTGTCAACTGTCATAGCTTTATATTTTTTATTATAAACACTAATGTTCGATGAATAATCGACCTTTAAGGAGATTGATTCGCTTGTTATCTGCATTTACTAATAAAAATCACAATAAAGCCTCCAATCTCCAGTTTGACTGTTTTTTGCCAAATAGAAATTTCCGCTATCTATGATATTAAGGTTCGCTTTTTCATCTGAAGCTATCTGAATCATAAATTCATATCCATCACCGAAATCTATACCTGACTGTATATAATTAGGATAACCGCCTATTTTATGCCCGGCAAAACAATCCGTATAGTCATAATAGTCGGTGATTTCCCCGGAATCTTCCATTTCCACCAACTCATCTTCTATATCCATTGGAATGTCGCCACTATCCCATACAGGATAATCTTCAGTAATTAGTTGGCTTTTCAGCGGATAGGGCTTTATGCGTAACGATGATTGCATGTGTATATCCTTAACAACCAACACATCTTCTTCTTTGTATTCACGAATAACCCAATCATCTCCGTTATATGCCAGTCTGCCGGGCATATTTTCAGACACAAAAACAGTCAATACTTTCGACCCTTTAAGTGCATCAGGAATATAGGGCAACCCTTCAAGACATATTTGTAACAATGGCAACATTGCTTTACCATTGCTATCTATCGGTATATCTTCACTTTCTCTATATAGATACACTTGACCAATCCAACTTTCAGTATTGGAATTTGTAGGTCTAAATCCCCCGGTTATAAAACCAGTTGCCCTTTTAACCAATTGTTTTTTTATTTCTTCTATTTTTTTCATTTTTTTCTATGCAGATAATGTTCGGCGGATAATCGACCATTTAGGGAGATTCTTCCGCTTGTTATGTGCCTTACTTACTATTCCTCATATTTCTCAGCATTTTCAAGCCCTCGTATAAAATCCTCAAAATTTTCTGCTAATGTAGTTATTTTGAAATCTGATTCTTGATCGATATGCACAACTTTTGGTTCTCCGAATGGACCACATTCTCGATAATCCAAGAAAATCATATCATGCCCAGCACTCGGACAGTCACAAATAGCCACACCTATTTCCGGATATCCCCATTCATCAATCATAAACTGACTGCCAATTTCTCCACATAGTGAATAGTCCTTTTCCCTACCTATACCGTAAATGCCAGTTATAGCAATATGGTCTTCAGCCCAATTTGTGGGTGAATCAGTAGGGAAGCATGTATTGAAAGGGATGCCTCCATTATGCTGCTTCATCAGCCATATATAGGAAGCTGGCAACTTGTATCCTAATTCTTTCTCTACATCAGCTATCAATTCATCAGTTGGGGCATCACTGATATACTCCTTGCGGGCATAGTAATTATCATCCCAAAAGTTTGTAAAATCAAAACCTTCAAATTCTTGTTTCATATTCTCATTTTCTTTTTTTGTGGCACATAATGTTAAGGAGGATAATCGCCTTTTGGGGCGATTTATCCTTATGTTCGAGGCCGCATTTCGCAGCCCTTAGGCTGCTTTATTTAACTCTCCAAGCAACCGTTCAGGTTGCTTACCTTATAATTAATATTATAGAACTTCAATTTTCCCCCTGCACTTTCCTTTTGCCGATAAGGGAAATTTTCATTCCGTTTCCGGGATTTTCCCGGTATGATGTTCCGTTCACCAATCATTTTTTGTCCTCCTTTCATTGCTTTTTCGTGGGATTTCCATGTTTTCCTTTACGAAAGTGCATAGCTATCCCGTTATTTCATTATGCGACTTTTTGTTTTCGTATGTCAGACCTGCTAAACACAAGTGTTTCAGGTGATTCATCGAAAACCGTTCGTCTTGTTATTATTGTATGTACATAAATTCTCGCACGTTGGCAGCACTCGCAGAAGAAAGGATTCTCGTAATCGCTTTCTTCTGCCGGGGCGTTTTGCATCACATTCTCGTCCCGTCCGAAGTATTCCCCCGGCAAATTGCCTTTGTTGGAGTAAAAGCCGTAGTACCTCACGATACGGAAATAATGTAGGGGTACATGCTGCATCAACCGGGGAAAGAACTCACGGTAATGCAGGGTCAGTTCCTTCTCCAACGGGTTCCTCCTGTCGGGGGAGTTTTGATAGTCACGGTAACGGAACGTGATGTTCTCGTCTTCCATCGCCGTGATTTTATATTCGCTCAGGCACGCTCTTTTGGAATACCGCCCGATATATTGTATCACCTGTTCGGGCATTTCCAGAGGCGGCTCCAGATGAACAATCCACTGCTTCTTGTTTACCACGTGTTTGATAAAACTCATGAACTCCATGCGGTTGCGGAAGCCATGTTTGAGCTTTCCGTTGTCAAACAACTCTATCAGAGCCTTATCGAACGTGTGTTTGAATATGCTCCTGATGAAAGCGTCGTTCACCTTTGACCTTTCCGGAACGACAATCCTCCCGTTCCCGTCAATGCCACCCCATGACAGGATCATGTGCGTGTGGACATGGTACTGCTTGGTTTCCCCGTAGGTATGTAGCACGGCTATCACGCCCACTTTCAGCCCGAAAGCCTTCATCATCCAGATTTTCAACGCTTCCGCCGATGTGCGCATCATGATGTTGAGCATTTCTTTCTTGTTGCGCTTCACCAAGTCAAGCAATACATGGGGCAGGGTCATCACCACGTGGCGGTGAGGGACACGCAACAGCTTGTCTTTCATGCGTGCAGCCCATTTGAGCGTGTCACGCCATCCGCACGTGGGGCAGAAACGGTTCTTGCAGCTATGGTAGATTTCCCGGACTTCACCACATTCGGGGCAGGCATAAGTATCTATCCCCAAAGCGGCGGTGCGGCATACACGGATGGCGTTTGCCGCCTTGTATTGTTCGGGGGTGATATACTCTGCCGGATGCTTGGCGTACTCATCCCACCAACGGTTGAAATAGTCTGCCAAGCGGTACTTCTTTTCAGTGCCGCAGCCTTCCGATTGTGCCGATATGTCGAGTAAATCTATCATCTTTCCTGTTTGCAACTGCCTATTATACAGTCTAATAGTAACTTCAAGGCCTTGAACATGTAATTATCAGCGGTTTTCGCTGTTATTTTCTTATTTAACTATCTCATTATCACCTTCAAGAATATCATCCAATGGAGTGCGGATGCTGCTCTTGAAAGTGTCGGCTATGTGCACGTACATTTCCGTCGTTTTCAGTTGGTTATGCCCCAACAGCTCTTTTACGATTTTCAAGTCCGTGCCTTGCTCGATCAGATGCGTGGCAAACGAGTGTCGCAACAGGTGGGGGTACACCCGCTTGGTGATTCCGGCTTCCTTCGCCGCCTCTTTCAGCTTCTTCGACACGATGCTCTCCGTGAACGGTTCGCCCTTGTACCGCTCGAACAGCCATTCCTGCGGCTTGTACAGCTTGTGTGTACTCGGTCAGCTTTCCTGACAAGGGGCTTCGACAGCGGCGTGTGTAGCGGTCTTTCCTCCCTTTGCCCTGCCGTACCCGTATCAGCGAACGGCTCACGTTGATGTCGTGGGGCTTCAAGTCCAGCAGCTCGCTGATTCTCAACCCGGCGGAGTAGAGCAGCGAGAACATGCAGAACAGCCGGATGTCCGGACCGGTTGCGTCAAGGATGGATTTTATCTCCTCCTTGCTCAGCACGTCGGGCAGCGTCCGTTCCCGTTTGGCTCGCTTTACCTCGTAACATTTCCGTTCCAATCCCAGTACCTTCTCGAAATAAAACTTGATCGAATTGATGCGCAGGTTCTGTTGGCACGACGAGATTCCCCGTGTGTCAATCAGGTGCACGATGTAGGCGTTAATTTCTTCCGGTCGGATGTAGCGGAGATTCCTTCCCGCAAAGTATTGCTGGAACTCCTTGAAATAGGCGGTGTACGCACGGACGGTATGCTCGCTGTACCGCAGTTGCCGCAGCGTTTCGGCATAGCCGGGCGGGATGGCGGGGCTGGTTTTCCCGCTCTTCTTGGGCTGGGTGTTTTTCAGGGCGGAGTAATCAATAAACGCCGTTTCCACATGGCGGTCGAAAAAACCGGACAGGTCGAACCCTTCTTCCGGCAGGTAGGCTCTGTCCCCCTCGAACCGCACGCCCTTCTCTTTCGACAACGACAGCCGGATGGCATCGTCCTCGTCGAACTCCACTTCCACGTATTTCTGCCCGTCACGGATGGCAGGTGAAAGTTTTATTCTCGGTTTGCTCTGATAGACTTTCATACGCATCGCATGGGTGGCAACGACAAAGCGTGTTTCCCGTTACCGGATTTTCAATCAGGTACGGCATGACCGCACCTATATTTAGGTTCCAAATATAACGAAAACAACGGATTGTCCTCGTTTTCGGGATAGAAAAATGTGTGGATGACATGGATTTTTTTGTATTTTTCACAGGAAAGGGCGGCGACAAACCTGCGAACCAGAAGACAAGTGCGGACAGCCCGCACCGGACTTG
>VOFK01002154.1_pt1 | contig 23310 bp, 33 predicted proteins | sample 5384121 | NCBI WGS metagenome assembly VOFK01 (sample SAMN12384730, study PRJNA508395) | human gut metagenome | isolation source: healthy gut J | host: Homo sapiens | reverse complement strand
CTAAAAGTTACGTATTGCTCAGCACGCGTCCGTTGAGTGAATAGTTGAAATCGACTTTATTCAGCGTGTTTTTCCCCAGTCAATTCTAACAGTTGACTGTGTGAGGGCGTGTATCTGAACTTTTTTTTTTGTCCGTCGCGCATGAACTCATGAATATAAGTGTATGACAGGCGATAAAGCCGAGTCCGCAAGGATATTTTGCGGAGATGTTGGCATCAATTCCTGCAATATCCATTTTGTCGGTATTGGTATATATTTGTCCCTTGGGGTCTTCACTGTAAACGGTATTGATACGATTATGCACCAGATTATAATAGCCTGTCACAGAAAAGTTATAACGGTTCTTGGTATATTCGGCAGATACGGAGAAATTGTGACTCGTTTCCGATTTCAAATCCGGATTACCATAGATCATCATCATATTTGCCATATTGAATACCATATACATCTCCTTAGGGGAGCGGAATCCTTGCGAATAAGATCCTCTTAATGAACAGCTGCTATCTTGTACATCATTCCCAGATGTGAGACAAATGACGTACATTGAATCAGAGAAATAGTCGAACCGCAATCCGGCTATTACGTTCAGCCTTTCTGTCGGATTCCAGTCGAACTGTCCGAATGCGTCTGCTGTATGCATAGTATGGTCCGCGTTATCAGTAAACTGGTAAGACATCAGATAATCGCGCAGATAATCGGCGCCGACAGTTAGCGTATGCTTTCCATTAAAGGTATAATTGTAGAGTGCATGTACATTGTGTTGCACGTTGCTGTAATCACGTACATCATTTTTTTATAAAGTGACTGATAGTCGCTTTTTTGTCATACTGGTCAAAAGTATAACCAACTTCAAGATTACTCATAATATTGAAAGTATAGTTAGCTTTCATTCCGCCACTGAATCCCCGATATCTGTCTTGGGTATCTCCCGGCTTATTACGTTCACGGAAATAATATCCCGCTCTTCCTGTCAGTTTGAGTGTTTCAAGCGGATGATAGATTAGACGTTCTTTAAAAGTTCCATACCCGGCTTCCAAACACTGTAGAGAAGTCTCCCCGGGTTGTCTACGGCATAAGTGTCGACATTGTTATATTGTACGTTGGTCAGGCTGTTGAATTTGCCAGCATTGAATCCCACAGATTGCCGCCATATCGCTGGTCATTGTGTTCGGAGAAGCGCGAATTGGAGATTGAGGTTCCATGGATCATCCGATTCGCGGGTAATGATATTAATCACTCCTCCGATAGCGCTGGAACCGTAAAGGGTAGATGCTGCTCCCTTTACTATTCTATGCGCTCGACATTGTCGAGATTCAGAACGCTCATAGTCTACATTATTAAAGTGTTTCTCCTGCTAACCGTTCGCCATCTACCAGAAACAGCACACGGAGTTACCCCCAAAACCTTGCATGTTGATGGCGGTTTGCTGATCCATGGAAAAGGTAAATTCGATACCGGGCAATTCTGTCTTTAGCAGATCGGCAACGTTATTGGCATTTACTTTCTTAATATCCTCCGAGGTGATTACCCGAGTGATGATGGGAGCACCTTTCAGCAATTTGGGGAGTACGGGTACCGGTTACAACGACCGTTCCGAGGTCGAACTGATCTTCGGATAAACGAAAATTCACTTTCTTTTCCTTTTCGGTAGTTATTCTTTTTTCTTCTGTTTGATAACCTATGTAGGATGCTGTGATGATATATGAACCGATTCCGGGGAGTTGTAATGTATATGTTCCGTCAGCAGTAGTGACAGCTCCTGTTTTTTCTCCTTTTATGGAGATGGTAGCACCTGGGAGAGGTTCTCCGTTTGTATCAAGTGACACGTCCGCTGATATGTTCTGTTGATTGTTGTGCGAATGTGGAACAGGTTGCTATAAAGGAGAATAGTAAGATGGATACTATATATGTAGGTTTCATTCTTTGTAATTGGTTTCTTAGTTGTTTTCTTCGAAATCAAGCGGATATAGAAAATCGAAGTCGATATATCCTTTTTATGCCTCTGGCATTGGTATAGTTGGTAAAAACGAATTGCTGCATAGGTGTTATCCTTCAGCCGTATCAGATAAACTTGATTGGACATCGTATAAATAGGGGGCATACTTGAAGTATCTACATTCAACCAGCCGGATAAGATCTCATTGCGATAATCTTCTGTATATTTAATGTTTCCTTCCATCATGCCGGACATATCGATTGCTATTTTATCAGTTGTCCATTCATCTTTTATAAAATTTTTCTTCAGCAGGAAGTTTTCCACTTGCTTTCAGCTCATCAATATTAGTATAGGTCGTCTGATAGGCTGCACCTTCGTTTTGTTTTGATATCGTAACGGTGGATGGCGAGATCCCATTCTGCCGGTATCTCACTTTTTATGTTCCTCTCCGATTTCTACAGTTGTTGCTTTGCGTTCGGATAAATCGATATATACCCAGTTGGTGTACTCGGTAGTATTGATTTGTGAAAAGCTACTTTCTTTAATTTCCATCTCACTTTCGATGGGATCATCATAAATCCCTTCAAACATTCCATTACAAGCTGAGAGCGACATCGTCGCTCCCAGTATCATGATATTTTTTGAAAATAGTGTGACTACTTCTTCTCATATCTTCTTTCAAATTAGTTATTGTGCACTACTTTTTGCTGCTTCCGATGAAAATTGCCGTGATTGGCATAGGCATACTTCCCGGTTTGAAAGCTACAGTGATTTCAGCGGTACCGTCTGTTGCAACTGTACCTTCCAGGCTTACACCTGTAATTGGGGTAGGAGTGCCGGTTGAAGATTCTGCCTCAGATTCGAATTCACCTAAACTTAGTGTGTAGCCGCTAGTTGTTTTTCAACGTTTACTCCGTTAATCGTGAAATCTCCCAGACTCATATTACTTCCTCCTCCGGTTAAATTGCCAAATCCGTTCAGGGTGATATTTACTGTAGTTTCTGAAGCACGTTTAACAATTGCTTTGCAATCTTCGGTAGAACCGTATGAACTTCCCATAACACTGATGGAAAGATTAGTATTGTACTGATAGGTAGAAGCTACATAATAAGCAATCGGAGTTTCTGCTTGAATGAATTGATGTCGATACCGCCCATCGGTACGGGAACATTCGCTTTGAGAGTTAATACCTTTGCATCGCTGACACTACCTTCCAGTGTATATTCGTAGTTACCCGGAGTGTTTCCACCCATGGCCAAAGCAACTTCACCTTCACCTTTGAAAGATTTAGAAGAAACTTTCAGATTATTCAGTATGAAATCTCCGGACCCAGATTTATATACCAGATTGATAGTACCATCCGAATTGGCTATAATGGTGGGCACCTGGCATCGGCTCCCATTAGATAGTCGGAAAACATTTTGCTTTTCACCAATAGAATAACCTTTATAGTGCCGGCAATTGCTTTCGCTTGTTCTGCATTGTCGGTATCGTCGTCGCTGTCACTACAAGAAACAAAAAGTTGATGATAATGCCATAAGGGGCAATCATCCATAAGTTTAATATTTTTTCATCCTTAATTTTGATAGATAATGATTAATTTATTTTTTTCGTCTGCAAAGTTACGGGGATATATAAGCAAGGACAATACCTAAAAAGAAATGAAAAGAAATAGGGGCGTTTAATCATATGTAGGTATTAAAGATAACTGGTTTATATTTTTTACAGTCATTTATAAGCTTTAACTCAGGAGTCTGCTCAAGATTAGGGAGAAAAATATGAACTATTTATTTTAGCATTTGTTTCCTGGATACAGGATATAAAAACTATATATAATATGGAATCTCATCATCACGAACATACTCATCGGATAACTTCGCTTTCAATAAAAGCTTTTATAATAGGTATTGTTCTAAATCTCTCTTTTGTGATAGTTGAATTTGGAGTTGGTTTCTATTACAATTCTTTGGGGCTGCTTTCTGATGCCGGACATAATTTGGGTGATGTGGCAAGCTTGATACTTGCTATGCTGGCTTTTCGGTTGGAGAAAATTCATTCGAACAGCCGTTATACTTACGGATATAAAAAAAGAGTACCATATTAGTATCTTTATTGAATGCGGTTATATTGTTGGTCGCTGTCGGAATAATTATTGCCGAAAAAGTATTGATAAGTTGTTTTATCCTGTTGCAGTAGACGGTTCTGCTATTGCATGGACAGCAGGAGTGGGAGTGGTAATCAATGCACTTACTGCGTGGCTTTTTATGAAGGATAAAGATAAGGATCTGAATGTGAAAGGTGCGTATCTGCACATGGCGGCAGATGCATTGGTGTCTATAGGTGTAGTTGCTTCCGGTATCATTATCATGTATACAGGATGGAGTATTGTCGATCCAATTATCGGACTGGGGATAGCTGTGGTTATTGTGATTTCAACATGGGGGACTTCTCCGTGACAGTCTTCGGTTGTCATTGGATGGTGTTCCTGTGGGGATAGATATTAATGAAATAAGGCAGATAATACTGGATCAGCCCGGCGTGGAGAGTTGTCATCATCTGCATATATGGGCATTGAGTACTACGGAGACTGCTTTAACTGCACATATAGTCATTGATAATATGGAAAGAATGGAAGAGATAAAACATCTGATCAAAGCACGGTTGGAAGAAAGCGGATATTCATCATGTTACTTTGGAGTTTGAATGTGAAGGCGTACCGTGCGAAACTGAAAATGACTGTTTTTAGGTATTTTTAGCTGATGATATAGTTATATATGGTGATTGTCCGGGCTGTGAATAGTGTCTATTTTTGCAGTCCGGATAATACTATATAACAAACGCTAAAATGAGAGCATTTATTATCACTTTAATTTTTTATCTCTGTAATTTATTCTACAACTACTTATGCCCAACAAAGAGACGTTGAACTGACCGGTATGGTCACTGATCATCAAGGTGAGCCACTTCCCGGAGTTACCATTCGTGTCAGGAATACACAGTTCGGTACGGTAACAGATACTGACGGACGCTATCTGTTGCGTGGGCGGTGGAAAGAGGGAGAGATAATTGTCTTTTTCTTTTGTGGGAATGAAAGATGTCCGTATAAAGTATAGCGGGCAAAAGTACAGGACGCTGCCATGCAGCAAGATACCAAGTCACTGGATGAAGTTGTTATAGTTGCCAAATCGAATATTAATGAGCTGGATATTCGTGCAAAATCGGGCGTGGTGCAACGGGTAGATATGGAAAGGTTAAACAGCAAACCTATGATTGACATGTCTTTGGCTTTGCGCAAGGAACGGTTCCCGGACTGATAGTGACAAAATACGGGTGACTTGGGTTCGAAGCCCAAGATACGCATTCGTGGAAACTCATCTTTCCGTGAAGGAGACTCGGCAAACGAGCCGCTTTATGTGAAAGATGGACAAGTTATTTCGTCGGATGCTTTTATGACACTCAATCCATCAGATATAAAGGAAATAAAAAGTGCTGAAAGATGCTGTTGCCTGCGCCTTTATATGGCATTAAAGCAGCTAACGGAGTGATTGAGATTACTTCCTTGCGTGGAAATCCGGACGGGAGGCTGACAACCAATTACAGTTTTAATATGGGTATTACCACCCGTGGCCGCAGAGGAGTGGAAATGATGGATACTGACGAGAAACTGGAGTTGGAGCGATTGTTACAAAAATGCTTCCACCCCGGGATATCGCTACAGTGAAGATTATTATCGGAAGTATTACGCTGCCGATCCCAATCTCAATCAAATGATAGCCGAAGGACAGTCTGTACTGGATTCTCTGAGAAATATCCATACCGACTGGTTCGATGAATTGATACACTTGAGTACTTACCAACGTCATAACCTGAGTGTAAGGGGCGGAACGGAGAATACTTCTTATTATGCATCTGTCAATTATGCCCAGCAAGGTGGACGAGTGCCGGGAAATGATACGCACCGTTTCACTGCCAGTTTGAGTCTCGACCAGAAAATTGGGTCGATGGGGTTACCTTTCGGTAAGTACGAATGCAGGATATTCTGCAACGGATACTCCAAATGGTAGTGTGTGTATTCACCCACGGACCTAGTTTATCAACTGAATCCTTACGAGACACCTACCAGTAAATTAATATCTTACTCCAACGAGTCGTCTGAATATAAAAGATTTGCTTAGTCAATATAACAGCAAATCGACCGATAAGCGGGGAGGAGTGAGCGGAAGTCTGAACTTGCAACCTGTCAAAGGACTGGATATTGATGCCGTGGCAGGTATTGATGTGGTACTGAATGAAGCATTGACATTAGTACCTTCCACTTCTATTCAGGAGCGTAAGAGCGGATCTCCTGTGGGAAGAACTCGGTAAACTGACGAAAGACAAAGAACGTGACGACGAATGTTTCTTCAATATACGTATTACCTACAATAAGGTGTTTGCCGACAAACATGATTTTACGGTCGGCGGCAATATGGACTACTATATGACAGATGCTGACAATGTCTCCATTGTAGGTTACGGAGTAGGTACTCAAATGTCTCCTGCGGCTATCAATCAGTCTATATCCGGTAATCGTAAACCGTCGGTTGGATCGTTGAAAAAGAAAAGACTGCTCAAATGGGACTTCGATGCTAATGACTTTTTTGCTACGTGTATAAGGCGGATGCTTCTTCGATCCTTCCCAAAGACAAGCGATGGAATGCCGCGTGGGCAGTCGGTTTGGGGTGGACGGTGAGTCAGTATCCTTTCCTGAAAGATAATGAAGTAATTTCTCATCTGAACCTGAAAGCCTCTTATGGAAGAATGGCCAATCTGGCAGGTGTATCTGCTTCATCGACTATCGGAACTTTCTCTTATTCGACAAATTATTACGGCAATGCCCGTCTCTTGCAACTGCTTGCTTTATAATACGGATTTGAAGCCGGAGCAGACGACGTCTACAGATGTCAGCCTGTCGTTCGAACTGTTTAAACGCCTGACATTAAGTGGTAATATTTATCGGAGGGAAACAAGTGATGCACTGCTGGATGTTCCTGTTCCTTTGTCCAACGGCTTTCATACCATGAAACGTAATATTGGAGTACTTTCGCAATGAGGGTACGAACTGAGTGCTTCCGTAAAGGTGCTGGATACTTCGGACTGGCGTTTGTCTTTGCGTGGTTCGCTGGCTTACAATCGCAATAAGGTAGTCGACTTATATTATTCCGACCGTCTATATACAAGTGAAGAGGAGGTCGTTCCTACTTATGAGGTCGGAAAAGCTTACGATATTGTTTACGGGTTGAAGTCTCGGCATTAATCCTATCACCGGGCTTCCGGTATTTCAGGGAGCGGATGGCCGTGAAATACCGGCTACTGAAACTCCGGTGAAGGAGAATATTATAGCGTTGGGGCATGCTACTCCTCCCTATAGCGGTACATTAAATCTGAGTTTTTCATACAGGGACTTTGACTTGGATATGGACTTTATTATGTATTCGGAGGTATCAAGCGATATAACTACAGTTATGTACGTTCATCCGACACTTCGATAAAGAATGCCATTAAAGGACAAGTACAGGATATGTGGTTCAAACGGGGGAGATGAAGGTAAAAAATATCATTCACCTTATTATAGCTCGTCTGCCCTTGCTTCGTTAACGCTGTATCCTAATACGGAAACGGTGGGAAAAAGTGATTATCTCAAACTGTCTATGGTGTCGTTACGCTATCGTGTTCCACATGCTTTTTCTTGAAAAAGAACATCCGTTTTATTCAATATGCTAATGTTGCTTTTCAGGCTTCCAACCTGTTTATGATTACTCCCTTATAGTGAGTCCGATCCGGAAACGGGAACACTGGCAGGAGGAATGCAACCGGTATTAACAATCAATCTAAGTTTGACTTTTTTAATTAGAGAAGTGTATGATAACAATAATACATAAAATAAAAAAGATTGGAGTTATTTATTGGCAATATGCTGTGTAGGTGCATCGTGTTCGCTTGATATTCCTTATGAGAACCAGTTTTCCGATCCGGATGCTGTCACTACTCCGGCTGCTGCCCGTGAATTGCTGGCATCTGCTTATTCGGAACTGCCGACCCCGGAGTTTAATTTGTCTGTATTGGGAGATGATTTTGAGCCGACATATCTGATTGCTCGTAACTCTTCTTTGAGTAATCTGTATAAATGGCAGCCACAGCCGTTGGAAGACATTTCCTTATCCATGTGGCAAGAATATTATGCAACAGTAGCTATTGCCAATGCAGTATTGAGCGCATTGATAATGTGAGCATAACTTCGGATAAAGAAAGGCAGGAAATACGTTGTATCGTCAGTGAAGCGAAACTGTTGAAAGCCTATTGTTATTTTTAATCTGTTACGCCTTTTTGCTCCTGCTTATGCCGATGGTCCGGAGAAAGACGGTATCATTCTGAAAGATGAGTTTAAACTGGGATTCCTGAAGCGTTCGAGCATAGGGGGAATGTGTTACAGCTATTCGTAACCTATTGACAGAAGCTGTAGAAGTGGAGAATAATCCTGCACAGGAATATTGGCTTTCTCAATATAGCGGTATTATCTGCTGGCTGAATTGGAATTATATGCCGGGAATTATGAACAGGCAGAAGAGTATGCGCAGAAGGTGATTGATATTAAAGGAGGGTATGATGTGTTTGACGACAGCCGGCTATAGCAAGTTGTTTGGAAACGAAGTTTGTGATGAACGTATCTTTTCTGTTTATACCTCCGGTTCGTACTATACCGATATGAACTACGATAGGGGATAAGGGGGATTTCTTTACGCTGAACACGTCTTTGGTCCGTCTTTATTCCGAAGGAGATATTCGTTATGACGAGACCGTCTATTGGTTTGCAATGTCGGGAGAAACGGTAGGAGAGATCACTTCGTCTCCCTATTTGGGAAAATATAACAAGATGAATTGGGAGAAAAAGGAAACGCGGTATATCAATAAATTCCGGGTGGCAGGTGCCTGCTTTATTCTTGCGGAGGCTTATTGCCGTGACGGGAAGGCGCATGATGTGCAGGCGGTGAAAGTGATGAACGAGTATCTCGCACGGCGGGGAGCGACTTTGCTGGATGAAAATCTTAGCGGTGAGGTATTGTTGAAAAACTGTCCTTACGGAAAAATGGAAAGAATATGCGGGAGAAGGAGAGCGCTACTTTGACTTGAAACGTTGCCGGAAAGAAATATTGTCGGATTGGAATGTTTCCGGTTCAATGGACGGCAGACGAATACAGAAAGATGATTATCGTTGGACATTCCCCCATTCCCAGGGAGAATATCTGTATAATGAGAATGTGTCGCAGAATGAAGGCTGGACTAAAATAGAGAATTAAGATAGCTAATTTGAATTACAAATAAAAAAAAGAAGAAAAAATGAAGAAGTTTTATGTTTATGCAATGGGGGCTTTAATATTGCCTTTCCTTGCTTCGTGTGGAGATGACAAAGAAGATAGCGGATATACAGGGAGTGAATCTGATTTATTTGTCGGCTGAGAATCCGGTAGTAGAAGAAACGGAAGCTACGCCATTGACGGTGAATGTTGATTTGACTAAAGCTTGTGAGCAGAACATTACGCTCAATTTCGAGATTTTGAATGATGAGAAAGAGATATTAAGGTTGGAGAGCAATCCGGTCACTATTCCGGCAGGAAGTAAATCGGCTATTTTTCAGGTAGTGTCCAACCAAAAAGAGCTATTGACGGAAGATACTTACTTTGAAATTGGTATTTCTACATTTCCTTTAGACAATATGAAGTTGAATGCTTCGTTAAGAGTACGTGTGAAGCCCTAATCCTCAGATACCTGAACTGACGGAAGCCCAGAAAATACTGATTGAAGGCTATAAGTCGAAATATGGCATTGATCTGACCGATTGGCTGGGAGCTGTAACTTATCATACAAAAAAGTGGAGAGTCCTGCCAGTGATTATCTTCCTCCTTTTGCAGAGCCTTTCACCAAAGATTTTGATGGAAAAACGATAATAACGCTGAGTGACCAGTCTACGGAAGAACTGCCGGTATTGAAGATGGTGGATGATCCGATGGGACTCACAGAATATCTGGCTTGGGTGTTGAGAAAGGAAACGATAGAAAACGATGAATTCTGGTATGGAGAATATGCAAGTCCTGCTTATGCTCAGATTATGGAATTGTTGAATTGGAATAAGGCGAACCCCGGGACTTTTACGATGTCTTTGGATGGAATAAAATTGAAAAATATTTCGGATGGAACGGCTACCGTTGATTTTCTGCCGGTGAGTGTACCTGATGTTCGTACGATTATTCCTTTTGAATATGTATTCAGCCCGTGGGAGCTCCAGAAAAAACTGATTAAAGAGGGAAATCAGATAGCTATTGATCTGGAAGAGGCTGACGGCACAGCTAATCCGGCTCATTATTTGCAAGCGTCTGATGTTGCAATAGATGAGTTGGAGGATGGAACCTTTATGCCTCCCGGTTGGGAAAAAATTGATTTCAAAGCGAAGAAGCTGACTTTCCAATTTGTGTTTGATCATGCGTATGCCGGAGGGTATAATCGTGCCAATGTCGTTTATGAAAAGAAATAATATAAAAAAAATGCTTATACATAGTGGCTATCTTCTTAGCTGCAATGTATGTCAATATACCGGTTTATTCCAATTCTCGGTCTATCCCTGTCTCTCTTCCCGCAGGGACACTGGAAGGACATCTGCCCAATGGCTTGCACTATCTGGATATTGCAGAATCCTTCTCCTGTTTCCCGCGTTGAATTTCGTTTGGTGATGCGTGTTGGTTCTGTACAGGAAACCGAACAGCAGAAAAGGATGTGCTCACTTCCTGGAACACGGGCTTTCGGCGGAACCACTCATTTCCCCAAACGTTCGCTGGTAGAATACCTGGAATCTCCAGGGCATGAAGTATGGGCAAGATATCAATGCTTTTACCGGTTTCGACCGTACCATCTATATGTTTGCTGTCCCTACCGACCATCAAAAAGGAAGAAGCTGTCAATCGTTCCTTACTGATCATGCGTGACTGGCTGGACGGTATTTCCATGAACCCTGAAAAGGTAGAGAATGAAAAGGGAATCATATTGGAAGAACTGCGCGGTTATGACTTGGGGAGACGACTTCTATTCACTGAAGATAGGACAGGGGATATTCGGACGGCGTATGCCGTTGGGAACAGCAGAAGATATTCGGAAAGTAACGCCACAGATACTGGAAGAGTATTATCAAAAATGGTATATCCTCTTTGGCTACATTAATTATTGTAGGCGATGTGGCTCCACAGGAGATAGAAGCCCGGATCAAAAGAATACTTTTTCTTCATTGCCCAAACGTTCGTCAGATGATTTCCGGACTTATCCGCTGGAATATGAGAAAAAGGTATTCATTTATCGGAAATCCGTGACTCGTTGCAGACGAAAACAAAAAGTAGAACTGATGATTCCGCATCCTTGCGTGGTAGAGCGTACGTTGGGAGATGCAGTGCGGAAAAAAAATATGGGAAGATTACTTGTACGTGCTATTTCCTCCCGTTTCAATGGTAGGAAGTTGAAGACGAATGTGTCAGATCAGTGGTATCTGAGCGATAAGAATCATCTGGTCCTGACGGTAGAGAAAACAGAGAAGAGCTATTGACTGCTCTCTCTGCTACCGTAGCCGAATTGAATCATCTGATTCGGAATGGATGGGAAGAAGAGGAGTTAAGGGATATAAAAGATGATTTTTGCCGTCAAATGGCATCCGGTACCAACAATATTTCCGTTCTTCTTCCGCTTGGTGTGACGATTTCGTTGATTATGTCATATCCGGCGACCGGTATCTGACTGACTCAATTCAGCAGACACAGCTAAAGATTGCCATGGGTGAGCTACAAGGTAACGCTCTGCAAGCATTATTGAAAGAATGGTACTCGTTTTTATAAGGAAGCTTTGTTGGTAGCTTGTAGTAGTCATTCCGGCTTAGGTGCTCCGTTGACCAAAGAGGAGATTGCTGGGGCATGGTCGCATGGTGAACAAAACAACCTGCTCTCCTTATACCTATGTGAGTCCCGAGAAAGAGGAAGAAACTGAAATCGCTACTCCTCCCTGCCTTGCGGTATGTCCTCCTTTTGATGCTACTTCTATTACCCGCATTGCGGAATACCGAAAATGAACGTCCGCGAGATAGAGCTGAAAAATGGAATCCGCTTAATTCTCAAACCTACCCAGAAGCAGACACATCTCTGTTTCTGACTTCTTTCGCCCTTTCGGAACCTCGTCTTTTTGTCTGACGAAGAATATCCTCTACTGGAGGGTATGGCGGGATATATGGACATGGGGGGGCATTGCGAAGGTAGAAGGAAAGATTCTCGGACTATCTCTCCCAGAAAGAGATTTCGCTTACGATGGCAATGGAGAACCATTGGCATGGCTTCATGGGAATGGCTCCGGTTACCGGTGCGACGGAGTTTTTTTTTTTTTTTTTTTTTTAATCTGATTTATGAAAAGATATTCGACCCCGAACTAAGACGGAATGATTTCGAAGAAATACGTCAGATTACTCGATTACGGAAAGGAAACCGTTTTAGAAAAATGTTGAAGCGTGACCGCCTCTTGTCCGCCCGTATGGATGAATTGATGGGAGCAGCTCTGCCCCGTTCTTCGCGTAAACTGTCTCTGAACAGATGGAAGGTTTGAATCTTGATTCTATCGCGGCTTTCTACCGAAACTCTATACACGTCCTGAAGGGACAACGTATGTCATTTGCGGCAATTTCAATCGGACAGTGTCATGCGCCGTTTGTATCGGTATTATTCGGACGTATTCCTGCTTCATCGTCTCCGTCAGAATACGTATCCTCCTTTGAACTTCCTACGGCCAAGTACGTAGAAGGTTTTTCCAAATGACAATGAAACGCAGACATTGTTTGACTATCTCTTCTTTGGGCATTTCGAACCTGGACTGAAAAGTACATTAACGCTGAAACTGATGCGTGATGTCATTCGCAGCCGCCTGATATCTGTTCTCCGTGAACGCGAATCGCTCGTTTACTATCGCCTTACATCTCTTTTTAGTGTACGACGGGTATCCCGTGGGGAATATTTTATTTTGATATCAATGCGTCCGCCGACAATCGTAATATGCCGGGCATAGATGTTTTTATTGAAAGATATTCTGCAGAAGCTGCAACGTGAGGAAGTGGATCTGGAAGAACTGCAAACCATCAAACGTTCTTTCCGGATAGCAAAGCGTGAAGCACTGAATGAAAAGCATCTGCCACATGGCGGTCTACACTGGTCGGACTGCTGAAAAACGGAGAATCACTTGCTGACTTCGAACGGTATGAGGAATGCCTTGACAGCATAACTCCCGCCGCTTTGCGCGAAGCATTTGAACGTTATCTGGATATCGAGAATTACGTTCTATTATATTTAAGTAAAAACAACTGAATAATGACACAAAAGAATAATTAATCGTGTATTATCTCTGGTATGTTTGTGTTGCTGTTTCCAGAACATCATGTATGCTCAGGAGGAAACCGGCAGACGCTTATACCTTGTTATTTGAATACCGGCAAAGAAATCACTACGGCGAATTGATTCGGCATCTTTCCGGATATGACATTGTCTTTCTGGGAGAGATACATAATTGCCCCATAACTCATTGGCTGGGAATTTGAGATCTCGTTCGCTTTACCACCTTCATACAGAACAAACTGATGTTGGGGGCAGAAATGTTGGAAAAGCGATAGTCAATTGATTCTGGACGAATACATGCAGCGTAAAATTTCTTATGACCGTTTCGAAGCGGAAGCCCGTTTATGGGATAATTACAGTACAGACTATTATCCGGTTGTTTTCTTTGCCAAAGAAGCATGGTATTCCGTTTATTGCTACCAATATCCCCGTCGTTATGCCAATAGCGTGAAAAACGGAGGACTTGAAGTGCTTGATTCTTTATCTGCCGAAGCTAAGAAGTATATAGCTCCCTTCCTGTTCCTTTTTGAATATAACGAGAAAGAAAGTGAAGCGGCATTTAGCCTGATGAATATGATGGGAGGAAAGAAAAACCGGGGACAATGAGAAACTGAAAACAGGCACAAGCCGTAAAGGATGCTACCATGGGCTGGTTCATTGCCCGCAACATGAAAAGATAAATTCCTGCATATCAACGGAAGTTATCATTCGGACTTTAAAAGTGGAATTATCCCTTATCTGCTTCGTTACCGTCCCGGTACGAGTGTGGTGACAGTCACTTCCGTACGTCAGGAATCCATCAGTAAATTGGATGATGAAAATAAACAACGTGCTGATTTCTACATTTGTGTACCGGAAGATATGGTGACCAGTTACTAAAAGGCGGAGCTGAATCTATATCAGTGAAAAAGAATAAAAGTCTCTATAAAAAACAAATTTTATGGAGACTTTTTTTACCTTGCGCCCTTAAAACTAACTAACCTTTAATTTTTTTATGTTTACTGACTTATTGCACTCCTCTTATTTCTCCCTTTTCCTGATTGTTGCGTTGGGATTTATGTTGGGTAGAATTAAGATTAAGGGGCTATCGCTTGATGTGTCAGCGGTAATCTTTATCGCACTTCTTTTTCGGGCACTTCGGGTTATCATTCCTAAAGAATTAGGAAACTTCGGTCTGGTACTTTTTATCTTTACCATTGGTATTCAGGCTGGTCCGGGATTCTTCGATTCTTTCCGTAGTAAGGGAAAGACGCTGATTCTGATTACTATGCTTATCATTTGTTCCGCCTGTCTCACGGCGGTAGGACTGAAGTATGCGTTCGACATTGATACTCCCAGTGTGGTAGGTCTGATTGCCGGAGCATTAACCAGTACGCCGGGCTTAGCCGTCGCTATTGACAGTACACACTCACCTTTGGCTTCCATTGCTTACGGTATCGCATACCCGTTTGGAGTTATCGGTGTGATTTTGTTTGTTAAGCTGCTGCCTAAAATCATGCGGGTGGACTTGGATAAAGAAGCACGTCGCCTGGAGATAGAACGTCGTGGACAATTCCCTGAATTGATTACCTGCATCTATCGTATCACTAATTCAAACGTATTCAACCGCAGTCTGATGCAGATTAATGCTCGAGGAATGACAGGAGCTGTTATTTCTCGTCTGAAACACAAAGATGAAATATCTATTCCTACTGCTCTACCGTGTTGCACGAAGGAGACTATATACAAGCAGTAGGTAGCGAAGAATCACTAAATCAACTCGCAGTGCTGGTAGGCGAGCGTGAAGAAGGCGAACTTCCTTTGGATAAAACACAGGAAATAGAGTCTTTGTTGCTGACTAAAAAAGACATGATAAACAAGCAATTGGGAGATTTGAATTTACAGAAAAACTTTGGTTGCACAGTGACCCGTATTCGTCGAAGTGGTATTGATTTATCCCCGTCGCCTGGATTTGGCCTTGAAATTCGGCGATAAGTTAATGGTTGTGGGAGAGAAAGAAGGACTTAAAGGTATAGCCCGCCTACTGGGAAATAATGCGAAGAAATTGTCGGATACAGACTTCTTCCCGATTGCAATGGGGATTGTACTGGGAGTGTTGTTTGGCAAAATAAATATCTCTTTCTCCGAAAGTCTGTCATTCTCACCGGGATTGACCGGAGGTGTCCTAATGGTAGCTCTCGTACTGAGTGCGATCGGTAAGACAGGACCTATTATTTGGTCTATGTCGGGACCTGCCAATCAGTTGCTGCGCCAATTAGGGGCTGCTTCTTTTCTTAGCCGAAGTAGGTACTTCCGCCGGAAAAAAAATCTCGTAGCTACTTTTCAGGAAAGCGGGCTACTGATGTTCGGTGTAGGAGCAGCCATTACTTTGGTGCCGATGCTTATTGCAACAGTTGTGGGGCGTCTGATATTTAAAATTAGTTTACTCGATTTGCTGGGAACTATCACCCGGTGGTATGACAAGTACGCCCGGTCTGGCTGCTGCCGATTCAATGGTAGACAGTAATATTCCCAGTGTGGCATACGCAACAGTTTATCCGATTGCTATGGTATTCCTGATTCTGTTTATACAAATGATAGCTTCAGCCGTATATTAACAGTATTCTGTCTGAAAATTGATTGTTAAAAAAAAGTTTGTATCTTTGCCGTCCCAAAGTAGAAATGAGTTGAAACGATTGTTACTGAATATAACGCGCTATTTCTTGCCGATACTTTTTGTATCGTATCTGGTAAGCCTTACATTCTTTGCCCACGTACATGTGGTCAATGGCGTGACAATTGTCCATTCACACCCGTTTAAGAAAGGGACGGCACATGAACATTCAACAGTCGAGCTGATACATATTCATTTCCTGTCTCATCTGACGACGGACGGTGCGGCTGTTATTTTTGCTCTTTCTCTTTTCATCCCTTTTTATTGTGTCTGTTGTTCGGTCGTCCACAGCATACACATTCTCATGCTCCATATCATGGAGTGATTGCACTCCGGGCTCCGCCTGCGATTCGTTTTTCTGCTATTTAATTGATGATATTCTGCTTTTGTTTAAGGTAGGATATTATTAGATACTTCATGTGAATACTTAACGAAGAACGAATTATAAACGAAAAATGAAAAAATACATATTTTCGCTTGTCTGCTTGTGCTGTGCATTGTTGCCTGCTCTTGAAGGACAAGCTGCTCTTCACGAGCATCCTGAATATCCGGATTTGCGTAAATCGGATGCGAATATTGTTGGTCATATCCTTGATAAAAATACAAAAGAACATTTGCCCTATATTACTATTGCTCTGAAAGGAACAACAATCGGTACTGTAACCGACGTAACCGGACATTATTTCCTGAAGAACCTTCCCGAAGGAAATTTCGTACTTGAAGTTAGCTCTGTAGGTTATAAAACGGTGAGGCGGAATGTGACCTTGAAGAAGGGACATACGCTGGAGGAAGATTTTGAAATAGAAGAAGATGCGGTAGCATTGGACGGTGTCGTGGTTTCTGCCAATCGCAATGAAACAACCCGTCGTTTGGCACCGACATTGGTGAATGTTGTCGATCTGAAAATCTTTGAGAATACCAATTCGACAACTTTAGCACAAGGACTGAATTTTCAGCCGGGAGTTCGCGTAGAATCCAATTGTCAGAACTGTGGCTTCCAGCAGGTACGTATCAATGGACTGGACGGTCCTTATACACAAATCCTGCTGGATTCTCGTCCTATCTTCAGTGCACTTTCCGGAGTATATGGCATCGAACAGATTCCTGCCAGCATGATTGAACGTGTGGAAGTGATGCGCGGAGGTGGTTCGGCGTTGTTCGGTTCGTCTGCTATTGCAGGTACAATCAATATCATCACAAAGGAGCCGATTCGTAATTCGGGTATGTTGTCGCATACTATTACTGGGATTGGCGACGGTGACGCTTTTGATAACAGTACAGCATTGAATGCCTCACTGGTGACGGATGACCAGCGTGCAGGTTTATATATCTTTGGTCAGAACCGTCATCGTTCGGCCTACGACCATGACGGAGACGGATACTCGGAAATACCGAAGATACACGGGCAAACGGTCGGTTTCCGTTCTTTCCTGAAGACAACTACTTATTCCAAACTGACTTTCGAATATCATCACATGGAAGAATTCCGTAGAGGAGGAGATATGCTCAACCGTCCGCCTCATGAAGCGAATGTGGCTGAGCAGACAGAGCATTCTATCAATGGTGGTGGTATGAAGTTCGATTATTTCTCACCTGACGAGAAACATCGTTTCAATGTATTCGCATCTGCGCAACATATTAATCGTGATAGCTATTATGGAGGTGGGCAGGACCCGAATGCTTACGGAAACACTACTGACCTAAATTGGATGGCAGGCTCACAATATGTTTACAGCTTTGGTAAATGTATTTTCATGCCTTCTGATTTTACTGCCGGAGTGGAATTTAATCAGGACAAACTGGAAGACAATATGTGGGGATACAACCGTACGGTAGATCAGAAAGTAAATATCGGTAGTGCTTTCGTACAAAACGAATGGAAGAATGATCGTTGGGGATTTTTGCTCGGAGGTCGTTTTGATAAACATAACCTGATAGATCATCTCATTTTCAGTCCTCGTGCCAATCTGCGGTTCAATCCAAACAAGGATATCAATCTTCGTTTGAGTTATTCATCCGGTTTCCGTGCTCCCCAGGCTTTTGATGAGGATTTGCACGTAGAAAATGTAGGTGGTAAAGTAGCAATGATTGAACTTGCTGATAATCTGAAAGAAGAAAAAAGATCTCAGAGTTTGAGTGCTTCTGCGGATGTTTATCGGCGTTTTGGCGCTTTTCAGATAAACTTCCTGATTGAAGGATTCTATACTAAATTATCAGATGTCTTTGCTCTTACCGACGGTGAAGTTGTAGACGGAGTTCTGATACGTACACGTCATAATGCACCAAAGGGAGCACGGGTAATGGGACTTACATTGGAGGGAAAAATGGCTTATCTGAATAAATTCCAGATTCAGGCAGGGGTAACTCTGCAACAGAGTCATTACAGTGAACCGCATACGTGGAATAAGGACGCACCGGCAGTAAAGAAAATGATGCGTACACCTAACACTTATGGCTATTTTACAGCAACCTATACTCCGGTAAAACCGTTGTCTATTGCTCTTTCGGGCACATATACCGGTTCAATGCTGGTTCCTCACGAGCCAGTCCCCGGATTCCTTGAGAACCCGATTACGGTGAATACAAAAGATTTCTTTGATATTGCATTGAAGGCGGCTTATGATTTCAAGCTATATAAATCAGTGAACCTGCAGGTGAACGCCGGAATACAAAATATCTTCAATGCTTATCAGAACGATTTTGATAAGGGTGCAGATCGTGACTCTGGTTATATTTACGGTCCTTCACTGCCGAGAAGTTTCTTTGCCGGCGTGAAGATTAGCTATTAATAATGGTTTAATAATTCTTTTAAGCTCTGAAATCGTCATAAATGGGGATTGTCCGGATATAAAACAATCCCTATCTTTGCTTCGCAGAAAACGCTATTGTTTTTGTTACACAAAACTAACGAATGAGACAACTGTATCGGAATATAATAAAGGTTTTTTTTTTTTCTGCCTGTACTATTTATTTCGTACATGGCAGGGATTACTTTGTTTACTCACTCTCATGTAGTAAACGGGGTTACAATTGTCCACTCACATCCTTTTAAGAAGGGCACCGAACACAATCACACGACAGTTGAGTTTCAGTTACTTCATCTATTGAACCAAGTGTTGGTGACAGATAGCGGGTTATTACCTATATTTGTTGTTTCCGTTTTATCATTATTATGTATTCTTCTTATTCGTCCGCAAGGTGCGTGTTATTGTCGGTCTTGTCCGGGTGTTGTCTCTCTTAGGGCACCTCCTGTCCCTTAGTCTACATTTATCGAAATTGCTATTTATTTTTAGAAACAGTACTTATTATTGTTTCCGTTTCCTTTATTACTTTCTGAATTTAAACGATTAAAAGACTAACGACAATGAAGAAATATCTATTAGTCCTGGTCAGCCTATGTTGTGTCTTATCGGCCGCATTCGCTGAGAATCCGGATTACCCTGAGCTGAAAAAATCTGATGCAAATATTATCGGTCATGTATTGGATAAAAAGACGAAAGAACATTTGCCTTATATTACAGTCGCACTGAAAGGCACTACGATAGGAACTGTGACTGATGCAACCGGGCATTATTTTCTGAAGAACCTGCCGGAAGGTAGCTTTGTTCTCGAAGTGAGTTCAGTTGGCTATAAAACACTTACTCGCAACGTTACCCTGAAGAGAGGAAAGACATTAGAGGAAGATTTTTGAAATAGAAGAAGATGCGATCGCTTTAGACGGAGTGGTGGTTTCTGCCAATCGCAGTGAAACGACTCGGCGTCTGGCTCCGACTTTGGTCAATGTTGTTGATTTGAAACTTTTTGAAACGACTAATTCTTCAACTCTGTCGCAGGGGTTGAACTTCCAACCCGGTGTCCGTGTAGAAACAAACTGCCAGAATTGTGGTTTCCAGCAAGTCCGTATCAATGGTTTGGACGGGCCTTATACGCAGATATTGATTGATTCGCGTCCTGTGTTCAGCGCTCTTTCGGGAGTATACGGGTTGGAGCAGATTCCTGCCAGTATGATTGAGCGAGTAGAGGTCATGCGTGGGGGAGGATCAGCCTTGTTCGGCTCTTCAGCCATTGCTGGAACAATTAATATCATTACGAAGGAACCTTTACGTAACTCCGGTCAGTTGTCGCATACCATTACTTCTGTCGGAGGAAGTTCCTCGTTTGATAATAACACATCGTTGAATGCTTCTTTGGTGACTGACGATCATCGTGCGGGATTGTATATTTTTTCGGACAAAACCGTCATCGGTCCGGATATGACTATGACGGCGACGGATTTACAGAACTTCCCTGAATTGAAGAATCAAACAGTCGGTTTCCGTTCTTATCTGAAGACAAGTACATATTCAAAGTTGACATTCGAATATCACCATATGCAGGAGTTTCGCCGGGGTGGGGATATGTTGGACCGTCCACCTCACGAAGCCCATATTGCGGAGCAGTTACAACATTCGATAGACGGCGGGAGTTTGAAATATGATTATTTCTCACCAAATGAAAAAGAATCGTCTGAGTATCTTCGCGTCGGCTGCCAATACAGACCGTGACAGTTATTACGGTCCTGGGAATGACCCTCTCAAAGCATACGGAAAGACAACAGACCTTATTGCTATGGGGGGTGCCCAATACGTACATACGTTTGATAAATGTCTTTTCATGCCTTCCGATCTCACTGCGGGACTTGAATACAACCGTGACCGGCTGAAAGATAATATGTGGGGATACGATCGTCATACGGATCAGACAGTGAATATTTACAGCGCCTTCCTGCAAAATGAGTGGAAGAATGAACGCTGGAGTATTTTGGTCGGAGGACGTCTCGATAAACATAATATGGTAGATAATATCATTTTCAGCCCACGTGCCAATTTGCGCTTTAATCCTACGCAGAATATCAACTTGCGTTTGAGTTATTCTTCCGGTTTTCGTGCTCCTCAGGCTTTTGATGAGGATATGCATATTGAAAATGTAGGTGGAACTGTTGCCATGATTGAACGGACGAAGAATCTGAAGGAAGAGAAGTCGCAGAGTTTTAGTGCATCCGCAGATATCTATCATCGTTTTGGCGCTTTTCAGACTAATTTTCTGATAGAAGGATTCTACACAAAACTGACAGATGTCTTTTGTGCTGGGTGAACCTTATAATCGTGGAGACGGTGTTCTGGTGAAATTACGTAGTAATGGTCCGGGTGCCAAAGTAGTGGGGGTAACGCTGGAAGGGAAACTGGCTTATCTTTCCTTGTTGCAAGTACAGGCAGGATTGACATTGCAGCGTAGCCGATATGGAATGAACCGCATAAGTGGCATGATGATGTGCCTGCCAAGAGGACGATTTTCCGTACTCCCAATGTGTATGGCTATTTCACCGCTACCTATATTCCGATTAAACCTTTATCAATAGCCTTGTCAGGTACATATACTGGTAGTATGTTTGTGCAACGCATGGATATTACAGCCGAAAATGCTGCAATGGGTGATATGCCCGAACGAAAAGCGGAAGCTGTTAAAACTCCGAAGTTCTTAGATTTGGGCGTGAAACTTGCTTATGACTTTAAATTATATAAAACAGTTGATTTACAACTTAGCGGTGGTGTTCAGAATATTTTGGAAGCCTATCAGAAAGATTTTGATAGAGGAGCAAACCGTGATTCCGGCTATATCTATGGTCCCGCACTGCCGAGAAGTTTTTTTGCAGGAGTGAAGATTAGTTATTAAAACAGTGTATAAAAGATTTGTCTCCAGATAAACATATATAAAAAACAGCTTTCATTTTTCATATTCGCAAAAATGAAAGCTGTTATTATTCTAGTAAGAAAGCAGAGTCAATGATTGCAAACCTTTGTGGTATCTACGGTAAACCCCTCATCGGTAGACATAAACTTACCTTTCATCTTAAGAAAGTCTATAAGTTCATCAATATCCATATTTTCTGCCGAACAAGTATAGAAGCGTTGATCTTCTCCGAACTTTTCACTAATTGCCTTCTTTAATGATAATTCTGAGTAACTATTACCTTTCATCATGTGAAGGACTTCATGAGCATGTAATTGTTCCATAATCTATTTTTTTGCAAAGATAATACGGGCATATAGATTAAAACTGTAACATATGTGACAAAGGTCAATTATATCTATTAATTATGGTTTATTTATTGTTTTTTTCGACCATATCTTTATCTATTCCGAATTTTTTCATTTGTCTGGCATTCACCGGCAGGTTCTACGTGTACAAGAATGTCATAAACGTTATCTATGGAACTTTTTTTATGCTTTTTTCCACCGATTCTGCAATCTCATGGGCTTGTGTGATGGTAATTTGTGGATTAACCTCTATATCGAGGGTAATCATATAAAGATTCCCCTATCATTCTTGACCTTACACGGTGCGGGTTGCTTGCGCCGGGGACTTCCTCTACAGCTTTCAAAGATCTTGTTATATACATTCACATCTTTAACACCGTCCATTAGTTCGACGTTAGAATCAATAAAGATACTGACAGACGATTTTATAATAAAGAGACTGATTATTAATCCTGTGATTGAATCGAGTATCGGTAGTTTGAATATAAAGGTAAAGACCAGTCCTACCAAAACTCCGGATGAGATAATAACGTCATTACGCATATTGATCGCATTTGCTGTCAGCATGGAGCTATCAATTCTTTTTCCTTGTTTATACTGATAATGGGCCAGCAAGAGCATTTTCCAATGATAGAGAATACAGTAACATATATCGCAATAGCCGAGGGAACCTCTTTCGTTGCATCCGAAAAGATGTTGGCAACGGAGGATAACAACATTTGCATACCGGCATAAAATATTACGAGCGACAGGATTTTGGTTGCGATTCCTTCCGCTTTCTCATAGCCGAATACCATACTTTTTTGAAGGTGGGCGGTTCATGATGCGTGCAGTGAAAATCATTACGATAGAGATGATTACATCGGTTGCCGAATCAATACCGTCACCGAGTACAGCCAAACTGCCTGCAAATAATCCGACAATGATTTTTGATGCGGAAAGTATGGCGTTGCCAATTGTACTTACCCAAGAAGTTCTGATTAATATTTTCTCTCGTGACATATAATTACTATGTTTATGAAGCGAATATATATTATTTTATAATACTGACCCTCATATTGTTCTTTTTATTATCATAATTTGATATGTGAGAGGACATGAAATCTAATAAATCACTATAATCTTTCTTTCTCCTTTTTAGTAGTTTGGATGTTTTAGTTGTATTATGAATGATCCAATTGATTAAAGCTCTAAGATCAA
>VOFK01002197.1_pt1 | contig 23333 bp, 41 predicted proteins | sample 5384121 | NCBI WGS metagenome assembly VOFK01 (sample SAMN12384730, study PRJNA508395) | human gut metagenome | isolation source: healthy gut J | host: Homo sapiens | reverse complement strand
ACCTTCGTTCTTAACTGAAGCATAAAGTGCACCAAAAGTCTGTAACTGCTCCGAAGAATACACCACCGATGAGAATCCAGAGTAATACTGGTAACCATCCAAATGCTGCTGCCTGAATAGCACCTGTTACAGGACCTGCACCTGCAATTGATGAGAACTGATGACTAAATACTGTCCAGCCTTTAGTTGGAACAAAATCTTTACCGTCGTTATATTTAACGGCTGGTGTCTCTGCCTTAGGGTCAATACCCCATTTGTTTGCTAACCAACGACCATAAACCATGTATGCACCAAAAAAATACAACTGCCGCGATTAAAACGATTACTAAAGTGTTCATAATGTCACTCTCCTATAAAAATATATTTTCACCAGTCAAACGCAGTGGAAGCGGTGCTATGATTCTCATCGCTTAATAGCTCGTAGCTCATATGTCAGAACTGCGTTCTGACATTGTCGGGTGCTCCTCGGATGTTCCAACATGAATCTGATTGTATGCAACATACATCAAATTCCCGTCCATCCTCATCGCTACTCGCACAAAAAAACCTTCGTCGATGCACTAATCCATTTCTGGATTATGTGCAAAGACGAAGGTATATTATTTCTACTTCCGCGTTACCACTTTGCTTGCCGGATACTCCGACCACTCTACTGCCACTCGGTATATTCATCTCTTATGGCATGCCCTTTTAACGGTGGGTACCGGTTCCAACTACTAGACATCTGCCTGTCTTTCACCAAAACTGCTAGCAGGTGAGGGCTCAATCATTCCTTGCTGCCGTCTCTCATCAACTGACGGCTTTCTGTGAGCGGTGATATGAAGAAGTCATTTCCTGTTCTTCGCATTTGACTGTTGATTTGTACATTAAAAATATTCCTTTACGGATAATTTGTCAATAAGAAAATTAAACATTTCTTAAAAAAAAGCTTAAATTTCTTAATAAAATTAACATCTTCTGATACGTTTCTGTTTATACACAGCCAGAACACTTTAATATTATTAAGTAAATCTACCTTTTGATTATTATGTAAAAACCGCCTGAGTAAATATAACCAGGTAATTATATTTCTCTGTTTAATCAGAAATTTATAATCAGCCCACATATATTTTATCAGTCTCTCCTATATATTCATATAAATCAATCATCCTATAGGTAAATTTTTCTTCTTTTTACTGTCTGAGACTATTCTTTCGTTCCGCTCTTTAGCAGAAATTTCCTATAAGCTTGCATAATATTATGCTTTGATAGGTTGATTTTCATTCTAATATTATAGTCATATTTGTTTTCTACCTATAAGATGTTTCAAAATGCGACTACCTATCGGTATCACATTCTCCCTATATTTTCCCCCCATATTTAAGATATTCTTGTTGAAAATAGTAAATATTTGCTATAAAATAGAGATAGTTTATTTTCGTGATAAAATACTTCACTAACTTAACAATTTTATATTTTATAGGAGATTATTCTATGAACTACGATGCTAATGTTTTTAAAGCCAAGGCTAATATTAAAGCCCGTCGGATATGGCTTGTTTTCTCACTCCTTTTGACCGCCAATTATGGTACTGATGCAGCTAATGGAATCTATCCAAAAAGCAGCTACATAATATTTGTTGCACTTTGCTGGATACCTTTCTTTATTGGAGAATTATTTTTCAGAATCAAGGGAAAAGCAACTGATGCGTACAGATTATGTCTTGTTATTGGTTATGGTATTTTCTATACATTTGTAATATGCACAACTGATTCTCCGATTTCATTCACATATATTCTCCCCGGTTATGAGTCTTCTCGTTCTATATAAGAACAAGAAATTCATGATTAACTGCGGTATTGCTAATGTACTCTCTGTTATTGTCAGTGATGTGTACAGATATGTTGTTCTCGGATGCAGGTCTGATGCAGATATGAAGAATTACCAGTTACAGGTTGCATGTCTTCTTTTATGTTACATCTGCTATGTTATGTCTATCAGACACCTTAATGAATCCGATGGTGCTTTTGAATGGAAGCATTAAAAGCTGATCTTGACAGAGTTGTTTCAACCGTTGAGAAGGTTAAGACTTCAAGTAATTCTATTATGAGTGGAATTACTGTTGTACGCGAACTGGCTTCAGAGAATAAAGCATGGTTCTGATGTTATCATGCTTGGCATGAATGAACTTTCAAGCAATAATGAAGATTTAAGAAGCCATACTGCTTCTTCCACTGATATGACAACTGACATAAGCTCACAGGTAGAACATGTTGCCCAGCTTATTGACGATATGGTAAGCCTTACTTCTGAGTCACAGGAGCATGCATACACAAGCTCAAGCGACCTTTGAAAACCTTATTACAACAGCAACTACAATGTCTGAGCTTTCTTCAAGAGGTTGAGCATATCCTGCATGATTTTGAATCAGAATTCAAGACCGTTAAAGACCAGACCAGTGCTATCGACAATATATCCAGCCAGACCAATCTTCTTGCCCTCAATGCTTCTATTGAAGCTGCAAGAGCCGGAGATGCAGGTAAAGGCTTTGCTGTTGTAGCTGAACAGATTCGTGCATTAAGCACAGAAACCAAGACTTCTTCCAGTGAAATACAGAGTGCATTAGACCGTCTTGCTGTAATCTCTGATAAAATGCTTTCTTCTATTGGTGAGACTTTATCACTTATCCAAGGTTACTCTTGACAAGATTACACAGACAAGCGAAAGTATCAGTCTTATCACATCTGATTCTACTCAGATTGAAGACCATATACATATAATTGATACAGCCATTAAAGATGTTGAATCCGCTAACAAGCAGCTTGTAAGCAACATGTCCCAGGTATCAGATATAGTTGATACCATGACAGAGTGCATAACTAATTCAAGAGATAATCAGCAGCCGTATTGTAAGTAAATATGACGAAAGTGCCACTAATATCAATACCATGGAAAATACAATACAGGCTCTTATGTGTGAACTTGGTGTTGGCGGTTTCATGGGTATTGAAGATATTAAGACAGGCATGAAGGCATCCGCAATCCTTAAAGGTACTCATGGTGAAAATGTTGAATATCACGGAACCATTAAGACTCATAATGACAACTGTATAACTCTTGAACTTGAGAAGGCACTGCCTGCAGTTAATTCAGCCATTGAATGTGACATGTTAGTAACAGTTGGCAATGTAATATACCGTTGGGAAAAACGCTAAGATTGCAGCTGACAAAAAGCATCTGCAACAACGGGCATTGTTACAATCACAACAAGACCGCAGATTCTTAACCGTCGTAAATATCCTAGAATTGATATGAATAATCACTGTACAATTACAGTAAAGGGTACAGACGAAACATTTGAAGGAAAACTTGATAATCTGAGTGCCAATGGTTTTTGCATTTCTCTCAAAAAGACAGATTTTTTCTCTAATAACAAAGGCAAAATCGTTACTGTTTCAATTGATAATTTTTGATTTGCCTGCACATTCTGTATTAGAGGGTCAGATTATAAGATGCTCTGATAATGACGGCGTCTACATAGTAGGCTGCCAGATGCCAGAGGATAACTACTACATTATGGAATATGTAGAGCAAATGATGCGGACTCAAAAAAATAATAACTAAAATCATAAAATGGAGAAAAGCATATTAATCGGCTTTTCTCCATTTTGTATATACTATATAACCATCCAGTCTTCGAACTTATTTGCATTTTCAACAATGTTGACAATTCCGTCTGCGCCGTAAGTAAATGCCCTGTGAATAAATACATTTACTTCCTCACCCTTCTTTATCGGAGCTTCCTCTACATTTCTTGTTCCGACAACCTCTATGCCGTTGACATTGACAGTTATCTCGACTTCCTTTCCCATGAAAAGCTTACCTACAACCACGCCCCCTCTCAACAGAAGCGGCTGAATCAACCTTCTCATCAAGCCTTGTAATGTTGACATTCTCCGGTCTTAACACCGCCTTAACAGAATCGTCAAGCTGGTTAAAACCTTTAATCTTATTAATCTGGTCAACATGTACCGGATGTCCCATGAATTCCGCCATAAATGCTGTCTCAGGCTCTCTGTATATCTGTCTTGGCGTTCCAATCTGCTCTATATGTCCCTTGTTAGTGACAATAATTTCATCAGCAACCTCAATTGCCTCATCCTGATCATGAGTAACGAATATACTTGTGATTCCAACCTTTGTAATCATATCACGAAGCCAGCTTCTTAATTCCCTGTCTTACTTTCGCATCAATCGCTGCAAATGGTTCATCAAGAAGCAGAAGCTCAGGATTAGGTGCTAATGCCCTTGCAAATGCCACTCTCTGCCTCTGTCCGCCTGATAACTGGCTAGGGTATCTTTTCGCCATGCCTGAAAGTCCGACAAGCTCAATAAGCTCATCAACACGTTTCTTAATGTCCGATTTTTTCCATTTATTAACCTTAAGACCAAATGCAATGTTATCATACACTGTCATGTATCTGAAAAGTGCGTAGTTCTGAAAAACAAAGCCTATTCCACGTTTACTTGCCGGCACATCATTAACTACCTTGCCGTCAATTATAATATCACCTGAATCCGCAGTCTCAAGGCCTGCTATCATTCTTAAGATGGTAGTTTTGCCGCTTCCGCTAGGTCCAAGCAGTGCAATCAGCTTGCCCTTCCCAATTCCGAGATTAATATTATTCGAGGCTTTAAATGTGCCATATGTCTTATTGATATTACGAAGCTCTACATATTTCTCTGTATCCTGCTGTAAATCTGCCATAATCTGTTCCGCCTTTCTGTTGTAGTGCGTTTCTATCCTTCCTGCTGCCCTTTCTCTGCCTTAGCTGCCTGCTGCCCCTTGTATTCAAGCACACTTCAGAAGCACCAGTATAATAACCGCCATCAGCACAAGAATTGCTGATACTGCAAATGCTCCCGTAAAATCATATCCCTGATACAGAAGTTCAATATACAGCGGCATCGTGTTAGTTCTTCCAGCGCCAAATGTCCCGAAAGAACGGATACCGCGCCGAACTCCCCCCATTGCTCTCGCTGTACACAGTACAATACCATAGAGAAGAGGCCATTTGATATGTGGGAATGTAACCTTCCAGAATATAGTCCATCCATTTGCACCCATAAGTGCTGCAGCTTCTTCCTCGTCAGTACCCTGCGAGGTAAGAACCGGTATCAGCTCCCTTGATATGAATGGAAAAGTTACAAATATAGTCGCAAGCACAATTCCCGGAACTGCAAATATAATTCTTATTCCCATAGCCTTAAGATATGGATATATAAAACTCTGTCTTCCGAATGTAAGCACATATATAAGACCCGCTATAATCGGCGAAACAGTGAGTGGTAAATCTATTAAAGTAGATATAATTTTCTTTCCCTTAAACTGGAATTTTGTAATAAGCCATGAAGCAAATATTCCAAAAAATGTGTTACACACAACCGCAATAAGCGAAACCTCTATTGTCAGCTTAATTGAATGAAGTGCGTATTTGTCGGTAACAGCTGCCAGAAACACCTTTATGCCCTTAGAAAATGCTGTGCACATTACATAACTGAGGGGCAGAATTAACATCACAAATAAAAACAACACACTTATACCTATTAGAATCCATTTTAACGGACCTGAATCTTTTCTGATGTTCATACACTAACCCCTTTCTATGAAATTCCACTTACAATCTTCGATGTCCTGCTCTGTAACACTGCATTTATAAAGAGAATAATAAATGCGATGAAAAGCATTACAAGCGCTATTGATGTTGCACTTGCATAATCATATTCCTGTAATTTTGACATAATCATAAGCGGTGCTATCTCTGTCTCATACGGTGTATTTCCTGCTATGAATACGACACTGCCGTATTCGCCAAGTCCTCTTGCGAATGACATTGTGAATCCACCGATAAGTGCCGGAAGTATCTCCGGAAGTATTACCCTGAATACTGTCTGTCTGTGGGTTGCACCAAGCATGTTGGCTGCCTCCTCGTACTGGATATCCACCTTTTCCAGCACCGGCTGGACAGCCCTCACTACGAATGGTATTCCAACGAATATAAGTGCGAATATAATTCCCAGCCTTGTATATGCAATCCGGATTCCAAATTTGCCAAAAAAATGCTCCTAGCCAGCCATTAGTTGTTGTCAGATGTGTAAGTGCTATACCCGCAACAGCTGTCGGCAGTGCAAATGGAAGTTCAATTATTCCATTCATAATCTGCTTACCCGGAAAGTTGTATCTTACAAGTACCCACGCAAGAATCGTTCCCATAACTGCGTCTATAAGTGCCGCGATTAACGCTGTCTCAAGACTTACTCTGTAGCTTGAAAGCACCCTCGGTCTTGTAACTGTCGTTATAAATTCCGTAAACGACAGCTTTGCCGAGAAATATCACAAAAATTACATAAAGGGATAACAACAATGAATCCTAACATTGCAATTGTTATTCCAAATGAAAGACCAAAGCCCGGTATTACTCTTTTTTTTTCTTTCTTTTCTTCTCTTTCATTCTGTCGTTTCCCCTTCCCTTAATTACTTCTTCTCATATATCTTGTCGAATACTCCGCCATCCTTGAAATGTTTATTGATTTTTTAATTCCTACTAATTTTATATGTTACTATGTTGCAGATTATATACCTACTAGGTTTATATGTCAATAGTGTTTTTAGAATTTCTAGTTGTTTCCTGATGCCTGTTTCCTTCGGAACGCTAGTTTTTCTTCGGAAACCTACCAAGCAACTTGTTTCCTTAACTTGTGTAGGTCCTTTTTCCTCCTGTCCTCTTGTTTTCTTCCTGTCATTCTCCTCGTAAGACCTACTAACCTGCCAATTTCCTATCTCTACGTAGGTCTTTCTCCTACCATTTCTTCTCTTATCTCCTGCTATCCCTCGCAAAAGACCTACTAACCCGCCAATTCTCTCTCCTTGCGTAGGTCTTTTTCCTCCTAGCTCCTCTTTTATTCCCTCTCATCCCTCTCGAAAAACCTACTATCCTGCCAATCTCATCCACTTGTGTAGGCCTTTCTCTTCCAATATTTTCTTTTACCCTTCTCATTCTTCTCAATAAACCTACTAATCTACATAATTACCATAATTGTGTAGGCATTTCCCAAATATTATCTCATGCCTATAATTATCCTCACCCTGTTCTCTTGACTTCTTGTTTTATCTGTATTACTATATGTAATACAAACAAGACAAAAATCACCCATCTTTACAGAAAGGAGCCCGATATGGTTATAGAACTTGATTTTTGCGAGCGACACCCCCATATATGTACAGTTAAGAAATCAGATTGTTAAAGGAATAGGCAAGGGAGAACTTAAGGCTGGTGAGAAACTGCCGACCGTCAGACAGCTTTTGCTTCTGACGCAGGAGTCAATACAATGACAGTCAATAAAACCTACCAGATTCTTAAAGCTGAAGGTTTTATTAAAACCGACAGAAGGCTTGGTGCATTTGTCGCCGAGAATATTAATATGGATATTGAATTCAGGGAAAAGCTTGAATCAGAACTTGAGCTGCTGTCAGCAGAAGCAAGCATTACTGGAATGGATAAAGAAGAATTCTTAAAAATGTGCGAAAACATTTATTCCAAGATGAATCCCTGCACAATGTAATATGCCCGTATTCACACATGCATTAACACACACAGTCCCACTATACAAGGAGGTTTCCTTATGAAAATCGCAATGTTTATGCTATTCTTCGTATGCAACATGTTCACAGTCCTGACCATGAGATTTGCATATGAATCCAATTACCGATACAACAATGGAATGCTTATCGGAGTCCACATTCCAGGCGACCATGTTAACGATGACGATGTCACCCGACTTATGACACGCTTTAAGAAAAGCATGAAATATTTTCAGAATATCAATGCAGTACTCTCAATAGCCATATGCTTTCTTAATTTTGTGAACATAATCATTTTCGTTATTATGTATACAATCTGGATTTTCGTGTTCGTTTTGGGAATTATGTATATCCAGCTTTCAGCGCATCGGAAAATGTATCTGTTAAAGATACAGAATGGCTGGTTTGTTGAATCCCAGAAACAGAAGGTCTTTTTATTGATACGCGTGCTTGTGCAAATGCAGATGCAACTCCAATCAGCTTTAGATACCACATCATCATAATTGCCGCAGAACTGCTGGCTCTGATTCCATTCTATTCATGGACGGACAGAGCATATTTTTTCAATGATTATTGTATTTGCAATATGTACTGTCATAGTTTCTGTATTCGGGCTTGTGTTCCATATTTATATGAACAGACGACAGAATCAGGCATACAGCCTTAATTCGGACATTAACAACATTGTTAATCTGACTATGAAGAAATACATTGCTTCAGCAATGCTTGTAATGTCACTTCTTAACTTTGTGGCATGGATAACATTTGTGTTAATGTGTATTATTCAGGATACTGTTGGAGACTTAAGTTTCTGGATATACATTATTCTGCAGTTGTTAAGCGGCTGCACGCTCACTGTCATTCTTATTCTTGCACGCAACAGAAAGAACGAAATGCTTAAGGCTGACACACAGCCGGTATTTGTTGATGATGATGACTACTGGAAGACTGGATTTTACTACAATCCTAATGACCCGCACCTTTTCGTACCCGACAGGCTGTGTTCGACCAACTACTGCTTAACTACGCCCGCACAGGTGCTAAGATATTCACCGGAAGCATAACGGCTGTTACTCTTGGATTACTAATATGGACAACTATTGTATTAATTCCATACATTCATGTTACTATCGACATCAGGACTACTGATAGCACTGTAAATGTATCTTCATGCGGTTACACAAGCAGAATTAACATTGACGACATTACCGAAATTACTCTGATGGATTCACTACCTGATGACCATTTTTTTCAGATATAACGGCGGCGCAACCGACAGTTACCTTGTCGGCAAATTCAAAGGAAATACTTATGGCAAATGTACTCTCTACATTTTTAAAGATGTGTCTCCTGTGCTTATGATAAAAAAACTGCTGACCATACTGTATTCTTGAATTCCAAGAAAGATGGCGAGATTGTTAATCTGTATAATGCAATTAAAAATAACTAAAATAAATGCGCATTATAAGGCGGCGTATACACTGCCCATAATGCGCATTTACTATTTCCTGTGCTTCTTTACACTATACTCTTCATACGCCACATTCACTTTCTTCCCACTGAATGCAACTCCAAACATGCCAATCTTAGCTACACCTCGCTTCTCAAGATTAGTGGTGTAACCTTTCTGCTTTATCTGTACGACTGCGCTGTCTGCCATCTTCTCAAGCTCCGCTTCCCTGCACGCCTTAAACTCCATGATATATCCCTGCCCACCACGGCTCTTAGGCTGAAGCTCAATGTCAAAACGTCCCTCACCCGATTCCCTGTTAGACGAGATATAATAACTATCAGATAAAACCGCAAGCATTCCAAATACTACCCCATGATAGAAATCCTCATGTGCCGTATCAAACACGCTTGCCGACTGCAACAGATACTTTTGCAGAGTTTCTGTCAGCAAATGTGCATTCCCCAGGTGCGGGGATTGATTCCTCAAAATTCCTGAGGAGAACGCCTGTAAAATATTCCATTATATCTGTCAATAATCTCCTTCTGGAACACGCTCTTTATCTCATAATTAGGTATCGACAGCGCCGCATATCGGATTGTCGTACAGAGAGCCAATATGCTCTGACACACGCAGATATCCGGCAACCAGAAGGAAGCTGTATATTGTATCAATATCTCCATTAATCTCAGGATATATGATATCTGTGTCAACAATTGCCTGAACAGTACTGCCCTGCAGCAATCTTAATAAGTTGTCTGCAAATGTGGTATCAGCACTATTAAACAGCTCGCCGATTATCTCATTGCCACTTGTTCTTGACCAGAAGGCTTTGGGAACACATTTGTTATTGAAGTAATTAATAACCGACCACGGATTATATATTCCGGTTCTGCCAAACATATAGCCGTCATACCATTCCTTAATCTCACCCAGCCGGTCAGACACGCCGTAGTACTGCGCCATAGCAGAAACTTCCTCTTCCGTGAATCCAAAAATATTGCGAATATTCATCATCAAGAATTGTATTAACCACAAGATTGTTAAGCCCGCTGAACAGGCTTTCCTTAGCTATGCGGAGAATTCCCCGTGAGAATCCCCAGTTCCAGACTTGGATTGTCCTTTAAGACAGCCGACAAAAGATTTCTCATAAAGCCAATCACTTCATCATAGTATCCAAATATATGTCCTTGCTGGATTGGCGTATCGTACTCGTCAATTATCACGATTACATTCCTGCCATAATGCTTTGAAAGCATTGCCGACAGCTTCCCCAGTGCAAACTGATAATCTATTATTGTTGCCTCATCATCAAGTATTGACTTAAGATACTTCTTATCATAGTCACTTAATCTGGCGCTTGTCGTCAGTTCAATATGTCGCAAAAAATTCATTCCTTAATGTAAAAGCAGAGACTTGCGTACATGTCCTGCCATGTTGACTGGTGGGCGTCTTTAAATGTAAGAAAAAATCACCGGGTACTGCCCCTGCTTCTCCTTATACAGCGCGCCCTCCCGCCATATCTTCTTATTCTTAAAATACACTGATGTATCCGTATCAGTCTTTTCAAAAAATGTTGCGAACCATGTCCATAGTAAGTGTCTTTCCGAATCTTCTCGGTCTTGTAAATAAATACACCTTACTGTGATTATCTATAATGTCCCTGATAAGCAATGTTTTGTCTACATAATAACATTCATTCGACACTTCTTTATAAGATGTTATTCCAACCGGGCAGGGACGCTTCCTGTTGTATACAACGCTGTCTTCCCTGACATAAAGATTCCTATTTCTCCCTTAAACAATCCGGTCTGTCCACATCGTCAGGTATCATCCAGAACTTGCCTTCCTTATAAGCTCCCGGCAGCTTTCCCTCTGTACACAACTGGTTAATTCTTCTCGGCGTCACGCCCCATCTTGCGGATAATTCCTTCGCCTTAATATATCTAATATCCATAAAACCCCTCTTTTCTGTGCATTACTGCACATACTGAAATCCGTGTCATGTACACAGATTCCACACCGCCTCTTACTTAATTCACAACATTTATATACATCTATATTATATTCTACGCAATTTTTCGGAAATATCAAGGCATTTTCAGGAAATATTATTTTAATTTTCGGAAATTATATATTTTTCTTTAAATATTATATATTTTCTCATTTACATTTGACAATCCTGCCCCAAAGTATTATAAATATCAAAGGGAATGAAGTACTCCCTTGGGAAACCTAAACTGCTTATTCAGGCTGATGACTTCTACGATTTTATGTCGCAGGAAGCATCAGCTTTTTTTGCGTTCATAAATGCATTTACTATATTTTTAAGGAGGCTTATTATGCTGACATCTTTATCACTTATTTTTCTGGTTGGGCTCGTCATGGGCGCAATCTGCCAGAAGCTGAAACTGCCGAGAATCATAGGAATGCTTGTTACTGGTATTGTTCTCGGACCATATATCCTTGATTTCCTTGACCCGTCAATCCTTTCAATATCGGCTGACCTGCGAAAAATGGCTCTTATTATTATTCTTATCAAAGCCGGTCTGTCGCTTGACTTAAAAGACTTGAAAAAAGCCGGACGAAGTGCAATTCTCATGTCCTTCGTTCCGGCTTCCTGCGAAATCATCGGTTATATTCTGCTTGCCCCTGTAATTCTTGGAATTAACCACGCCGAAGCTACCGTGATGGGCGCGGTTCTCGCCGCTGTTTCTCCTGCGGTTGTCGTTCCCCGAATGGTAATGCTGATTGAGAAACGCTACGGAACTGCCAAGGCAATTCCACAGATGATACTGTCTGGTGCTTCGTGCGATGACATATTTGTAATAGTGTTATTCACAACATTTTTTAAATGTGGCACAGGGGTGGCAAGGCAAATGTTATGGATTTCGTAAATATTCCTGTGTCTATTATACTCGGCATAATTCTTGGCATAGTAACCGGATTGGGACTGTATCTGTTCTTTGAAACATCATACGCCCGCAAACATACCGTAAGAAACAGCATGAAGGTTATCATCGTGCTTGGCTTCTCTTTTCCTTCTTATTGCAATTGAGGGCTGGCTTGAAGGAAAAGTGTCTGTTTCAGGGCTGCTTGCTGTTGTCGCTATGGCATGTACTCTTAAGTTTAAATGTGTCCCCGCCGTATCAGCCCGCTGTGTCCGAAAAATTTGGCAAGCTGTGGCTCGCTGCTGAAGTAATATTGTTCGTACTTGTCGGCGCGGCTGTCGATATCCGCTACACACTGAAAGCCGGACTTCCAGCCTTGCTTATGATTCTCGCCGCACTTGTTTTCAGAGCTGCCGGAGTGCTTCTCTGCACCGTAAAAACAAACCTTACATGGAAGGAACGCCTTTTCTGTGTAATTGCCTATCTTCCTAAAGCAACCGTTCAGGCAGCCATCGGCTCAGTTCCTTTAGCCGCCGGACTCGCCTGCGGACAGATAGTGCTTTCCGTAGCTGTGCTTGCAATCATAGTTACTGCTCCGCTTGGCGCAATTGGCATCGACTGTACTTATAAGAGGCTGCTGAAAGAGGATAAAACCCACTAAAAAAGCCATTATACACTCAATATAGTAGGTCATTTCCATAGTTTATGCATATACTTTCCGGCTTGCGACCTACTATATTGTTAAATTAACATATTTTCGTAGGTCTTTTTCCACATTTTACTAAGAACTGTAAGCAATTTGCGAGTGAAAGACCTACTAATCATATCTTCCCTGATTGATTAGTAGGTCTTCTCACTTAAACAACTTATAATATTCTCCGCAGAAACCTACTAAAAACCAACAACTTGCTCTATATTAGTAGGCTTCATGTACCTGTGCATAGTCAGATTCGCGCAGCATATTCAACAAAACATTTTAATTAATCATATATCTTATCAAATATTCCGCCATCAGAGAAAAACTTCTGTGTAGCCGCTTCCCAGCCGCCAAAAATACCCGATATCCGCCATGTCAATGTCTTTGACAATCCATTTACCATCGGAAGGTATTTCCTTAATATTCCTTGAATCGCTGGAAGACTCGTATTCATTCTGGATGTCTTTGTTTACAGGTCGGTAGAAATTCTGTGCCTCAAGCCTCTGTGCGTCATCGGTGTACAGGAAAGAAAGATAGGCGTCTGCCAACCCTTCTGTTCCATTCATCTGTGTGACCTCGTCAACCTTCGCAACCGTTGGCTGGCACAATACAGATGCGGACGGAACGACAATCTCATACTCGCCCGGATATTCCTGTAATGCGAAAAATGCTTCATTTTTCCCATGCAATCAGAACATCCCCCTGTCCGTTCTCTGCAAATGTTGTAGAAGAACCTCTTGCACCTGAATCAAGCACTGCCACATTCTTGTAAAGCTTGGTAACACTTGCCTGAACCTGTTCATCATTCTGTCCCTGCTTCTTAAAAATAATACCATGCCGCAAGGAAATTCCATCTGCTCCTCCGGAAGTCTTAGGATTAGGGGTAATAACCTTAACCCCATCATTAAGAAGATCATCCCAGTCCTTAATATTCTTAGGATTACCCTTTCTTACAAGAAAGACAATCGTAGAAGTGTAAGGCGAGCTGTCATCAGAATAATCATCAATATATCCGTCATCAATCAGCCCTTCGTCCCTTATAACATTAACATCGCCCTCAAGTGCAAGCGTGACAACATCAGCACCAAGACCGTTAGCAACCTCTAGCGCCTGCTTTCCAGAACCGCCATGAGACTGGATAACCTCAACCTTCTCACCAGTCCTGCCATACCAGTAATCCTCAAAAAGCCTGTTATACTCCTTATAAAACTCTCTTGTGGCATCATAAGAAACATTAACAAGTTCCGTCTTCTTCTGCCCACAGCCAGAAAGTCCAATAAAAGTCAGGCTGAAAATCATACCTAAACATATTAACTTTTTAAAAATCCATATTTTTTCATCTATACCTGACTCCCACATAAATATATTCCTAAACTAGGCAAAGCAGCGAAGCAAGCTTTGCCAAACCCAAGTAAAGCAGCGAAGCGCCCTTTACCGCACGTCTGCCAACACTTCCAACCCCGAAGTAACCCCACGCAGCGGGAAAGAACCCCAGCAGCACTAAACTTATAAAGCAACCCAGGTTTTGGAGCCGCCGGCACTTTTTAGCTCGTCAGGACAGCCTCACAAAGTGAGGCAAATCCTGGACAAGCTTAGTACCGCTGCGAGCGACAAGCAGCGAAAGCGTGCCTGCGTTGCTTTATAAGTTCTAGTGCAGCGTCCGTTCTTCCCCCAGCCTACGCATTCTTCTTAATAAACTCAGCCACATCCACAGTAGTGGCGTCAACCTCAGACTCCCAGCCTGCAAGCACTTCTGCACCATCAATCTTAAGATCAGCTGCCTTACTAAGTGCAAGAATAACAACAATACCTGCACTTACAAGGTGCGTCACAACATTTGTACAATCCTCGCCTTCTGCCGGAACATACAGATATACATGCTTGCTGTCAAGAAGAAGCTCCTTCTCAACCTTCTTTTAAGAAATCAACATTAATCTTGTCTGAAAGAACAGCCTCAACAACAACAGGCTTCTGGTTGTTAAGCTCCGCTCTGAAAGCTGCGTCAACTTCCTTAACATCATCAGCTGTCTCATTAACTTCACGGACAACGCCGCAGGCACTAGTCATATTAGTAACACGGTCTATGAGGATAAACTCCCCCATAGTCTTGTGAAGATTGAATTCATCAACAACAATTACATCAGCAAGAGAAATCTTGCATACAGCAATTTCATTTTTCTTAAGGAGGAGAGCTGCCGGCTTCTCCTCACCTGTATTAACATCAATAGTATTGACAATCTCAGTAACAACGCCCGGAATAAGTCTTGTTCCAAGCTTTACAAAGAAGTTCTTATTATTAGTAAGAACATCATCGTCCATCCAGAGGATAGTAGCAGTAATCTCAGTTGCAAGCTTTAAGTCAGCACCTGCTGCAAGAACAGAGCCTCTTGAAACATCAACCTCACGGTCTAACTGGATAGTAACCGGCTGTCCGATAGATGCGCTCTGGGCTTCCTTATCACCAACATGGATGCTCTTAACATGAACATGCTCCTTAGTTGGAAGAGTGATAATCTCGTCACCAACAGATACGCTTCCTGCCTCAATCTGGCCCTGAAACCACGGAATTCATGATTTGGACGGCATACTCTCTGAACAGGCATGTAGAAGCCCTTTTCTTCCTCAGTATCATCAACATCAACCTGCTCAAGATAAGGAAGAAGTGCCTGACCCTTATACCAAGGAATATTTTCAGACTTAGTTGTTACATTGTCACCCCTCAGTTGCCGAAACAGGGATAACAACTACATCTGCTAAAGAAAGCTCCTTTGTAAGCTCTGCTATCTGCGCATTAATCTCGTTGAAACGCTCCTCACTGTAACCAACAAGGTCCATCTTATTAACTGCAAATACAAAATGCTTAATTCCCATGAGTGCGCAGATTCTTGCGTGTCTCTTAGTCTGGATAAGCACGCCCTGCTTTGCATCAACAAGGATTACTGCAAGGTCTGCAAATGAAGCACCAACCGCCATGTTTCTTGTGTACTCCTCATGTCCCGGAGTATCAGCAACGATAAAGCTTCTGTTGTCAGTTGTAAAAAATATCTGTAAGCAACATCAATAGTAATTCCCTGCTCTCTCTCAGCCATAAGACCATCAAGAAGAAGTGAATAATCAATCTTACCTTCACGGCTTCCGACCTTGGAATCAAGCTTTAACGCCTTCTCCTGATCTGCATACAATAACTTTGAATCATATAAAATGTGTCCGATAAGTGTAGATTTTCCATCATCAACACTACCGCATGTAATAAATTTAAGTAAACCTTTCATTCTAGAAGTACCCCTCTTTCTTTCTTCTTTCCATGCTTCCTGCTTCCTCATGGTCTATAACACGGCTTGTTCTTTCTGACTCACCCGCACTTAAAGTCTCTTCGATAATCTCGTCAAGAGTTTCTGCGTCTGACTCAACACCGCCTGTAAGTGGATAACAGCCAAGAGTTCTGAATCTTACCTTCTTCATCTGTGGCTTTTCATGGAAGAAGTCTCATTCTGTCATCATCTACCATGATGATATTGCCGTCACGGTATACAACAGGTCTTTCTGCTGCAAAATAAAAAGAGGTACAATATCAATCTTTTTCTCTCTGGATGTACTGCCAGATATCCTTCTCAGTCCAGTTAGAGATAGGGAAAACTCTCATACTCTCGCCCCTTGTGAATCTTAGTGTTGTAAAGCTTCCACATTTCCGGACGCTGGTTCTTAGGATCCCATGCCTGTTCTTTATTTCTGAATGAGAAAATTCTCTCTTTAGCTCTTGATTTCTCCTCGTCTCTTCGTCCACCGCCAAATGCTACTGTAAAACCATATTTGTTAAGTGCCTGCTTAAGAGCCTGAGTCTTCATGATATCAGTGTACAGCTGAACCGTGGTCAAATGGGTTGATTCCCTGCTTAACACCCTCTTCATTAGTGTAAGTAAGCATCTCGATGCCAAGCTTCTTAGCTGTTTCATCTCTGAACTTAATCATTTCTTTGAACTTCCAGGTTGTATTAACATGAAGAAATGGAAATGGTGGCTTCTCTGGATAAAATGCTTTCATTGCAAGATGAAGCATAACTGAGCTGTCCTTTCCTATAGAATACAGCATTACCGGCTTTTCGCATTCTGCTGCAACTTCCCTTATAATATATATCGCCTCTGCTTCGAGTGCGTCCAAATGTGATAAATTACCCATGATATTCCTCCCTAATATTTATTAGATTCCTGTCTGTTGACCTCAAAGCGTCTTAACTGTTCCGTCCGGTGCCGTCACCGTCCATGTATTGATGCTTCCATTCTGTCTGAACGAAAGAGTGCTTCCCTTGCCACCGACATCAGCACCCAGAAAGAAATTAATTGCCTCAAAACGACATTCTTTAAGACATGATGTGCAGCCCCAGCAGTCCTTAACATGCTTTATAAATGCTTTTCCATCAGTATCTTTCTTAATAAGATTGCCGGGACAGGCTTCAACGCACTTCCCGCAGCCAACGCATTTTAACTTATTTATCTGAATGCTCATAGCTGTCGCCTCCCCTCACAAGGTCTCTTATGATTATCTTAATCTCGCCATTCTCCTTGCGGGAGTTGACATATTTTAACCAGTCATCACTCTTAGCCGGATAATCCATATTCTCCGCAAAGCTGTGCCAACGAGTTTCTTTTCTTGCTTTCAAATGTGCTATAACACTTCTGCACACCGTAAAGTCTTTCTCTTATCTCATAGATTCTAAGCAAGTCATCTGCATCCTGTGCCGCAAGATTATCAATGCTCTGCTCTAAGAATTTAATCTTCTCATCTGCAAGCTCAAGTCTTGCTTCATTGTATTGATAATCAGTGCTTATGCCACCTGCGTACTGGTCCATAATCTTCTGCATTGCTTCCTCGGTCTGCTCGATATCAACCAGTCCCTGCTTATTATTCAGAAATCGCTCATACTCGCTCTTCTTTGTCAAATGCGTTCTCAGACAATTCTGAATCTGCCACCTCATTTACAACAAAGCCCTTTCCTGAGCCTTCAAGCCTTTCAGCTATCGCCTGTGCTGCAATCTCGCCCTCTGCCAGAGCTCCTGTTACATATTTCTGAGGACATCCGCCTGCAACATCACCCGCTGCAAAAAGCCCATGAATTGTAGTCTCTCGGTTATTGTCAACCCAGTAACCACTGCTGTATGGCCTCCGACTATGTATGGCTCAGTTCCTTCTATCTCAACATTTTCTTCAGAAGGACCGCCCGCTGTCTCAAGCCACTTAAGTGTCTGACTCGGTGCCATGTTAAGATATGCTTTGTAAAGGTCTTCCTCCTGCTCCCTGCTTATTCCCTTAGTTCCAAGATAGCAAGGGCCCCTGCCCTCACGGTTCTCTGTAACTGTTCCATAAAAGTCTCTGTGATGTTGTAAACCATACTTGTTCTCGTACACTTCACCGTTAAGAATTAAGCTGCTTTGCCGGAACTCCCTGTGCGATAGTTCCTGTCGGAGCAATCGTATCTTTACATCTTAAAGCAATAAACGCATCTCAAATGTTGGTCATCTCCGCACCCGCATTGATTCCCCATTGCATATCCGGCTCCTGTATTGAACGGTGGATACCACATTTTATGCCTTGAAAATCCTGGATTGTTAGGTTGTAAAGGCCTGCCGCTCCACCAGTAGCCATAAGAACTGCCTTCGCATTTATCTCATAGAACACTGCATCATATTGACATCAAATCCGTATGCACCTTTAATCTTGTTATTCTCTACTATGAAATCTGTTATATTCAGGTGATTGATTACCGCTACATTGTCCTGGACTTCTTAACTGCATCCGCCAGTATAGGCTTGATATTCTCACCATTTATCTTAATATTGCGGTTGCCTCTTGCAACATACTTTCCATTCTCATCCTTAAGGATTACAAGTCCTAAGTCCTCCATTATCTTAGTGACATGATTAAGCCTCTCAGACATTGAAAGAAGCAAATCTCTCTTACAATTCCATCTGCATCTTTCTTACAATAATCAACATAGTCCTGTGGCACCCTGCCTTTAGTGATGTAGGCATTAATTGCATTAACACCTGCAGCAAGACAGCCGCTTCGTACAATGTTCGCCTTCTCAACAATCAGTACATCAATGTCTTTCTTCTTTCCAAGCGTAATACCTGCAAAACACCCTGCCGTTCCGCCACCTATAATAAGTACATCTGTGTCAATAATTCTATTTATCTTCAACCTTCATGTACCTCCTCGCATATTTCTGCATAATCTTCTTGCAAAATCTATTTCCATATAAACATAGTATCTTGGTATGTAAATCATTATATTCTCAATTTCTTATTTGTCAATAGGGTTTTTGCAGATTATTGTTATTTGAATTGTGGGGAGCCAAGGTATTGGCTCGGTATTAGCTGAGTATGGGGCTGGATATTGGCCTAGTAAGGAGCTGGGTATTGGCTGGGTGCCTACTAATCTCCCTCTTTTCTCAACTTTAATAGGTCTTTCTCGGTTGATTTCCTCTCTCCTGCTCTTTATCTTGCTTAATTTTGCCTACTAATCTTCCATTTTCCTCAACTTTAGTAGGTCTTTTCACAACTATTTTCTTCCCATCCGCTCATCTTCTTGCTTGATTTCGCCTACTAATCTTCCACTTACGCTCTCTTTAGTAGGTCTTTCCCAGCTGTTATCCTCTCCCTGTTCTTTATCTTGCTTGATTTCACCTACTAATCTGCTGCTTACGCTCTTTTTAGTAGGTCTTTCCCCGGCTGTTATCCTCCCTACTGCTCTTTATCTTGCTTGATTTTGCCTACTAATCTTCCACTTCTATCAGCTTTAGTAGGTCATCCCCCAAAAAAGAACTTGATTTTATACGAAAAATATATACATAATAAAGCGGAGCAAATATAACACTTAAACAATTGTATACACCATGACAAAATGGTTATTATATATGTAGTGACTGATATGCGGCTGTCACCTACACAGCAGCAGATGACAGCCGTATATCCCCATTCTCAAGGAGGCTTTATGATAATAGATTTCCATACACATACATTTCCAGATGAACTTGCTGACAGAGCAGTTGGCACATTAGCCCACAGCGGAGGAATACACAATTATCTTGATGGCAGAGTACATTCTCTTACAGATTCAATGAAAAAAGCTGGAATTGATTACTCCGTACTGCTTCCCGTGGCAACCAAGCCTAATCAGTGCGACACAATCAATACACTTGCTTTAAAGACTAATGAAACAAGTGAGACAACCGGATTAATTTCATTTGGGGCAATACATCCGGCTTGTGAGAATTTCAGAGAAATATTGAACTGGCTTTCCAACAATGGTTTCAAAGGAATCAAGCTTCACCCGGTTTTCCAGAAAACCAATATAGATGATATGCAGTCATTAAGGCTTATCGAATATGCATCAGCACTCGGGCTTATAATACTTATACATGCCGGATACGATGTAAGCTTTCCGGGCTGCGATGAATCAAGCGTAGACAGACTTACAACAATGATTCAAGAAATAAAACCAGAAAAACTCGTACTCGCACACATGGGTGGATGGGGGACAATGGAACGATGTTTCTTCCATATTAGGGAAGATTACATGAAAAATGTATATCTCGATACATCATCATGCATCAAGAAGCTCACTCACAACGCAAGCCTTCCAATAGAAAAATTCAAGAAAATGGTCAACATTCACGGTGCAGACCACATATTATTCGGCTCTGACAGCCCATGGGACGACCAGAAAGACGCAGTAGATTTAATAAAAGAATGTGGATTTTCAGAAAAAGATACCGATGCAATACTGGGTAAAAATGCGGTTACACTCCTTAATCTATAATTCAATCAGAAAGTTTTGCGGTTATAACCTAAAAATTTTTTACAGTTTATTTTTTTCGACAACGCACATATTCACCAAACATAAATCAAGCAGGCTGTCCCACATAACAGCCTGCTTACAATTTAACCACAAATAAAATCATCCCCACCACATGCACAACAAGCATAGCAGGAACCGTATACTTAAAATACCACTTTTTTGTCTTATGTCTGAACATCTGCATTGCAATAAAAGCTCCAAGCGAACCGCCGATTAGTGCTGTAATAAGAAGAGTCGCCTCCCTTATGCGCCATTTGTTGTGTATCGCTTTCCACTTATCAATTCCATACAAAGCAAATGTTACTACATTAATAATCAATAAATATATTCCTATAATCTTAAGCATTACTTTTCTTTAAATGCATAATCCCAAGTCTTAGCATTGCCTAACTTATTCTGCACAATCGACATCTGCCATTTTGCATCATCTTTATCCGTGCTGTCCTTAACAGTATAATATGGCGACTTTCCGCTATCCGACATATAGATTATGACGCTGTCTCCTTTCGCATCTGGTGTATCCATTGTACCATAGAATACGTAAGATGCATACGAATATTCCGTATCAATGCTCTTGCTGCTAATATACTGCGTATTCTCCTGCGGCTTATGCTCTTCGACATACATTTCAGCGCTTCTCAATCACAACTTCCGGATACTTAGTCTTAAGAAATTCTTCCGCTTCCTGTGCCGTTTCCTGAGACACCTTTGCTGTGCGATTCTCCTGAACCTTAGACATTACTGGCTTGATAAGCAGTATTACTGCAATTACCACAACAATGAATACTGCAAATGCAATAGCAAGAGTCACCCTTTTCTTAACAACATTTTTATCATCCATAAATCTCGCCCTCCTTTTTTCAATGTCTCTTATTAAAAATGTGCTTCTTTATTTACCACAATTATATAACACGAAACTTACATCCAGCTTACATTCACATATAATATACATTTGTACTTGCCAATCTCATGATAATCTACTAAACTACACAGGCTGTGTTATGACACAGTAACAAATCGTGTGTTCGAGACCTTCCACACGCAAAAACAAAACTAAAGGAGATAATTGAATATGAAGAAAAAAGGAATGAGTGTGAAATTCATCACACAGGCCGCTGTTATCGCAGCAATCTATGTCGTACTTGTAGTAATCTTTAACTACATCAGTTTCCGGACCAGTGCAGTTTCAATTGCGGAGGCACTCACAATACTGCCTTACTTTACACCTGCAGCAATCCCTGGATTATTTGTTGGCTGTATAATTGCTAACATCCTTGGTTGCGCAATTGTATGGGATGTAGTATTTGGAAGCATTGCAACACTTATCGGCGCAATCGGAACATACCTGTTAAGAAAGCATAAGTAGCTTGCACCAGTTCCACCAATTGTTGCTAACACAATCATTGTACCATTCGTACTTAAGTTTGCTTACGGCTCAGAGGGCATGTTTGCAATGTTCTTCGTTACAGTTGGTGCTGGCGAGATAATCGTATGCGGAATCATCGGCATGATACTTTTTTATATGCACTTACACCAGTAAGACATGTAATCTTCGGTGATGCGGAATAATTCACACAACACATAAACACAAGGCAGAAGAACTACCTGAGAAATTCAGGTAAATCTTCTGCCTTTTTCAATATCCTTATTCACCCTTTCACCATATACTCACATTTCCCATCACAGCCGCAATCACAATCACCGCAGCCATAAGAAGCACAGACACAACCCTTCCACGCACTTCAGAAAAACGGCTGCTAAATACATATGTAACTGCAAATGTAATGAGCATTGCAATCAGCCTTACAATCAGTCGGATTATCATAAATGTTCCAACAGTAATATAAAACCCGCAGTCCCTCATAAATGTAAGACTCATAAGCGGTGCTTCTGTATATGGCATGCCATAATAATTCTGCAAATATATCATATCAATTCCATACACAAGAACATACAGGACTATGCACAACACTAAAAGATGCCACAATCCGCTTAATCTTAACCGTATTCTTTCCGCTCGCAGCATTGACAATATACTTAGTTCCTGTGCTTGTCTCAATTCCGATATTCTCTGATACAATAAGCACAACAGACGCAAGCAGAGCCATAAGAAGCACAATCTCCCTTGCCTTTCCATACTTGCCGAATATTTCCTCGTATCCTCTGTCCGACATCATGTATCCGTCAATTCCAGTCTCTTCCTTAAGTGTATCTAGATATTCCCGCTTCTGCTCAAATTCCCTCACCGCAGCATAGCGCGACGCATATATAGACACAGTCGAATTAATCTGCGATAACTCGTCAATTCCAATCTCACCATTCCCATACTGTTCAGAAGCTTCCATACTTTTCTCTACAGCCTGCATATAATCAGCTCTGCGCTCATCAATCAGGGCGGATATCTGCGAATAATCAGCACCACCCTTTTTCAAGATATATCCTGTCACGCTCTCTGGAGTTGTCCGAGAAAGCCATCTTTCCATAACTGATAAAATACATAACAACCAGCAGAAGCACCACAATAACCGTAAATCCCCTGCTTGTCACAAGCAGCTTGTGAAGCTCCTTGAATACAACAGGCACATTTGCAAAAAAATATGCTGATATCCGGCATACAGCTTATCAGTAAGCCGTGTCAGCACATTTTTTACCCTGACTCGGACGCATAAGCACAGTTCCCACTACCGCAACTGCCACGGACACAACAAGAATCACCATAAGCGCCCAGAACATAATAGCCGACTCCAGATATGGTTGAAAGTCTTCCTTCAAGTGGCGTTCCCATTAGCAACAGCGTAACCGAACGGTGCTACGTCAAGA
>VOFK01003394.1_pt1 | contig 23383 bp, 33 predicted proteins | sample 5384121 | NCBI WGS metagenome assembly VOFK01 (sample SAMN12384730, study PRJNA508395) | human gut metagenome | isolation source: healthy gut J | host: Homo sapiens | reverse complement strand
TAATATTCAGATAATTTATAATGCTTTTTGTCAAATTTTTGATAGAGAATCCATACTTTTTAGTAGATGTAATCCTCTTATTTAAGATTCATCATGCCAAACGGAAAGACTACTGCCTTTTGCTCAAATCATAGATCTTGTTCCCCGATTATGAACTTGAAAAATGTATTGACAAATATAACGGAGACTACAAAACCAAGAAGTTCACTTTGTCGTGACCAGTTCATGGTTATGAGTTATGCTCAGTTCACAAAAGGAGATCTGAAGTCTTCGAGCAGTAGAAGCTACCCTTACCGCATTCTCTTTCTAAGCTTTATCATTCGGGGATTGAAGCTCATACACAAATCCACTCTTGCAGAGATGAATGAAAATTTATAAAGATTTTGCACAGGTTCTCATCAAGCGAGCAAGCGATTTGTATAAGGATGATTATTTCAGAATTGGTCTCAAAAGAAAAGGTATACGCTTTTGAAAGTAGCACCATGAAACTTTGTTTGAACCTTTTGCCCTTGGGCTAAGTTTCATCATAACAAAGGAACTTTCAAGATGCACACTCTGATAAATCTTCGTGGTTCTATTCCTACTTTCATATGGCTTACAGAAGGAAAAAGTCTATGACATGAATGGGCTTGATGTAATCTCCGTAGAGCCAGAAGCTTATTATCTTTTGGATAAAGGTTATGTGGATTTCTATCGGCTTTACAACTACTTTCAAAAGCGTAATGCATTCTATGTAACTAGAGCTAAAGATAACATGAAGTGATCAACAAACTGGTGTTGTCAGTGACTTGACAATAAGGTTTACGGCCTCATAAACGAATGGTGTATTCATGTGTATAACAGTTTAGAACCACTTAATCCTTCTGAACCATACGAATGTCACTGCTGATAATATTGCCGACAAAGTATGATGAAAATAAACGCGTGCGGAAAAACTCTCCAGGTGGATGTCCACATTCATGCCGTAGAAACTGGCTATCAACGTGGGAATCATCAGTGTAATGCTGGAGGCTTGTCATACGTTTCATGATGGCATTCACATTGTTGGAGATGATGGAGGCGAAGGCGTCCATGGTTCCCGTCAGAATATCACTGTAGATGTTCACGGTATTGTATGCCTGCTTCAACTCGATGACCACGTCTTCCAATAATTCCAAATCCAGATAATTGGTGTCCTGAAAGATGTTTTTTTTTCAGCCGTCCTATCATCACTTCATTGCCACGGATGGAAGTGTTGAAGTAGACCAGCGTCTTCTGCAGCTTCATCAGTTGCAGGAGGTCTTCGTTGCGGATGCTTTTCTCCAGCTCTTTTTCGGCGGTGGCCACGTCGTTGTTTATCTGTTTCAGATACTTCAGGAACCAGACGGCGGAAGAGTAGATGATTCGCAGAATCAAATCCAGTTATTGTTGACGACTATGTTCTTCCGGCGTGTGTGCTGGATGAAGTCCGGTATCAGCTCCGTGTGGTGATAGCAGACAGAAACGATGATTCCGTCATTGGTGATAATGCCGATGGGCACGGGTGATGAACGGCACGCCGCGTTGGTTGCTCTGCATCGGGATGCGGAGGATGGTCAGCAGCCAGTTGTCTTCTGTTTCCGTACGCGGGCGCTCGTCCACGTCGGCTATGTCTTCCAAGAATGATTCGGGAACTTTCAGCTCTTCGGTAAGGAATTTGAAATCATCGTTGTCCGGGCATTCTACGTTGACCCAGCAGTTGGGTTGCCATTCGGCCTTTTCAGTGAAGCCGTTTTCACTGTAGAGATACTTTCTCATTGTTTGCCTCCTTTCAGGTTGGAACAGAGGCATTGCAGTCAACGTCTCCGTTCGTTTTATTGGTGAATACTATTGCACGTTCGTGGGTTTGAATCGTCCATATTTCTTGTTTTTTATTTTTAAGCGTGGCAAAGGTACATAAATCATTTGAAACAGTACGCTTTAACAGCTGTTTTTTTGTACCTTTGCAGCGCAAAAACAGGTTCCTACTATAAAGAACGTTTGTATCATACAAAAAGATTATACAATTAAATTCGATTAATATTATGAGTAAGAAAGCCCTTTTAATGATTCTTGATGGCTGGGGCATCGGCGATCAAGGCAAAGATGATGTGATTTTCAATACACCTACTCCGTATTGGGACAGTCTGTTGGCAGCTTATCCGCATTCCGAGCTTCAGGCAAGTGGTGAAAACGTTGGTTTGCCCGACGGACAGATGGGTAATTCTGAAGTAGGTCACCTCAATATCGGTTGCCGGACGCATTGTTTACCAGGATTTGGTGAAGATTAACCGTGCTTGTGCCGATGGCAGCATCCTGAAGAACAAGGAAATTGTTTCTGCTTTCTCATATGCAAAAAGGAAAACGGCAAGAATATCCACTTTATGGGACTGACCAGCAACGGTGGCGTTTTTTGACCATTTGTTCAAACTCTGCGATATTTCCAAGGAATGATACCTTCATCCACTGCTTTATGGACGATACCGACCCGGAAGAGCTTGTTAAAGAGTTCATTGAACAGCTGACTGCCCATTGCGAAGTCTGCCGGCAAGATTGCTTCCATCGTGGGACGTTTCTATGCAATGGACCGTGACAAACGTTGGGGAGCGTGTAAGGGTTGCCTACGATTTGTTGGTAAAAACGGTGAAGGGAAGGTTGCTACGGATATGGTCCAGGCTATGCAGGAGTCCTGACGAAGGCGCGTTACGGATGAATTCATCAAGCTGATGTGAACGGTGGTTTCGACGGTACCATCAAGGAAGGTGATGTTGTAATCTTCTTCAACTACCACAACGACCGTGCCAAGGAATTGACCGTTGTCCTCACCCAGCAAGATATGCCCGAACAAGGCATGCAAAACCATTCCAGGGCTGCAGTTTCTACTGCATGACTCTGTATGACGCCAGCTTCAAGGGTGCGTGTTATTATCCTTTTATTGCTGGCGAATGTACAGAACACATTAAGCAATATCTTGCTGCCAATGGTAAAGCAATCCAGCTGCACATTGCCGAAACAGAAGTATGCACACGTGACTCTTCTCTCAACGGTGGCTGACATTCCTACGATGCTGAAGAGCGTATCCCGGTTCCTTCCTCCGAAGGCTGCCACTACGACTGCCGCAGCCCAAATGAGTGCGTACGAGAAATATGCTTGGTTGGTGCCTCGTCACATCCAGAAGTTCGATTTCATCAGGTGAATCACGCCAATGGTGAGTGGTGGGACATACCGGTATTCACTTCAAAGCTATCGAGAAGGCAGCGGAAGTCATCGACGAATGTGAAAGACACCGTTGAGGCTGCCAAGGCAAACGATTATGAAGAATCTCATCAATGCTTTATTCACGGTAATGCTGACCATGCTCTGAATGAGGATGAAAATTGAATACCAAAGCTCACCTCTAAACCCCCGCGTTTCTGTTTACGTTACCGCAAACAAGGGACGCCTGCTGCAGAAACAGGTTAATGGCTGACATTGCTCGCTTCACCATACACTGCAAAGGACGCCAGCAGCTTTGAGCACGATTTGGGCATGACGTTAGCAGCTTCCACGGAGTCTCGTGAGTTCAGCCGGCTGACATGACTGGCCATGTGACGTCAAGCCGTAAGCACTGGTGATATTTAAGGCGGAGCTCTGGATGCTGACTTAAGGAGTCTGCCAAGTTTGCATTGAGGGCGATGCCGGTGTTTTTGTAGAGCTGACGAGGTGGAGAAACTGGAAGCGGTGCTTCCGCTGATTTGGGACGACTTTCTCCCGAAGCCCGCACCGTGATAGAGAGGAGCGGCGGTGTGGTCTATACCGATTGTGAAGGTGACCTCGTGACTTCTTATTGTGAACAACAGGAAGTTACCTGCTATGATGATAAAGGCTGTTGCTATTGTGCCATCGAAAAGGCTTACCGTGAGGGTAGGACTCAACTACCACAAACCTATATCCCGGCCATCATCTCATCCGAGCTGGGCGAGGGAACTACGAATTCTATAAGGCAGTGAACTATCATCGTTACTTGGGATGTCTTAAAGCCGCTATGCTTTGTTGGGACAAAAGAAATCTGCCCGATACAGTTTCTGAAGAGCCACATCCGTAAGTTTGAGGTGAGGACTGGTGTGACTGGAATTGGTAGTGGAAGAGATGAAAAACAAGGAGGTATGCCTATGGTTCTTCCGTGCGGAGACAGCCTCTTCTTTGGAGGAGAAAGGGATAAAGGAAAAACTTACGTCAGCAGGATTATCCTGCCGTCGGGGCTTCCTCGTTAGATATTGAGGTTGATTTGTTATTGTTTATTAGCGTCAATATTTTGCATACGTTGCATTCTCTTCAATAAACTCGCGGCGTGGCCCCTACATCTTCACCCATCAACATAGAGAAGATATAATCAGCTTCTGCGGCGTTGTCAATATTTACTTGTTTCAGCATACGGTTTTCGGGGTCCATGGTTTGTTTCCCACAATTGCTGGGCGTTCATTTCACCCAAACCTTTGTAGCGCTGTGTATGAATGCATTTTCCGAACCGCCACCGTAAGTGTCAATAAACTTCTGGCGCTGTGCATCTGTCCAGCAATACTCTTCTACTTTTTTTTTGCAGAGGTAGAGCGGGGGGAGTAGCGATGTACAAATAGCCATTCTGGATAATCTGTGGCATATAGCGGAAGAAGAATGTCATAATCAGTGTGTCGATGTGAGAACCATCGACGTCGGCATCGGTCATGATGATAATCTTGTGATAGCGCAGCTTCTGTATGTTGGCTTCCTTGCTGTCTTCGTCAGTTCCGATAGTCACACCGAGCTGTGTAGATATTGCGGATTTCATCACTTTCCAGCGCTTTGTGGTACATTGCTTTTTCTACGTTCAGAATCTTACCGCGCAGCGGGAGGATTGCCTGGAACATACGGTTACGTCCTTGCTTGGCAGTACCACCTGCCGAATCTCCCTCGACAAGGAATAATTCACATTTTGAAGGATCCTTATCCGAACAGTCGGCTAATTTACCCGGCAGACCACCACCCGACATCGGCGATTTGCGTTGTACCATTTCGCGGGCTTTTCTTGCTGCGTGACGTGCGGTAGCAGCCAAAATTACCTTGTCTACAATCGTTTTTGCTTCCTTCGGATGTTCTTCCAGATAATAAGCCAGTACTTCGCCGACAGCCTGGTCTACAGCACCCATCACTTCGTTGTTACCCAACTTCGTTTTAGTCTGTCCTTCAAACTGTGGTTCAGCTACTTTTACAGAAATAACGGCAGTCAAACCTTCACGGAAGTCGTCTCCCGAGATTTCAACTTTCACCTTTTCCAGCATCTTGCTGTCTTCGGCGTATTTCTTCAACGTACGGGTCAGCGCACGGCGGAAACCTGCCAAGTGTGTACCACCTTCGATAGTGTTGATATTGTTAACGTATGAGTGAACGTTTTCGGAGAATCCGGTATTGTACATGATAGCCACTTCAATAGGAATTCCCTGTTTTTCCGAGTTCAGATAGATAACGTCGTTAATCAAGTGCTCGCGTGAAGACTCGATAAAACGTACAAACTCTCTCAAACCTTCTTCTGAATAAAACTGCTCACCCTTGAAGCTTCCGTCCTCGTTCACAACCCGACGGTCCGTCAGGGTGATGCGGAGACCAGCGTTCAGATAAGCCAATTCGCGCAGACGTGAAGCCAGAATCTTGTAATCGTATACCGTTTCTGTAAAGATGGTATTATCCGGCCAGAATTGTTGGCGGGTTCCAGTGATGTCGGCTGTACCGACTTCTTTTACAGAGTAAAGCGGTTTACCGATCTCATACTCCTGCTGATAGATTTTACCATCGCGGAATACTTGCGTAGTCATGTGGGTAGACAGCGCGTTTACGCAAGACATACCTACACCGTGCAAACCTCCGGATACCTTGTAAGAACCCTTGTCGAATTTACCTCCGGCATGCAGTACGGTCATGGCAACTTCCAGTGCCGACTTCTTTTCTTTCTCGTGATAGTCCACCGGAATACCGCGTCCGTTGTCCTGTACTGTGATTGAATTGTCTTCGTTGATTGTTACTTCGATATGGTCGCAATAACCGGCCAATGCTTCGTCGATAGAGTTGTCAACGATTTCGTATACCAAATGGTGAAGTCCCTTGACGCTGATGTCACCAATGTACATCGCAGGGCGTTTTCTTACTGCTTCAAGACCTTCCAATACCTGGATGCTATCCGCAGAATAAGACCCGTTATTGGGAGTGATTTGTTCTTCGCTCATAATTGCCTTTCTAACTTTAATAACAGAGCAAATATAGTGAAAATTGTCGACTTGGCGAAGAATAATCAGTGAAAAAATAAAGAATGCGGGTTGATTCTCCGCTTTCTTGATAAGTTTGATATTCAGTTGGTTATAAACAAGAAAGGCCGAACTTAAAAGTTCAGCCTGGATGCTATATAGAATTGTTAAATTCTTATTATTAAGCGAGCTTGTTGATGTAAAGAGCCAACTTAGATTTCAGATTGCTAGCTTTGTTTTTGTGAATGATGTTCACTTTAGCCAACTTATCCAACATCTTTGTAATGCCTGGGTACATTGCAACTGCTTCTGCTTTATCAGTAGTTGCACGAAGCTTTCTAACAGCATTTCTCATGGTTTTGCCATAATATCTGTTGTGAAGTCTTCTTGTCTCTTCTTGTCTGATTCTTTTCAGTGATGATTTATGATTTGCCATCTCGACTAATCTATTTTTTTAGTTCTTTATTCTTTTAACTTGTAGCCCGTGGGGGAATCGAACCCCCCTTTCAAGAATGAAAATCTTGCGTCCTAACCGATAGACGAACGGGCCATCCTGTTGTTGCATTTCTGCATTTTGCTTTCTCGAATCTGTGTTTGTTTCTCGATTGCGGATGCAAAGGTAGGAACTTTTTTGAAACTGGCAAATGATTTATAGGAATTTTTTCATTGAATATGTGTTTTTTTTCAAAGTGACCATTCTTTTATGTTGATATTCAATAAAATAGACGGTTTCAGTTTTTATAAAAAAATCTTATCAGTGAAAAAAAACTGGAAGGTGTTCTCTTCCATATACCTTATTATATTGTAGTGGAATAAAAAGGCTGCTTATTTTTGTGATTTCTCTTGTAACAAAAAAAGTGCATTCTCTCCTCGCTTGGACAGAATGCACTAAACACAAACAAAACAAACAATTTTAATAAAACGATATTTTCTTTGAAAAACCGTTTTATTAAGACGCTACATGTAGTGGGAAACATTACATGAGCAGAGGGCAAAAGAGCCCACTAGGGTACTTCGCAGTAGCCTTTGTAAATACATCTCACCTAAATATTGTTTACATACTATTTCGTCACACGTTTTTAAGACTCCAGTTCGGAGTTGTTCAGGCGTATAATCCATCCGTTAACTTGCATTCTTGGGCATATATGCGGAATTCCGGTATCTGATGGCTTTGGATAAAGAACAAAAAAGCGTATATGAGTCCTGACGGTCGAGATACTCCTGGTCACTCATTTCACCTATATCATTGTAGATCTTGGATAACAACAGATATTGAGTGAGTGGGAGACGAAGAATGTTCTGGCCGCTTGGTATATGTTTGATCGATAAGGTTGTCTGATCTCCTTTCATGATACGTAATGTATTTAATCTCGCATGGATGACCGGAGTTTGCTCGGACATTACAGCCACTTCCTTCTGGTATGGAAGATAGTAGACTGGAGTTGTACCGACCGGTGTGTTTGTGTAGTCTATTATTCCGTTGGCAGATTCCAGAGTAAAGGAAAAGTCCTCTTGGCTTAGAGGGGCATTTGCTTCATCTTGAAGAATGCATGAGAAATAATTAGTATCTTTCACTAAATTGGCGGTAATAACCTGATATTTTTTTGACTAATAGTAATATTTTCAAGGCTACTGTAAAAAAGAGTGCATTCAGTTTCTTGTTCGACTGATTCTTATTATCGCATGCCAATGATATATTCAGGGACCTTCGTTCCGTTTGTCCAGCTTTGAGATTAGGGAGCTGGTACATGTGGTTGGATGTCCCTCCCCATATAAGCAAACGATAAGTTCCTTCGGGAAACGGTACTCTTACCATACAGTAGCCTTGATGTAATGTAATGCTGTCTACGTCCACTCGATCCACATATTTATCATCCTTGTCGAAAGCAAAAATGGTGATGTCTCCTACTTGTGAGGAAGCGGCATCCACATCCAGTATATTATAGGTATACGAGATTTTCAGCCAAGTCCCGGAAGGGCAGTCTGACAAGTCGTCGTTCACCCAGTTGCAGGATGAGAACAAGGCGATGGCACTGATAATATAGAGTAAAAATGGACGCATTTATAATAAATTTAGTTCGGGGGCCAATACTTATTCAAGTTCTACATCTTGATTACGTACGGCCCACGGAAAAACATTGAAATTGATGTCTAGTTCGGCTTTATATTCATCCGGCTGATCCGGGTCGATGAAAGGTTCGCCGCTACCGAGTCCTGCAATTTTGTTGACTGACAATCTGTATATATTGTTGCGTACGATACCGAATTCCATGACACCCATTTCCGGAGAATTATTATCAAGGTGTTTGATCCAGTAATTGTAATAACAAGAGTAGTTTTCCGTTTTCTTGAAACGTTTGATACTATATCGAGCTAGCTCTTCTGTTGTCGAGTTGTCAGTGACATCGTCGGGCAAATTATTAAGGACTAGTTTACGGATTGCATCTACACTGGTATAAAAGTTGTAATTGAAGTAGAACATATTAGTCGGCCAGTTGGACTGATTGCTAACTACATCGCCATTTTCATTGAAAACGCGGTCGGGGGGCAATATCCATGTTGGCTTTGAACATAACTCCCGTGCTGTATGCATTCAGTTGGGCGTCAAGGAACATACAGTTTTTCCAGGCAGTAGATATGTGACCAGCTGTTAGCTTGAGCCATGCCTGCCCAGTTGCCGTCGTTGATATCCAACTGTACTAGAGCTTGTGCAAAAAGAAACCGTCGGCGTTTTGTAAAGTCCCCGGCGTTCTCCACTGTTTTCTTGAAGAAATAAGGATCGATAACATAACCATTGTTGTCGTTGATATCACCGAAGTTTTCATCAGTATATGAGTCTGGTTCCTGAAAACTGTTCAGTACTGCTGTATGGCGGAAAGTATAAAACTGGGTTGCCAAGTTCAACATTCTAAAATTGTTCAGTTTGATTGTACAGTAGGTCTTTCCCGGATGGGTCTGTTAGTGGGAAAGTTTCTTGTGTTTGAGTCAGTTCAACTTTGGCAACCACGCGTTCAAGACCGATGGATACACTAGTCACTTTATCGGAGTCTGTAGGTTTTTTCACTTCAACGTTCAGATTGGCAGCTCCACGATTGGTCATAACGAAACCGTTTTCGGGTACGCTTGGAATTTTTCCTGCACTGTAAGTTACGGCATCAACTGCGCATTCAGAAAAGCCTCTTGTGTGCTGATATTTCCTGTGATTGCTTTTCCGTTAGCTATGGCAAAGATGTTATAAGTTCCCGGATTTACAGTGATTTTGTCGGCGGTGTACTGTATGTTTTGACCGCTCGTAACTGCCCGGTTGATGTTCTTCAGTTCCTGCTGATCTTTGAGCGTTTTTGTGGTCGAGTCAAATAGATAAACAGTGAGACTCTTTACCGCATATTCTTCTTTAGAACCTTCGGTGGTAACGCCGGACGATTCGGCACTTCGACTGGTAGCAACGTTTGGAATCTCGAAGAACAAGGCGAGATTGCCATTTGACTCTGAATGAGTATCATCGGCGATGACAACATCTGCATCATTGATGCAACTGTACTGTGTGACTGCTGCGAATAAAAGCAGTGACATTAATTTACTGAATCTTTTCATTTTACATTTGGTTTTAATGAGTGTTTATTTTAGTGCACGGACTAATTGCAGATTATTATCCGCTTGTGATAGTCCTGCTTTTTGAGCTTGTCTGAATAAGTACTCTGCTTCTTCATAGTTGTTTTTAAGAAAGCATAGAACTCCTTTTGCTAATATTGTTTCCGGTACTTTCGGAGCTTTTTCCAAATAAGTGGCAGCTGTTTGGACGTCTCTTTGCATCAAGGCTATGCAGGCGGCATTCAGGTTGGCTGTGGGATTATCGGGAAATAGTTGTACGGCAGTCATGAAAATCTGATTATAAGTTTCGCTTCCAGGTGTACTGGCAAGTGCGAGACAAAACATTTCTTCAAGACTCAGATTTTTTAGGGTTTGTAGTAAAGACTTTCCGGGATTCTGCAAGAGTAAACGGGCGTACACGATACTCAATAGTGTAGTCGGAATGTCTAAGTAGAGTAAACCAATGCTTCAGGACAAAATCGTAGAATGCAGGGAAGTGCTTTTTTTTTAGCTTTCTCTCCTTGCTATCGGGGTGAATGTCGCTTGTTATGGTTTTTATTATCGCTTCTTTCTCTTGAAAAGTCGTATCACAGAGAAGAGCTTCAAATCCTTCCCAATCTTCAGGAGTATAGTCTGTCTGGATATGCGCTCCGTCGAATGCATATAGCTGATTTACATACTCTTTCACAGATTGAGTACGTTCACGGGCCAACTTCTCATTGAGTCGGTAAGGTCCGTCGGGTGAAGCGTAGCCGTGAATGCTGATGTGTGTGATGGTAACGTTGGTGTCATTTTTAATGGTGTTGATTGTTTCAATAATTTTATTCAGTTCTACTGTATTGTTGCTGTACGTTTCGTATATAGCAGTCACATTGACAGGAAAATCAATAAACGCGCACCCTTTTTCTTCTCTGATTTTCGAGGTTTCCACTTGGGGAGTCAAGAATACGAGTTGTGGAATAGGGGTTGGCTGTGGGTGTAAACGGGCGATACAAGTGAGATTTTCTTCACCCGGAATCCCACAGCCACAGCTTTTCTCAACGAGTGAGAGAGTGGCATGATTCATCCAACTTTCGAAAGGTACAGATTGCAGATAATGCATTGTCTGCCGACTTCCGTTTTTTCTTTGCAATGCTTCGGCTTCTTTTTCCTTCTTGCCGGCTTCGCGCAAAAATATGATGTGTTGTTTTCGGCTGTTGATATAGATAGCTGGTAATTCCAACCGGTGTTCCAAACTGTCACTGACAACAGGTACCAATGTCATTGATTCATTGGGCAGGAAGTCACGGGTGATTTCTATTTCAATAGAAACCAGTAATTCTTTCCCGGCCTTGTGCAGGCTGGAGGAAGTGGCTCGAACAGTGCCATCATCTCCTGTTACAGGTGTCTGTGCCTGAAGAGAAAGAAATAAGATGGCTGCAATGATAAAAGTTCCTCCTGTTTTCATAATTTTATAACTAAATGACTTCTTATCTGTAACAAAAGCAATCATAACTCACCATGGATAAATTCGTGAGATGATTCCTTGCTGTTGCAATGCTTTCAATATCTTTATGTCCCTTTATTGATCTGCTGATGCCTCCATGCCCTAGATAATATACTCTCCATGGGGTAGAATGGCATTGACGTGCTATTCGTATGTAGATACTTCTTCTTCTGGAGAACCAGACTTTCCATAAACTTTTCATCCTGTTTTATTTTAAAATAGATAAACTAAACTTATTGAAGCCTTACTAGGCCCTATGTAATGATAATCACCTTTGTCTCGTAATCCGGCGCATTCCTTGACGCAGTTGTACTGCTTGTAGCGGATAAAATCGTATCCTACTCCCAGACTTGTTTCTATGTTCCAATGGTTATCCAGCATCCAGTGATATCCGGCACTGATACCTCCACCTGCCAGCCATCCTTCATATCTGTATTTTTTCAACCCGGCGAATATACCGAAAGGCAGTTTTTTCCCTCCGATGTTGAATTGTGCGCCGTTCAGATAAGCCCCCAAGAAAAAGCCGTTATACTTCTGGCAAGTCCAGTATTTGTATTCAGGTTGCAGCAGCCAGTAGCGGTTGACATATTTCTCTTCCGTTTCCATGGTCGCAGACTGCCGGTCAGTTCAACTGTACTTTTATTTCTTATGGCATAGGAGACTCCGGCTTCGAAAGCCCCATCTATTGCCGGAAGCGCATTCACGCTGACTGCTACTCTCTGTGAGCGACAGTGGAGCCAACCAACTGATAAGAATAGGAATAAGAAATATTTCATTGTGTCTGTTTGTTAAGGACGTTTATTATTTTCAAAAAATACATTCAGATTGTAAGAAGCTTCTTCGGAACCTTCTGTCTTAGCAGCCTTTAACATGCGAATACCTTCGTATGTGTTTCCAGTCATCAGCTCATATACACCCCGACAATTCTTGTAAGCAAGGCTGTCATGAGGAGCCATCGATAAAAACTTGCTTATTGATTGAGTGTCTCCTTGTTCGATGGCAGCAGCGGCAGCGTTTAGGTTGGCGATGGGGTGTACAGGATACAGTTTGACACTGATGTTAATAATTTGGTAAAACTTAGCTTTGTTATCTGCATACGACAGAGCTACGGTATAGAGTTCGCGGAGCGACAACATTTGTGGATTGACATCAGCCATAATCTTAGCTTCTTCAAGATTAAAATTCAACTCTTTCTGGTTTCGTATATCTACATCATCCGTAGCCGGGGAAACATACGAACCTTTATATTTCATTTTTGTGGTTGTCATATCAGCTGGAGACGTGTTTTCTGCTGTTGACGTAACCTCGTCCGGATTCTTTTTGGGAGGATGGGAGTGCAGCAGGTTGAGATGTAATGAGTAAAGTATCTTTCAACGCTTGTTCACCTTCAGGACGGATGATTGTTCTCCGAAGGAGGAGAGTTGCGTGGTTCATCCAATCTTCTGCGGGCAACGAAGTTCGGTAAGCGATGGTGCGGGAATGACTTTCGTCGATACCGGCAACGAGGTAGGTTGCGTTCTCTTCCTTATGCTCGCTTTTTTTTTCGTAATATCTGGTTACGCAGATATAATTTTTGTTTTTGTTTGCCGTTTAATAAGATGGAAGGTAGTAAGATTTTTCTTTCCTGTCCGGTTAAGACGGGCGTTAGTCTGACGGCATTTTTAGACTCCATATTTCTATCTCTACCGATACATCCATGGAGAGAAGTAATGAATCTGCCCGCACTCCGAGAAAGTGTGGAGTAATATCCAGCTTAACGTTCTGTGCCGGGAGCAGATTGCATATCAATAAGCTGAAAAATATGAATGCTTTCGTTTTCATTTTATGTGGTTATTATTAGGTTGATTTATCGGATGAAATATATAATTGATATTCCTGCTTGTGTAGGTCCCCAGTAGTTGCAGCTTGATTTTTCCAATAGGGCTGCACCTTCAGACTGTCCGTAACGTTTGTAGTTGAGGTGGGCATATCCCAGTGAGAGTCCTGCTTCCAGATTCCATTGCGGACTGATCATCCATTGATAACCGTAGGAAATGCCGAAACCCGCCAGATTGCCTTGATATCTGTTGTGAGCAATCTGCCTGTTCTCAATACCCAGCATTTTCCCATTGTTGAATCCCCAGGGGAGCATTCCTCCAAAATTGAACAAAGCATAGTGTAGCTGAAAGCCGATAAAACTTCCTGTGAATACTTCATTAAACCATTTACGGTATTCTGGCTGCAACAGGAAATGCTTCATCTTTTTGTTCCCTCCGAAGTTCCAGGGGTTGTAATTGAGGGAAAGGCTGATGGTATGCGTATCGTCACATCGCACTTCTCCTCCCATATTGAGAGTAGTGGTTAGATCGTAAAGCAGATTGCTTTTAATGGCTATATTTTGTCCGCAAAGGTTCGAAGCAGGCAGAATACATGCAACAAAGGCAATGATGGCTAGCCCATGTTTAATGTTTGCTGCATGTCTCCACCTGTTGCTGGCAGCAGACCTTTCATTTTTGCTGATATTGGGTTTGTGTGTCATAATTATTTGTTTATGTGTATCTGTTACTTCTTAGGTAACGGAACTCCTGTTTAATGACAGGAACACATGGGGGAAAAGTAAAAAAGACGGTGGTCTTTTATTGATATATGTCTCTGGAAGCTTTCGGACAGAAAAAAGTGGTCCGATGATTGGCAATAGATAGTTGGAACATGAACTAAAAGTGATTCGTGTTCTCATATCTTATTTTATTCTTCGAAAGAAGTTGAATAAAATAATGTATAATTAATTTGGAATGTAATACTCTTTTTATATATCTTTGTGCAGTATTTATATCCGTTACCTAAGAAGTAATGGATAAGGCAGATTGCTGATAGATAGTTGTTTATGTGTTATTGATGACTTGTGTTGTAAGATTCTACGTAAAAACAATTCAATTGATTGGCTTCTGTTCTTTTCTTCAAACCAAAACCTTTCAGATAAGTTTGTGTGGTTTTTATCGATTTATGTCCTAGTGATTCACTGATCATTTCAATAGGGATTCCCTGGTATTTGGCATTTGTTGCCCAAGAATGCCGGATGGTATATGAACTGACAGGTGATTTTAGGTTTAGTTTTCTTGACAGGCTTTTTAATTGATTGTTGAATCGGCGGAGGGCTGACTGATATTCCTTATATATGCCTTCTTCTTTTCGTCTCTTATCTCCTCTCATTATATTAAATAGGTAGTCTGGGCAATCTTCTCTCGGTGGATTGCTGTTACGCAGCTTGTTTATCTCTTTCTTGGAGGTGTCCAGGATTTCAAGACTTATTGGTGTGCCTGTTTTTATACGATTGTATCTAAGGATTCCGTCTTCCAATGCCGATTTCTCTAAATGTGCGAAATCAGAGAACGGCATACCGCAGAATTGGAACATCAACCGTGCGATAGCTTGCGTACGGATTAAGTGTTGGGATTGAGGGGCTTTGTAGAGAAGTGTATGCAGTTCGCTGACCGGGAGCGCCTTTTTCTGTCGTACATCTACGCCAGTGTATACGTCACGAAACAGCCGGGGGATAAAGCGGGCTACCCCTGCTTCTACACCACGATTATAGATGCTGCGCAACATACGCATATAGGTCGAAACTGTGTTTGGCTTCAACCCATGTTCGTGGAGGTACTGTCCGTATCGTCTCAAACTATCGCGAGTGATCTGCCCGAAAGTTATGCTGGGAGTACCACAGAACCTTGTGAATGACAGAATTGCATTCTTATACACATGTGCTGTCGAATAACGACCTTCTTCCTGTAAATTCCGGATGTATGCTTTGGCGCATCCGGTAAATCCGTTTTTATTACTTGTTCGTTTCATAAGCTTGTTTATCTTTACTTGTTATTCAGGGACTATAACAAAAGTAGTTATCTTTTTTGTTGTTAATGCCTTTAAAATCTCTCCGATTACCTTGTATTTTTTGTAGCTTTGCTTCGGATTTGGAAATGAGGTTATTCAGTTATGCTGCAGAAAACGAAAGGAATAGTTCTTCATACGTTGAAATACAATGATACTTCTATCATTGTAGATATGTATACGGAGTTGTCCGGCAGAGCTTCTTTTCTTGTAACAGTGCCTCGTTCGCGAAAAGCGGCTGTGAAATCCGTACTTTTCCAGCCGTTATCTTTTATCGAGTTCGAGGCTGACTATCGGCCCTAATGCGACACTTTATCGTGTGAAGGAAGCGAAATCCTTTTATCCATTTTCTTCCATACCTTATGATCCGTATAAATCTTCGATGGCACTTTTCCTGTCGGAGTTTCTTTACAGGGCTATCCGGGAGGAGGCAGAGAACCGTCCGTTGTTTGCCTATCTGCAACATTCTGTCATTTGGCTGGACGAATGTCGCGAGGGATTTGCCAATTTCCATCTGGTTTTTCTGATGCGTCTTTCCCGTTTTCTGGGGTTGTATCCCAATCTGGAAGATTATCATAATGGTGATTACTTCGATTTGTTGAATGCTTGTTTCACTTCCAGTCGTCCGCAGCTGCATTCCTCTTATATCAATCCTGAAGAGGCCGCCCGTCTCCGTCAGTTGATGCGCATGAAACTATGAGACCATGCATCTTTTCTGGTATGAGCCGTGCGGAGCGTACTCGTTGCCTGACGATTATGAATGATTATTATCGTTTGCATCTGCCTGACTTCCCGGCATTGAAATCACTGGAGGTATTGAAAGAACTGTTTGATTAATTAGTAACTTTTCTCCATTCAACTGTTCTAGCTAGTTTTCATTCTTGAAACACGAGTGCGGTGCTTTTCAATTCTGTCGTTCCCTTGTCGTGTCGAGGCCATTTACTTGCCATATATTGTTTTAGCAGTGTTTTATCGTCCGCCACTGTATGCGGCAATTAATCAGGTGATAATAACACTTCTTAATGCGGGTTTGTATGCTGTTCCTGAAAATATATGTTACTTTTGTCCGTAGAGAACAAAAAGAGAATGAACAAGAGAGAAAACAATATGAAAAGATTCCTATACCTGACGGTCTGTTTTTTTATCCTGGGGGAGTTTTATGGTTGTAACGGAGACGTATTTGTCGACGACTTCCGTTCTTCCGATTCCGAACTGACGCTGGACGGGAACGGGGATGTTGCCACTATTCAATTTGCAGCTGCCAATTGGGATTGGTTAGCAATGTATACAGCTTCTAGTCTTCCCATTCAATATAACATATATGATGCGGACAATCGCCTGATAACAACCGACCAAGGTCCATCGCTGAACGGGTTGGGAAAGATTGTGTGCACCGGAGAGATGATTGATTTCACCATCGAACGTGTTCATCCCGAAGAAGTGAAGATAACGGTGGGCGAGAATGCCCTTTCCGCTCCTTTTCAATTCCAGCTCAGGGCGAGCAACGAATATGAGTGGCAGGAGATACGCGTCGAGATTTCTCCGACAGACAGATATGTGATGGATAGTATCATTTATTCTTTGAATGCATATTCTTACGATCCGGAAAACAAGATAGAAAAAAAGAAGGCGTCTCCTTTTCATAACTTAACAGATGTTTCGTCTACATACACGCTTTTTCCTTTCGAGTGCTTTTTACCATTTTATGAGATTTAAAAGCGATGTGCCCGAAGCTTTTCAACTACTGGGCGAAGCTGGTCTGACAGTGGAAATACCAAGCATGAAAGATGGATATTTAGGGATGAACGGTAAACGGGCGCCATTCATTTCTGCGCAACAAATGTTGCCTTGCTCCAATACGGAACAGAACAAAGACATAATCCCTCCCAGGACTTCTCGATACTACATCTTATCGATGGTATATGATTGGTTGGAAACGAGATATACCCTTTATGTTTCTCACCCCAAAACCAAGAAACAACGAATCGTAACCGGCACGTTGCATAGCGAAATGCCTGTAAAATACTACATAACACACAAGGATATCCCTTTCAACAACTAACATATCAATGATTAGAAATAGGAACGCCATACGGTTGCTGTGCCTCTTTTGCCTTCTGGTACATCCGGCAATCAACGCAAATCTGGAAGCCCAGACAATCATCGGACAACGGAACGATAGCGTCAGCCAAATTCCCTGATCCGCCATCAGCTTGGCTTCGACATCCGTCCGGGATATATCGTCTCCACCCATAGTTTTCTGCAAGGAGACAATATGCAGCAAAAGAAAATCGACCAATCGCTTTCCTTCCATTTCAAGTACGCTTTCAGATTCAGCAAAGAATCCAACCTCGGCAGGCTCTTTCCCCATACCTATCAGGGTATTGGCATTTCCTACCATACTTTCTTTTAGTCCCGTTGAATTGGGAAATCCGGTGTCGGTATACGCTTTTCAGGGGTCACGTATCGCGCAACTGTCGCCCCGTCTATCGCTCGATTACGAATGGAACTTCGGGGCTTCTTTTGGCTGGAGGAAATATGATGAACTATCCAATCCGCAAAACGTGCTGATTGGCTCCAAGATCAATGCGTACATCAATCTCGGCTTTTTGCTGAACTGGCAAGTTCACAAGTACTGGAAACTGGCGGCAGGTGTAGATCTCACCCATTTTTCCAATGGAAACACGCATTATCCTAATGGCGGTCTTAATGTTATTGGAGGAAGAATCGGCATCGTACGCACTTTGGACGCGGATGAGGCACCCGGTCCCATCACTCCCGAGACGGCTCTTTATAAAACCTCACGTCAGCTATGATCTGGTGATCTACGGAGCCACCCGCAAAAGAGGACTGATTGGAGACGATGTGTCGAGTATGATTCCCGGTTCGTTTGGTGTGGCGGGCGTCAATTTCGCCCCGATGTATAATTTCAACAACTATTTTTCGGGCAGGGTTTTCTGCGGATGCGCAATATGATGAAAGTGCCAATCTTAAGGAGTATAGAGTGGGCGAGTTTTACTCAAGCGATTTGAAGTTTCATCGTCCTCCTTTCCGTAAGCAATTTGCCATGGGGTTATCTCTTCGGGCAGAACTGGTGATGCCTGTTTTTTTCTATCAATGTCGGTGTCGGTCGGAATCTGATATACAGCGGTGGTGATATGAAAGGGTTCTACCAAATTCTGGCTCTCAAGACTTACATTACACGCCATTTGTTTCTGCATGTAGGGTATCAGTTGAGCAAGTTTAAAGACCCCAACAATCTGATGTTGGGGCTTGGATATAGATTTCATGATAAGCGATGAAAGAGTAATCTGTATTTGTATACATTTGTTTCTTATCTATTTGTTTCTTATGTTGGCGATTATCCCAAGATTTACATCTTTATATTTTAATCCATTAAGTTCAAATGTAATTCCTCCGTCATTATTAACTAAGAAATATCCATCAAAATTTGTATTTTTACTAAAGTTGCAATGGAGGTAAGTTGAATTATCTTCATTAATTGCATAACCGTCTACTAGAAAAGCCAGTCTATTTCGATCTCCTACTAAAACAGGATATAGAGAAAGTAACGACTTTTTACTATATCTAAATTCCAACTCTGATCTTTATCACAAAACAGCCCACATTGAGAAGAATTCAAGGCTGCAGATATTTTATCTGTTGGAGTTTCCATGGCAACAACGGCATTTACAATAGAAGATTGTGGCCATTTGTCATCATAGGCTTTGCCCCATACTGGATATGTTCCAATAGTGTCATATATGTATTTGGATAAAATTCCTGCTAACTCCCACCATTCGGGTACTGTGTCGTTTTTCTCCATAATTAATGTTTCCCAATTAATATACACTCCGTTAATGCTTATATATGGTTGTAGGTAAGCCATTGCTTGAGCAATGCTTATAACCGCTTCTCCTGTATAATAGTTATCATACCATGCCGATCCCGGTCTACTTCCGATTCCTTCAGCATATTGTACCCATGCTTTGGGTAATAAACGATTGTGTGGTGCACTTTGTGACCATTGGGTGCTACAGAAAGGCACAATCATCACACTTACTTCTCCTGGTATAGGGTCAACAGGGTAAGAACGTGTAGACAATGCGTTTTTATAGTTTTGGATTTTATCCAATAAAGTATTCTTCGCCATTTGCATCATAATATTCGGCCCTAAGGAGACTTGATAAAGCGAATCATTGAATGAAGGCATATATGCGAGTACTTCTTGAAATCTTTTATCTCCAGAAACAATAATTCTTCCATTTTCCAGACCATTATTTATCTCTATTTCATAAACCAAGGGGAGTTCTTCACTTGATAAAGCTCTTGTTTTTTTCAGAAGCGTGTAGTCTGTATGTGCTTTTTACATCAAATGCGGTATAATTATTCTAGTTTGTGGTTCGATGTTACAGATTCGTGAAATGTTTTGGCAATTGCAAGTGCTTCACTTTCTGACAAATCATAAAGGCTACTATTAGCTTCTATCTTAATTTCCTTGTCTAGTTCCTCTGTGCATGCTGAAATTGATACAGTAAAAATGATACATATAAATATGTTTTTTCTCATAATGTTTTTTTGTTTACTTAATTATTCAATTGCTGATAGAAAACATTGGATTTTTGCACCTCTTACAGATGCATTCGGATATTTTGATTTACACTTTTCTGTAAAGTCTAATACAATGATAATTGTATGGTCGTTCACTACGGCAAATCCGTGTTTAGATATGCTGTTGTTAAAGTTTAAGGTAAGGCTGTCTTTATCCCATTCGTAGGTTCCGATTCTTTTATTATTGTCATAGTCGGATGAAGAATAATCAAATTCCACAGCTTTAGTATCTTTGTCAAAAAAGAGTATAGTATTCCCCGATCTGCTTTTGGCAATTCCTCTTAATTCGCTCTCTATTATTTCTCGAATGTGCAGGTCATCACCATTTATCCAAGTATTGATGAATCTCCTTTTTCTATGAACTTTCCAGAAAGGTAGTCGGAAATAACTTTAATCTCTGCATAATTGTCAGGATATTTTAAGTCACGCAGATATATGGAAGTGTTTCCTACACTGTTTCCTGTGATGAGGATTGCCTTACTATCGTTCTGTGGTTCAACTGTTGCTATTTGGGGGATTCTCTGACTGTAATCCAAGCCCCATTTGGAATTTTTTCTAAATCAGACAATATATACACAGTTCTTTTTCTCTCCAGCCAAAATGTGTATGGAGTTGCTACTTAATTCAATGGATTCACAATTTAGTTTGTCTTCGTTTGAGCAACTGATTGTAAATATACAGAATATCAAAAATAATAGTTTCATTTATCTATCTCCTTTTTTATCGATCAAAATGTAAGCCCTCCTAATAGAATTATTCCATTATCTTTCCAAATATGATTCACTTTTTACTTCTGTGATACCTGCGTCAGGATACCGCTGTTGATATTCTGCTGTTTTATCACTCTGTAGGATATATCCGTATGACATTCCTGTGGCAAATTTAAAACCGAATTTCTCTGTTTTATTATCATACATTAGGGTTAAAGAGGTAATGTTCCATTCGTATGTACCTTCTTTGAATATTCCCGAATCAGTTTCCATTGTGAACTTCTTGGTTTCCTGATTGAATGTATAAGTGGCACCAATGAATGGTTTCTCTTTTTCTCGTAATTCAACTTCTATTTCTGGGGGGATTCTTAGATCCACTGCTTTTATTATTACTCCCGGATAATCAGGGTTACCTTTTAATGGAATTCCCCAATTGACAATTTCCGGACTGTTGAAGTATTTGACATATACGGAGATTTCACATGCTATTTTTTTATTATCAGTATCGATAAGTCGTATCATGGTGCTTCCACTTTTGTAGGTAGTGATGCATACGCTCATTTCGTCAAGAATAGCAGTCGCAATTTCTTGATTTTCTGATTCTAACCTATAGTTGTGCTCTGTTAAGTCTGTTTCTATAATGACATGCCATGTGTCTCCTTCCCATATAGAAACTGATTTCTTTTCAACTTCGTATGGTTCCTCTTCAGAGCAACCATACGAAGATGCCAGTAATAATACAATTAGTAAAACTCTACTGATTCTCATAGTCCGGTTATTTTCTAGTTATATTATATAGCATAGTCATTTCCTGCGTGTAATATGCAATATTATTATTATCGTCGTCTGGAAATACAACATCACTCGCAATCCTGCAGGTCATTACTTGTTCTAAAAAGTAAACTCTAGATCTTTTCCCCCATCCCATATTTACTGACCAGTAATGGTCATATCCGGCTTGGTGCTGACGCTTCGTAATAACAACCCCATCGATTAGCCATGCGTGTCCTCCCCCATTACCTAGAATCTTACCATTGTCGTCTACAATATGTCCGGGGCCCACAAAGAAAAACAGGTTTTCTTTCAAATAAAGATTGTTTTGCTAGATTGCCATTAAACTTGTTATTTTGGTTCCCCGTAGAAATTAACCATACTCTTTAAATAATTTATGGTATTGATTGTAGGAGTTTCTGTTTGAGTAATCACTGATTTTTTATATGTTTTTCCTGTATTGACATCTAATAAGTCCTTTTCTTCATAAGAGGGGTGTGAATCTGTTGCTGTGGCAATCTGTGCAAATAATCCTGTAATCATATTTACCAGATCTTCAGGTGAACTAGCTTCTGGATATCCTTGGGTAAAATTTGATGAATTCGACTGATGTTGCATAATCCCAGTCAACCTTTTGACTATTAGCTAAATACATGTCTGGTTTCACTATGCTGAACAATATTCCGATTGCTACATTGGCACATCCTACAGCAAGATGCCCTTCACGCTCACCTCCATATCCGTCGTAGATCATCATTATAGGCCTGCCGTAGTTGTATGGATCATTCTGAGTCCATGAAACTTTAGATAAAGGATTGACAAAACCTACTACATTGATTGAGGTCTGCTTACGCCTCCAGACTGATTTCCAGGATTATTATTTCTAGTTGATATCTCATCCGTTGTTATAATTCGGTCTTTAAAGTCAGAATAGGAAACATTTTTTTTCTGCGGGATGTTTAAGTGTTGGGCTATTTTATGTAAAAAGTGGAATCCCTTTTGTAGATCTCATACATTCTATTTGCTGGATATCTAAAAAGACATTTTTTTTTAGATAGTTCCAATAGATAACGTGCTTCCGTGGCAATTTCGGAAATGCGAAGTATAATTGTCCACATAGTAAAGAACTTCCGGCACTCTCTCGTCTCCACATATGACAGCTAGACTTTTATTTCCCTCATTATTGGATAATTCAACCTCGAATATTGGAACTGTGGGCCCTTTGGATGTTGTCGAGCGGGTATCGGCTATATTTTTTTTAATGATGTTGTTTTCCTCGGCAACATAATACTTCTTTCTTATAGATATTTTTGTTGTTTCAGAGTTTCGTGTAGCTATTTTATCTCCACCTTCTAGATTATTTTGGGAAATTAGCAACCATATTGCTGGATTTCTTCTATATAGTCAGTTCTTGCGGATTGTCATACGCAATGCTAGCGAACTCTTCTGGAGTTAAAACTATCTGGTCATTTTCAGCTTTTTCATTATCAAACTTATTGGCAATGTTGCTATCTGTACATGATGAAAAAAAGAAAGGAAAATGATGAATAGATATATTAAGTATCTGTTATTTAGCATATTGTGTCTATTTAGCATAAATAATATTATTTAAGTAATCCATCTTATGAGCCCATTCTTGAACGGCATTTGCCTGAAAATATGTGTTGGCATTGCTGTCCAATTGGTAGAATCCAGTACATTCATCTGCCCATCCTAAATTAGCGTGCCAATAAACATCGTTTCTTTTCACTAGTTCGCGAGTCGAAATGGCTTTTTCTGTAACCAGTATACCGGATATGATGAAGGCGTGATCAGAAGTTAACATTAGAACCAAATGCTTGTCTCGTAATGCTGCCCACGCCATGTCACCATTAAAAGCTGCCTTAGCTTGGTATTTAAAGTATTTGTTCATTGTCTTTAGCATATTCTGTTCTGAAACTTCACTCGAGATAACAGCATTATCCCAGTCTTTTTTAGATGTGGTTTTGTTTTCGATATAGAGGTCAGGGTAAATTGTACTGGCATCACCATGCCTCCTGCGCCTGGGCTGGCCCAATTTTAGTCTTATTTGATCCAGCAACTGGGGAAACTGCATACCA
>VOFK01003722.1_pt1 | contig 23416 bp, 37 predicted proteins | sample 5384121 | NCBI WGS metagenome assembly VOFK01 (sample SAMN12384730, study PRJNA508395) | human gut metagenome | isolation source: healthy gut J | host: Homo sapiens | reverse complement strand
CAGTTACGTATTGCTATATTTGGTCTTCTGTCCTTCCACTGTCCAACGGTTTTACTGGCTGCAATACTCTGGTTGTTAGTAGTAGACATAGCCTCCAGTTGTTGTCTGACAGCATTGTATGCGATGTTGTCTTTTGAATATGAGAACTCTGCAGAAAGTGCGAATCCTTTGTATTTCAGTTGTGTATAGAAAACCTCCAAAAAGAGGGGAGCAGCACTGCCAAGAAGAACACGGTCTTTATCGTCGATGCGGTTATCGCCATTCTGATCTACAAAACGTACATCTCCGGCATTATAACGACGTCCGGTACGGTTGCTGAGATTTGCAGCGTCAGCTTCAGCTTGTGTGAGTATACTCCATTTGCCTGATAACCGTAGAATTGGTAAAGGGAGCTTCTCCGACACGGTTGACCATCTGCACACCATTATCGTAACTCAACACGATTTGTTCCTCACCACCTAATGACTTGATCTTATCTCTGGAGCGAGAGATGTTTCCACCTACGATCCATTCGAAATCACGGGTACGAACCAATGAGGCCTGCACTGCCAACTCTATACCTGTATTCTCTAACACCTACATTCGCATAATAAGGAACCGATCCATAAACAGATGAAAGAGGCATAGCAGATATCATATCGCTGATTTGATTATTGTAATAATCAAAAAGTTAGGTTCAAACGATTGTTCAGTACAGACAAGTCCAGTCCGAGATTCAAAGAAGCATTCTTCTCCGGTTTCAATGATACGTTCGGGATATTAGAACGAACGATGGTTGACAACTGCATGTAGGTACTGTGGAATAATAGTATCCACCCATCTGTGAAGAAAAGCGTGAGTTACCTGTCAGTCCGTATTCGACACGTACATTCAGCTTATTGGAGCCATGTAACATCGAGAAGTGGTTTCCATCCTTTTTGCCCAGCAAGGTTACTCCTACTGACGGATATGTATAGAAACGGGCAACATCCGTACCGGTAGAAGAAGCTGCATCAACGGCTATATTCACAGATGCCTGTACCATATTATTGTAAGTATAGTTGGCATGTCCGTAGAAGTTTGTCCAGTTCCAGCTATTGATATAACCCAAGAAACGTCTTCCGTCAGTCGTGCTACCCAATGTCTGGTAGAAGTCATTACCGGTGTTGCGTCCTTCTCCTGCATCATATTCGTTTTTAGTAGTCATCAACTGCCATCCGGCTATTGCATTCAACTGGTGAACATAATTAAACGTTTTCTTATAACTGGCATTCAAGTTGGCAAAGAAGTTGGTCGTTACAGCTACCCGTCGCTTACCGCATTATTCCGCACACCGTATTTATCACTTAGCGGTACTATAGTAGCTTCACTTGCTCCAGGGATAAAGAGATGTTCGTTATCGTAATTATAATACAAACCTACTGTTCCAGTTAGTGTCAGTTCTCGAAAAGGATTGTATGCGATACCGGCTTTCATATTCAGATCATATTGGCGATTACGAGAATCCAACGTATTAATGATAGCTAAAGGATTGCTGACGCTGTAATCTCGGCTCTTTGCTCCGTCCGTAGAAATGAGATGCGTAAGTTTTCAGTGTATTTCCCTCGCGGTCTTTTTTCGTATGGATTTAGGAAAGGAGATCTTGCGTAAGCTGCCAATATAGGATTCGTCGTAATATCCATACCCTGCGTCTGATAATGTCCGTTCATATAAAGCTAAACCTACCGTTGCAAAAATATTCAGTTGTTTATTAACCAATACATTAGCATTCAGTAATGTATGAAAACGTTCCATACTTGTATTATCCATCAGACCATTCTCGCGATAATACCCTAACGACAGAGTCGTATTTAGCAATATTGTCACCACCTTCTACTCTGAAAAGATGATCGGTGGACGCTGTGTTCTTGTAAATCAAATCCTGCCAGTCTGTATTATTGTTATACAAATAGTTGTAACGTGGATCGTTAGGATTCTGCATGAAGGGGAAATTTGTATAGAAGTTCTGCGGATCCTTAGAAATAGTCATACCCATATCTGCCAGATACTGCTTGTAATCATCAGTCCCATCACCGGCATCCGCTTATCGTTCCAGTTGATTCCGTATGATCCATAGTAACTCACCCCTAGTCTCCAAGTCATTAGATGCGGTACCGTCTGTTTCAATCAAGATTACACCATTGGAGCCATTGAACCATACATAGCTGCTTCCGCACCTTTTCAATACAGTGATATTCTCTATATCCTGCAAATGATAGAACTGAAAGATATCACGGGTAAAAAGCCGCCAATCAGTTCCGAAGGTGTTTTATCAGGCATATGAGGTACTCCGTTTATCACAATCGAGAGAGCGTTATCACCAGTCAATGTGCGGATACCGCGCAAGTTAATAACTGCCTTCTCCCCGGCATACCACTGCGTTTCATTTGCAACCCAGCAATTTGTCCTGTCAATGCACGATCGATCTTTGTCGTACCCAACATAAAATCTTTTTTGTGATATTGGTAGCTGCTGTATAATCCTCCCAGCTGAATTTCTCCTTCCCGACGGAAGGGAAGCACCATCGTTTCATTGTATTTATATTGATTTTCCGGAATCAATGTAATTACAATATTCGGTCTTTTCTTTTTACAACTGCTTCACTGAGAAATACCCCGGAGCCCATACGGAAATTTCCTTGGCCTTTGAAAGATCTTTCACTTCAAACTGAATGTACCTTCTTTGTTTGTAGTAACATTCATCGTGTCTAACACTGTGACAATGGCACCTTTCTACCGGTTGATTCGTCGCTGACAAAAAAATCTTACCAGTCAATTTCTGCCCTCCCTTGTCCCCATGTATTTGCCACTCCACATACGAGTAGCACAGAAATATTAAGTATTTTTTTATCTTTTTCATATCCTGTTTATCATGGTTAATACAAATCTACTGTTGGGCGGAAACACCATGTAGTCGGCTCCATTTCACCTCTTGCCCCTTTCGTAAAATTCAATCGTAACTTCAAGTTCTTCGGTTTTATCAAATATGACAACTCCAAGATCCGTAGAACCATCACGGTCATACCTGCTATCTCTATAAAGCTCACTATATCCACCACCGCCACGGTCATGATTAGAGCCTTTCATTGTAGAAGATGGAATAGGACCACTTTCACATTTGGGAATCTTCTTCCCATTCAAGTAGAATGTTGCATTCACTTGCGAACGAGAACCATTAAATCCCATATAGAAATTATATGACCCTGCAGGTATTTTGTAAGGCACTGCAGTATAACCGGTAGTCGAAGCTTTGTCTTCTACTAATCGATAGCATTTGAATTTAAAAAATACCAGGTTGATCAGTGTCAACGACCCACAGCATCATAGATCTACAGTAAATAGCCGGCAGCCATGGCTTTGGCTGATTTGCACCCACATATTGTTTCACACGATTCATTTGTACATTCTCACCAATATCTTTCAGATAAGTACCACTGATGTAATTATATCCGGGATAATAGTACTTTTATCTTCATCCGTCAATTGGTCAAACGTTTCAAAACGTTCCTTGATTCTCCAAATCAATATCTTGTTGGTCGGTATTTTCAGTGAAGTTATCTTATAAGCAACACCGTTACTCAATCTCTACCGGATTATCAAGATCACCTTATTTACTGTTGTACGCCATTGTTGATCAAAAACAGAATAAAAGTCCTGCGTTGAAGCCGGATCACTCTCGTTATAAATAAAATCTTGTTTTACATACTTTTTTACTAAAAAGCAGTCTGAATATCCAGTTGTTCAGAATAGAATCTTCACGTTCCATATTCCACGATTTCAACTTCTCTTTCGCTTCTCAGTGCATTCTCTATCAAGTCATTAGAAGGTACCAGCAATGTAGCAGTAATGTTCTCTGAATAAAGGTCTAACTTCTTATCTGCAAAATACTGACTCTTTTCTGTGAATACAGAGTCATATACCGTATTTCCTGTCTTATCAATTCCTATAGGTGTACTTCTGCGGCTTTATCAAATACTCTTTGCGTACGGCTCAACACCATTTCTTTAAAAAAAACAGAGTAATCTTCGTCCGGCAAATCCTTCAAATACTCTATCAATGCTTTAGGAGTATTAATATAATTTTCCAAGTCATAAATGTAGGCATTATTAGTTTTAATCACCTTCTTCACTTTCGAACCATTGAAATAAATTCCCGGTTCCATACCATCCATCGGTTCATTGTAGATTCTTACGGTCACATACTTGCCGTTCCACATCAACAGGCGTTGTCCGTCTTCCAGATTACTGGGGGGGAAAGAAGAGCATCTGTTATATGTGCTTCCGCCTTAAATATTTCTTCAGCGGTTGCCTGTCCTTCACTGCCTTCGGCTTTAGTAGTTACCGATTGATCGGTATTGGCAATAGATTCATTACCTACCACCATGATGGTGTACATCAGGTTTTTTTCTCCTGCCATGTTTTTAATCACACCTGTCTTGTCGAACAGTGCATACATGTTACTATAATCCTGAGCTGTCTTCAGGAAATCAGCTGCCGGCTCATCTACAGCTTCAATCTCTGTATTTTCAATCACCGTATCCCACTTGGAATAAAAAGTGCGAATCCCAAGTATCCGTACAGGCACAGAGTCCAATTGAAACCAAAGCGGATGCTATGATATATCTAATTTTTCTTCATGGTTATTATTCTATTACAGGTTCAAACAATATATAATCAAAAATACATACGGAATTTATTGTGCGAACTGGCTGCGGATCTACCACAACTACGTTCAATGTATGAGAAGTCGTCGTTGTAAATTCAAACAATGTTTCTACTCCACTCAGGTCCGATGTCAACGGTGTATTGAAACAATCTTGCATCCCCTGTCTTCCATCATAAATACGTTTGTTATCGCCACCTTTAAGTCGTTTCGAATCTAATCTGAAATTGGTCAAACCGGCTTGGCTGCCCTCTTCTCTCGCACCGATAAATTTCATTGACGGATCGTATGCATAGTATAAAAGTAATTCTATACTTTCCGGCTAAAATAGGTGGAATAGTCAGGTCCAATGTACCGTTGTAGCCGATATTAACTACCAAGGCATCGTTGTTCATCAACTTAGTCCAGTTGCCTGAAGTGCTGGCTCCCTTTGTGCAATACGACAGATAACTCCAGTCGCTTGCCAACGTTGCCACCAGGTCCCATTTCGATCTTATAGGACGAAACTTGCGGAACAATTTCTTGTCGGCCAATGAACTTGGTGAGTGCTGTATACGTATCCGCGTCATCTCGCGAAACTTGCTGATAAAGCTGCCCTTTTCTCTTTGCCGCAATGTAAGAAGACACTTCGGGGTAATCGCAGAAATCGAAGATTACAGGTATCGGCTCAAATTCGGTTTTTCACGGGCAGATATCCGTCAATCGGTTGATATATCCGTTCTTCACGATCTCGTCAGCTTGTTCCTCAATAAACTTAACGCCGTCGTTCAGTCCGCTTTCGAAATCAGGATCAAATCGTTTGTAGCTTTGGTGTTCAGCATCTTTCTATATTCCCACGTTTCTCTGTCGAAAGGTTTGGGAAATGTACGAAGAGATTCAAGGGTTGCGTTCACCGTTCATAATATGATAGGCCATAAACCGGTTCAGTTCGTTATTGGGAAGCTCGTAATCGTTGGTCAAAGCCCCCACCTTAGCAGTCAAATCACTAAAACTGTTGATTCCTTCCTTAGCAAATATAGCATCGGATACGGCAAATACGGTGAAGTATTTCCGCAGTTCAACTCTCATTCCCAACGGACCTTCGAGTACAGAATTGACTACACTTAACGAATCGCTCCATGTTGTTTTCTCCAGCGCTTCACAGAAAATTTTATAATTCCCTTTCTCTACAAGTTTTGCATAGATAGTTTCTACGGCAGGGACTCAATACATCATCGAGTACATATACACGACCATTGGCTGTACGAATAGCTAACTCGCTGACATGAGCTTCCTTATTAATATAGATAGATTTATCACCACCTTCACTACCAAAAAGAAACTTTCAACGCATCTCCCGAGAGTGTTCTACCCGGCAGTTCACCGCTTTTTTACAAAATCCTCCCTGTCAATAGAGTCGTTAATAACATGATATGTAGCAAGAGTACGGGCATATTCATATCCCAAATCTTCGATAGAAGTGACTCCCTTCTTTTCGTAAAAAGCGAAGAACTGCATCATTAGTAGGTGCCAATACTGTGAAAGCATCCTCTGCGCGGTTCACAGCATTGAACAAATCTCCATATTTCAAAACTTTCACCCATTCGGAGAAATCGTCCGGACGACTCTGGAGATAGGTTGCAGCAGGTTGTACATCATATACCTTAAATACCGTATCCTTGTACGGATCATCACAGGAATAACAAGTGATGCACAAAATCATTAAGCAAAAATCTTACAATATTCTTCATAGTATATATTAATTTGCAGTTACATCATACATAAGGATTCTATATTAACATCGGGTTAGTGTCAATCTCACCCCTGATTAATAGGCAAATACCATGCATCGGTATTCTTCAGAACCGAACGTATCCAACTGGCACTCACCGTAGAGTTATTCTCAATGATCATATTGATAAACTGATCTTTATATTTAAAATTCTGCGATCTGCCGAAGCGTAAAAGGTCATACCAGCGTTTGCCTTCCGCAGCAAATTCAAGATCACGCTCCTGCAACAAGTATCCAAGCATATTTTCTTGTGATACGGCATTCGTCTGAACACTTAGCGTGGTAACGTTGGCACGGGTACGTATCTTATTGATAAGTTCTAAAGCCTGTGCAAAATTCGCTTCTCCACCTTTCCAGATCAATGCTTCAGCTTTCATCAACAATACATCTGCCATGCGGTAGAGTATCCAGTTGGCATCTTTATAAGAACGTGTTGTAGACAATCCGTCCTTACCGCCGATTCTGAACTTGAAGGGAAGTAAACCTTCCGTATTGGAGTTACCAATAACAGTTCCCGAAGAAAGAATAAATGTATTGCCATAACCACGAACGGTATTGAAGTCACCCATGTATCGGTTTGTTCATCAAACAAACGTTTACACATTGCATTCGAGAACTGAAGAGCGGCGACAGTAGATTGTGTCCAAGGGTAAATATTCGATGGAGATGGATATGTACTCGCTGTAGCATCATCATCAGGAGATTGATTGCGCGACTGATCAAAATTCAGTTCAAATATAGAACCGTTGCTGTTGCCCGGGAAGAAGATGCTGTACCATTGTTCCGGGTCTTCTACAAATGCCGGACGGAAAGGGGAGGTCGAATTAATCAGCATATCGGCATATCTCACACAGCCATCATAATCTTCGCTCCACAAACACACGTCTGCCATCAATGCATACAATGCCCACACAGTGACACGTCCTTTACTCATGCCGGTCCAGTCTTCATCGTCATACATTTCTTTAGCGGCCCTGTAGAAAGTGCATCCTCAATGTCCAGTTTGATCTGCGCAATAATCGCTTCTTCCGAAGATTTGGGCACATCGACCGCATATTCGTCCGTCATGTAGGGTTCCACAATCAGGGAACTTCTTTAAAGTTGCGCACTAGCGTAAAATATGTCCAAGCCCGCATAAAGTAGGCTTCAGCCATGTTTGAGTTCATTACTGATTCATGATAGGTCTCATCCTGCCTCTTTACTTCCGGTGCATATTTAATAATGGAGTTCGCCACATTCAGTATGGAATAGAAACTCGCCCATTTACATTCGTTTGATGAAGAGGTCAACTGGAAATTCTGTAATTCCTGTTTTGACTTACCCGAATATGCATAAATGGATGCCCCGCGAAGTTCGCCCCAATAAATTAACGTGGAACTGTCAGACGCATCTTGTGGTATCCTTGTGCAAGCACCTCTTCCACCTGTTCCTTTGTTTTCCAGTATTCCGGAGATACCTGTTCGTTCTTCGGCAACACGTCCAGCCAATCATTACAACTGGAAGTCAGTAAAGTTGTTCCGGCTATTACTATGTATATTAATAATTTCTTCATGTTGATATCGTATTAGAAACTTAAGTTAAAACCAAAAAGTATATCGTCTGGATACAGGCGTCGTTGCACCATCAATTGCAAGATCTGTCGGTCTTGACGGAAGGTTTACTTCCGGGTCCTGACCAGTATAAGAAGACCAGGTAAACAGATTGTATCCTGTAACGAAACATGTCAGTGAAGTGATACCCATCTTGTTGCAAATGCTTTTTGGGAATGCATAATTCAGTGTCAACTGTTTCAGACGAAGGAAGGAAGTATCTTCCACAAAACGGTCAAGAACCTAAAAAAAGTTGAATCCTTCGCCATACAATGCACGCGGTATATCTGTAATATCACCTTCGTTTTTCCATCTTCTCAACACAGCCGTACTCTGATTGGCATTACCGTTCATAGACTCATTATTCATACGGGCCGTATTCACGACTGACTGTCCGAAACGTCCGTGGAAGAAGGTGTTGACAGAGAATTGTTTGTACTTAATAGTCAATCCGGCACCACCGGTCAATGTCGGGTTGGCATTTCCCAGATAGACGATATCATACTGGTTAATCACACCGTCATGATTGATGTCTTCATACATCGCATCTCCCGGTTGACAGGTTGCTGTCAAGTTCTTCATCACGATTGGTCTACCTTTTGGCATCATTCATTACTTTTCCTTCCGCATCACGTGCGTATGTGGCATCCGTGTTCTGATATACTCCCTTGTAACGGTATCCATAGAACGAACCGATAGGACGTCCAACCTCTGCACGGGCAGCGTATTCTCCATTCTTTGGCGAGTAATTCTCCTGTACCATATTGGCAGGCAGTTCAGTAATCTTATTCTCATTACGGCTAAAAGTTCACATAACCGTTGATGCGCCAGTCTTTGTTCTCAAATAAAACAACATCTGTACGGAACTCCCAACCTTTGTTCTCCATTTTACCCGAATTGAAATAACTAATCGATCCGAAACTAGTCGTTGAAGGTAGTTTGTAGTTCTTTGCAACAAGTCTTCCACCGTCTTATAATAATAATCGAATGTAAATCTCAAACGACCTTTTAATACAGAAGCATCCAAACCATAGTTATATTCGGTAGAAGTCTCCCATTTCAAATTATCCAACTGCATACGAGCTTGCTTGGTGGCCGACATATTCATATAGTCTGTTCCCTTCACATAAGCACCCAGATAAACAGAAGCACCGCTGGGAGCACGTCCACTCTGTCCGATACTGAAACGGAATTTCGCTTCGTCCAACCATTTATCTCTTGCCGTTTTCATAAAAGGCTCATTCTGGAAGTTCCATGCAAGACCCACAGCAGGGAAGTAACCCATTCTTTCATTACGTCCCATAGCAGAGTTACCTTCGGCATTGAGAGATCCGTGTACCACATAACGATCAAACAAAGTATAGTTCAATACTCCTACAAAAGAGACATTACGTGTTTTCCGATTCGCTTGAATTCATGTCGCTGATAGTAGTTCCCACTACCGGATCGGAAAGATCAGAAGAGGCATTACCATATACTTCGCTATTATAGCCTGAATTGACATACTGACCAGTACGAACTAATACATTCGCAATGATATTATGTTTGTTATTCCAGTTCTTGATATACATCAACTTGTCTTCTCTGTCTGTAAAGCCAACTGGTCGGAATAAGCGTCTGCACTCTGATTAGCATATTTGTTAACTTGTTCTACTCCTGTCACTACTTGTGGGAGGAAACGACGTGTTTTAATGGCACGCATATTGATAGAAGCCCAACCTTTATAAAAGAATCCCGGCATTATCTCATAATCGGCACGGAATGTAATCTTACCTTCGCGCTGTACAGTTCTGTTGATAGCTTCATGTGCCATGGCAACAGGATTATAGTTACTTTTCCATTAAAGGATCCTTCAAAATTCGGATCATGATAAGTAAAGTATTCATCGGTCAATGCAACCTGTCAGGTCGTTTACTGTAAAAAAGGTGATTTGTTCGGCATTTTACTCAATGCCTCCGAAACGGATAGTATTAACCCAGTTCGCATCCGTATTGGTCTGTGAATAAGAAAAATCTGCACCGAACTTTAACTTATTAGAAAACTGATAGTTAATGACCATTGAAGTATTCAAACGGTTCATAGACGTACCGATAGTAGTACCGATATCACCATATATCCTAACGAAAACGATAAGTCGCTTTTTCACCACCACCGTTCATTGAAAAACTGTTATCAGAAACCAATGCCTTTTGGCGTACATAATCCAACCAATTGGTATTTTGGTTATATTCATCATAGTATCTCCAGTCCGATTGTCACCGATTGCCGGTGCATCAGATAACATATTCAGATATTTATTTCCCGATTATTCAGACCGATGTATTTTGGCAGAATTCCAGATAGATTCCTGCATAAGAGAAGTATATTCCTTACCGTTCAGCATCGGAATAGTACTGATCCTCCTTCATCGTCCATTTAGAGGAGAATGAAAACGAGTTTTACCAACCGTACCTTGTTTTGTCTTTTAATAACCAATACACCGTTAGCACCCTGAGTACCCCAAATAGCAGTAGCCGACGCATCTTTCAATACTTCAACTGAGGCTATATCATTAGGTGAGATATTTAAAAGGGCACCTAAGTCTTCTTCCGTAGCTGTGCTAAAATTGAAGTCATCACTGATTTCTGTCGGATAAGGCACACCATCGATAACAATCAACGGATCAGAAGATGCATTCAACGTACTTGTACCACGGATTCTGATAGCAGCACTACGGCTACCGGGGTCTCCTCCCAAAAACAATATCCACACCACCCAACTGTCCTTGTAGAGCTTCCTCTATGGATACAACAGGCGCAGCAGCAATCAGCTTTTCCATATCGACTTTCTGAGTAGCCGAAACCATTTCTTTTGTCCGAAATACCCAAATCATTTCTATTTAACCTACGGGCTGAAACGACAACTTCATCCACAGCCATCGATTCTGACTCCAAAGTCACATTCAAAAGAGTTTGCCCCGTATACTTTATACGCTTTGTTTTCATTCCGATGTAGGAATAAACAATCGTCAGATCTTTCTCTCCTCCAGGGACTTTCACATTATACTGCCCGTTCAGGTTTGTGATACCACCACCCAACGAACGGTTCTGGTTGTTTACTAGATTGACATTTACACCAACCAGTGGCTCGGCAGTTTTTCCAAACAATTCGGTAACCGTACCGGATATAACCTTCTGTACCCTGCCCTGCCATTTCTATAGAACAGGACAGAAAAATGGCTACCAATGTATAAAAAAAGACTTTATTTGTCTGATTCATGATTAATTAGATATTCAGTTAATTAAAAACAGCGTCTATCAGGTGGAAAGCACCGTCCATAAAAAGCAAATGGGAAATTCTCGTATGATACTACCTTACACGCATTTCCATACCGACCGGTGGTTTGATTCTGCAACTGCAAGGTAATTAGAAGCACCATTATCAGTATACTGGAATATTATTGCTGTTACGATACTCCCCGATAACCAATCGGGTGATCCAAGATACGGACAGCCTGATGCAACCGAGCATTGGTAGGCGTAAAGAAATAATTAAGTAAATATTCTCCCAACAAGCGTTTGTTTGTAACCTCACCTTGAAGAGTGGGCGAAGGTAAACTCAAATCAATCGTACCTTTCACTCCCGGAATCCGGTCATTATCCAAAGCCTCTTTCAAAGCTTCATTAGTCGGAATGAACCCGATAAGACGCCCTGCCAATCGATAATCCCAAGCAAGTACACCGTCTATGGTAGCAAATATTTCAGCCTGTCTCATTAAATAGGCAAACACGAAATTGGGATATTTTCCGTTTCCCCGATAGAGGTTAACATCGTCTTCAGGCTTGTATATTCCAATCCATCCAACTTTCCGAATACACCGAAATCACTTTCATATTCATATACTTTTCCGTTTGTCCACACACACCGCCACCATCGTTGGTCACCTCTTTCACTTCAGTAAAAAGCGTAGGAATCACCGTTTGCGGATCTTGCCCTTAACACACTATTAAACACGTAGTTCGTTGTCATCTTTCCGTCTTTATAAACCAGTATGTTCCGCCATCCTGAGTAGCATGAACTGCCCAAGGAGCGTTAAAATTAACTTCTCACCTACTACGGTTCCGCCACTAACGATTCTTTTCAGATCTGATGATGATACAGCCACATCGCCATCTTCTCCGGAAGTTGCCAATGTATTGCCTACTCCATCAGACATCAGACGCATATCACTGATTTCATATCCGCTATTTTTAGTGATCAACATCGTATAGTTGGTTGCAGTGGTAGTATATGCAGCCATCTGATTACTCCTGATAGATAGCATACAACGAAAGCAGATAATCTCTGTTTAAGGAAAGAGACGGTCCCATTACAGTGCTGAATATTTCAGGCATCGGGAAATTACTCAATCCCGTAGAAGCTGCCGTTCACGCAGATGCTCTTATCTTTCACATCGCTCAACTGGAAATCATAGTGAACCCAAAGAGTTGGTTATTCCGCTTATTTCGTCTGGGAATACAATAGATCCACCATATACTGATTGATAAAGTAATATTTTGGTAATCAACGGTCCAAATCGGTCAAAGAAGAATATCCTCCAGCTTTCCAATATTTATTGAAGAAAGTATTTAATGCCTGATTGGACGGAGCAAAGATACTATAGGATATAGAAGCCAATTCCGGATAAAGACGGAAATGAAGTCGGCCATTCCAAAGCAATATTGGGAAGTCCGTTTGACGCATGTTCATGAAGGAAGAGACTATCTACTCCTACTGCATTTCCATAATCGGCAGACAAGTCCTTATCATAGGTATAAGTACTGTATTGGCTATAGAATCGAGGAAATCGGAATAATCTGATTTCTTCTTCAAAAACATCATAAATAGTTTCCAATGGTTCCAATACTCTGTCTACATTATATATATAGCCGTTGTTTGTTATGATTTGGTATTCTTTAACGCTTGCATTCGACACATTGAACCCGTTATCTCCGTCCATGTAGAGTTAGGATAAAAAATTCATATTCTTCTTTGCATCTATGCCTTTAGATGCAAAGATGGTGAGAGAAGGAATGGGTAAAACCGCTCCAGGTGATAGACGGTTACTGTGTTTTTTGTTGCCGGATCCACTTCCTTCGTAGTAGGGCTGGTACTGTGTGTGCGAAATTTGTAATACATACCCGGTTGCAATACACCCAGTTCATCATCTTCATCGTCGTCTTTGCTTGTTGCTCTGTCCTCGGGCCGGAAGTTCTCGAGATCGGTTTTACTATAAGAATAGTAGATTAAGTGATAACCAATCAATTTCTTCAGATCATCTGTCGGTATGTCCTGACTGAAACATAACCGTGTTCCTCAGATAAAGTGGTAAACGCATCATGTCCGGAGCCATGACAGTTGCGACACTCTTACCATCAAGAATAGGCCTGAAACCTGATAGCTCTGCTGCTTCCCAAAAACATGGAGAACACCTCCATATTCATTAGAAAGAACTTCCCAAGCTGTACCTTTCAGCCATGCCGGTTTTTCATAGTGTTCATCCATCTTGTCTTCACAGGACAGGAAAAAGGAAAGAGAGGAACAATAGTAGCAGCAAATGCCGCTTTCGAATCATTGCATTTCTCATAATACTAAAAAATTATATTAGTTATAATTAAAAATCTGCTAAAAAGGGAGATTGATATCGTGAATAGCATAAAAGACTTACATTTGATATTAGCAACTGCATGAGATTTGCAGGCATTCATATAAATTTCGTGGTTTTTCATAATTATATCAAAACGTTAAGTTAAACAAAAGTTAGATTAATGACTTTGAGCAAAAATATTTGTGTATAAGCGTATTATGAAAAATGTAAGATTGCCTGTGGACAATTAATAAGCAACTAAAAAAGATAAGAAGTAGTTATTCTGAAAATCAAATCGATATGCCTTACTGCAGCATAAATTTATAATAATTGGTTCAATATTTCCCTGAATACTTTTATCTGCGTGTTCTTGCATTATTTTTATATAATTAAAAAATGGGACGATTACTTTTCATACTATGTCCTATACAGTATTCTATTTTCTCGATTTGTATTCCCAAATTATATCCATGTTGTGCAAATGTTTTTCGAGCAGAATAATAAGTGACCTTCTTGCTTATACCAGATATTTCCGCCACCTTATTTATATTACGGAAAATTAAACTATATATCTGTTTATAGGATAAATATTTTCCGAATCTAAGTTTACCTTCCTTCGACAGGTATCTGTTAATAATCTCTTTTTGCCTCAGGTTGCAAAGAGAACACGATTTCATTTGCCCTTTTTTCTGTTACGAGTTTTATGACGTATATATCTTATATAATCTTTATCTTTAAAGTTGTATTCCAGTAAATCTTTCAGGTTAATCCCACCTAAATAGTAAGTAAGCATAAAAATATCTCTGGTTATGTTCAAAGATGATTTCAGGAATTTCGCATCTCTAATACTTTTTTAATTCATCTATTGACAAATCAAGATCCCTAACAGTACTTATTGGCATTTTAAAAAGTATAAAGGGATGAATGTGATAAGTTACATAATTCATTTTACTTGCATAGTTCAATATTACTTTTATCAGAGTCAGATAGATTCTTATCGTCGTATCACTTAAATCTTCCTTATATAGGTACTCTGCGAATTCTTGTATATGAAGAGGAGTTAGTTGAACCAAAGGAAAGTCTCCCCTTCATATATTTAATCAATCTTTCACTTGCTATTATTTTGTACAAGCTATAAAGATTTTTTGTCTTTCTTCCCCTGCCATGAAACTTAAGTATTCTTTTTGCTATTGTATGAAAAGTTATCCCTTTCTTCTTTTTGTTCGTAAGTGATAATATGTATCAGTTCAGTACATGAGATTGTAGACAAATAACTAATGGAAGCGAGGATTTCCTCGTATTCATCGATCATTCTACGTAAACACGAATTTATGTTAACTGCATTTTCGTGTCTGACAACTCTGCCATTTTTTAGCTGACTTGCGGAATCCAACGTAAATTGAGTCGGAATATATCTGGTCTTTTTTGACCGATGAGCTACTGCTATTCTTATCCGATGTCTGCCATTCGTCAACTTCTTAGTCGGCACAATTACAATTGAAAAAATTTGCCATATTACTTTTTAAGGTTTTGTTTTATAAATAACTATCCTCCATACAACGAAAAAGGAATAAATGCCCCCAAACCTTGTTTCTTGATAAAAAAAATGAGTTCATTGCATGGATTTCCGTGCAAAAGACGGTATTTTCCATGCTTTTTGTACGATTCTTCATTGGTATTTCTTCACTAACTCGCTATGTTTGCAACAGTTTTTCACAGATCTTTATAATAAAGAACTCTTTGAAAACAGAATCTAACTTTTTGTTTAACTTAACTTAATTGGATTATATGAAAAAGAGCAACCAATGTGACAACTTGTTTATGCACACAAAATTTCATCTGATAATAGAATTCTTATCAGCAATGGCATTTGTGTGCAGCATTAATTTCATGAGTACGCGAGAAACATCTTAGTTATTATTGAAATATTTATTTTTTTATATTATGAAAAACTTAACGATTATGCGAAGGCTGCTATGGCTGTCTTTTTATTCCATTTTTCCTATGGTCCTGCGAGGATAAGATGGATGAACATTATAAAGTTCCCGGGTGGGTAAAAAGGAAGCGCTTGGGAATTACTTTCGGACGAAAGCATGGATGGACAATTCTCCATGTTCCTTGAAGCAGCAGAGCGTGCCGGTTATTATGAGATTATGAACGGGAGAGGATTAATGACCGTTATGGCACCAGACAACAATGCTTTTTACCGCTTATCTGTCGGAACATAATTATTCGACAGTAAAAAAAAAGACATTCCTGCCAGAGAGCTGAAAGAATCTAATCGGATTCCATCTATTGTATTATTCCTATAATAAAGGTAGTATGGAAAATTTCCGTCCTGAAGGTGAGGGAGCCTATGATGAAGGTACTGAAATTCTTGATCCGGGATTATACTATAAATTCCGGACACGTAGTTCAGAGAACCGACAAGAGAAGTTGACCCTTTAACCGGTAAATCAGTCACCGTCTATCATCTGGAACGATTTGTCCCAGTCTTTTCACACTACTTCTTCTCATCTAAGAAAATTGATGCTAAAAAGAATTACGAAGCTTTCTATCCCAATTCAACCTGGACCGGTAATGATGGATTTAATGTTTCGGAAGCTTCAGTGAAAGAATATGGCTTAATAGCCAACAACGGCTATATTTATACAATCAACAAAGTTCTGGAACCTTTAGGATCAATTTATGACCAACTTAAATCTAATCCTGAATATTCCGATTTTCTGGCGATGTATGACAAGTTCTCCATCTATACGCCTAACGATGAAACTTACAGAAATATGGCAGCGCATTGAATGCAGATACTTTATACTTGCATAGCCACAGATCTCCATTAGCTCCCCATTGCTATGGAATGGTACAAATATGACTATCAACGTTTGGACACATTAGCTTATCGTGCATATAGTCTGTTTGCTCCTAATAATACAGCATTGAACGAATTCTTTAATTCATACTGGAAAAACAGCGGATACGCTGATTACACTTTAATGCCATGGAGAAAACAGAAATAGAGCGCGCAGATGTAAGAAAACTCAAAAGAAGCATGGTGAACTGATATGGCAAAAAAAGAATGACAGAAAAGAATACAATAAACTGAAGAAAAAAGAAAGCTGACAATAAAAAACAGCAGGAACAGTGCCAGTCAGAGATAGATGTGCTTGATGAGAAAATAGAGAGGCTGAAGGCGGCATACAGGAAGCTGGATGATGCCAAGGAGGCTATTGATGATATCAAGCATAACCAGAGGAATATGATAAATTCAGACCTTTATCAGTGCATGTGGACAGGCAGCAATGCACAGGAATGTTATGATTCATGTGAGAGCGGAAATTTATATACAGCATATGACGGATATGTGTCAAATATAGATGCAGCGGAGGATGCCATCAACTGGGAAATAAATACACTAAAAGAAAAAATGAATGAAAAATATGGTGTGCTTTCAGGACTTGTTAACGCATGGGATGATCTGTGCACGAAAATACAGAATTTTTTCAATTAATAAAAGGGAGAGGAGAAATACAAAGATGGAAATCAGCCTTGATAATATGCAGGTATCTTTTATGACTGCCGGTATAAAAACAGCTTCTGATTCCGTAAGTCTCACAGCGGCAGAGACAGAAATCAAAAGCAGATCTGAAGCAATGGACAAATTTCAGGAAGAATACAGGCAGCTGAAAGCCTTTGTGAAAGATTACAGAGATACTTTAAATAATGATCTGGCAAAAATAGACCTGATAATAAATGCAATAAATGAAAATGACAGAAAACAGGGAGATTATATTAAAAATGGTATTGGACTATCAGATACAGCTGTGATACCATAAAACTAGGAGATGAAAATGGAAGGGTTTCAGATAAATTATACGGATCTCAGCGATCTGTTCTGGGAATATAAGCGAAAAATTGAAAATCTAATTGAAAATATTGATAACTGCATAGAAAAAATCAATATGTTTACGGAAAATGCAGTATTTACAGGAAAAACCGGAGACGCAGTAAAGAGTTATCTTGATGAAGCACATATAACAATCCTGTCAGGCATTAAAGTAACTGCACAGACACTGCTTGACAATATGGCAGCATACAAGGATGGATACCGTGCCATTGATAGCTCGACGAACTTCAAACTGGATGAAGAAGCAATACAGGAATTCAGGAAAAAAAACTGGCATCAAACTATGAGGATACGGATGAGTATACGGACAAAATAAGAAGTGCACTTTCAGAAGTATCGGACATATCTGATGTGGGCATGCCGGACAGTAACGGAGTATTTGATATCCCATGAGCAGATGGACAGCGACCTTATAAAGCTTGTCTCAAATGTAAACAGCTACGAGAGGGAAAATGTGGTACGGCTTGAAAATTCAGTAGAGCTGCTTCTGGAAAATCTGCAGTCATGTCTTTCAAAAATAGGCCTTAGCCAGGGTGCGATTGAGAGCTATGAAACAGGCAGTTTTATCACAGGTAAAGATGCAGGTACCTTGAACACGGGCATTAAAATATTTGAAGACCTGCATGAGAAGAATAAAGAAGCATACGATGAAATCTATGAGACAGAACAGAAGATAAAGGATGAAGCCGAAAAGAGAAAGACACAGGGAATCTGGAGGTCGGTTGGAGGAGCAGTACTAATTGCGACGGGGTGTAGCATGCATAGTGCTGACAGGAGGTGCTGCAATACCAATAGTAGCTGACGTTGCAGTAGCAGTAGGAAGCTGAACAGCAGTATTCGGAGCTGCAGATGCCATAGAGGGCACTCAGGATATTTATTATGGGAAGCACAGGTGACATTGACAGCACGGCAGTAAACGGCATAAAGGATGACCTGTTTCAGGGAAACGAGGATGCATATTATCTGACAGAAAATGCCTTTTGCATTTGCGGCATCCGCAATGATTCCAATCGGGCATGCATCTACAGCGGGAAATCTGACATTCAAAAGCACAGCAACAATAGTCGCCAAAGAAGGCATCTCAATGGGAGCCGGAGCCGGTGCGCAGAAGATAACCACAGATGTGACAGGAAATGATACAGCAGGAATGGTTGCCGGTATGGTTGCAAGTGGAGTAACTGCAAAGGGGCTGAATGGAATTGAAGCAGAGGCGAACAAGCTGGCGAAAGCCCCAAAAGGGATTGATGGAGTAACCGAGGAAGCTGGAAAAGGGCTCGAGGGAGCAGCCAAGGGAGCCGAGAGTGCAGCGGAAGATGTTGGGAAGGTTGTTGAGACCAGCTATGGGAAGTCAAGCGAAAAAATTAAACTGGGACGCAATTGTTAGGTAAGAAAGGTGAAACCAGGGTTGAGCATATTAAGCGACATACGGTTCAAAATAATAGTCGAGAAACACATAGTGTATTTAACGGGAATCCGATAGATATGGTAAATGATGCATGGGAACAACGTCATTTGGTTGAACCGATATCGGATGGAATGGGAGGAACAATTTATAACATTCCGTACAAAAAATGCAGGCTATGAAAGTGGATATATTAATACTGGTGCTCAAATGGATTATATAACAATAGTAACGCTGGACGAAAGTACTGATTTAATAACCGCATTTCCGTCTTTTTGGAGATTATCATAAGTGATAGGAGGAACCTAAAATGTATAATATTGGTTACTGTAAGATATGCAAGCAAGGCTTACTTGAAATTGTAAAAGATAAATTAACTAAAAAAAAATATTTATATGTTGTGATGAATGCGAAGCAGAGTGGAATAATCCAGAGGATGCATTAAAAGGTATCAATGGAACAAGAAATAAACATGGAGAAATAGAATATCCAAATATAGAAGATATACTAAGAGAAAAAATGGAGTGTTTCAATAAATGAGCATCACAACTAAGCCTCCCCACAGGCAGGCATAAATCCTAGTCTTACTACCAGACATTAACAAAAACTTTTAGGCTCATAAGGCTTTACCATCCCGTAATACGGCATAGATTACGGTGGTTAGCTTTCTTTGCCACTGCACCGGTGGCAGTTAAGTGGTGCTTTCCCTGCTCCCAGTTTCTTTTTATAATATGCATTTAAAGGACTGTTGTGAAAAGAACAGGTGGTTGCAGCAAGGAAGATTGCATGTCTCAGGTAAAGGTGAACCCCGTTTGGACATGTGATTATGAGTGCTGCTAAATTCACCGGATTGTCGTACAGTTGGATCAATACCTGCAAAGGCAACTAAGGCAGATGAACTCTTAAATCTGTTTATATCACCGATTTCAGCAAGAATGGTTGCAGCAGCAATCATGCCTATCCCGGAATGGTATGAAGATAACAAATCAAACTTCTCATAGTACTCAAGAATCTGGCAGTCAAGAGCTTCAATCTGCTTATCAAGAAAATTCATCCGATCAATGAGCTGTTTTAACTGGAAAGAGAAAGCATCCTGTGCTATCTTAATACCAAAGGTATCAGCTGCAGCTTCACGGATAGAAATCGCTTTTTTCATGGTAAGCTTATTGTGGCTCTTATCTTTTATAATTTCAAAGAGCTCATCTATTGGTGCATTCTCAATGTTCTCAGGGGTGAGGTATTTTTCAAGAATGCCCATGGATGTGCTCAGCCAAAGAGAAGAAAACTGTTTTTCATACTCTGGGAAGATCTGCTCCATAATCGTGCTGATGCGGAGTTTTATTTCGGTTCTGGAAGAAATCACAGAATCACGGTAACGGCATAACTGCCGCATAGCAAGAATGTTTTCGTCTGCCATAGAAGTGGTGGTAAACTGACCGAATCGTATCACTTCTGCAATCAGAAAAGAATCGATGGAATCGTTTTTTGTCTGCCGGATATACATCTTTCTGAGGGAATCAGACTGGATGGGATTGATTACATAAATGGTATATCCTCTGGCTTTGAGGAATGAATAAATCGGATACCAGTAATGCCCAGTGGCTTCCATGCCGAAGATACAAGAGGAATTGCCGATATTATTGAAGATAAAACTCATAAGGGAATCAGCACCTTTGTGTGTAGTTGCAAAACGAAGCGAATGTCCGATTTGTTTCCCTTCAGGAGAAACAATGGAAGCTTCGTGATGATTTTTGCCAATATCAATTCCGATAATGTACATAAGAAAACTCCTTTTGTGTAAATGGTATGTAACAGGTAGAATCCTCACTTCAATGCGGGTTACAATCTGGTTAGATATACGAAGTACAGCACATATGCTGCCAACATCCAGCTAATACGTAAAATCCTGCAAAGCAGAGGGAGCAGTCTCAATGAACGAAGTCACAAGTGCTTCAAGAGTGGTGACGCACACCTCTATCTATTACAGGATAATTGTGGTATAGGAATGAAATAAAAGCAATAGATAGAAAAAGACTGCTTTGATTCCTATGTGTTTAGCATACCAGAGTGGTGGTAAAACTACTTATAAGATTCTTAATACATCTTCAGCAGAAGATGTAAATAAGATATTTAAAGACACAATGGGATATGAGCCACCCTATAAACCAGGAACAAGTGTAACAGAAATTCAATTAACAGAAAATGCAACATATGTGCGTGTTTACGATAAAGTAAATTCAAGGATGCAAGGTGGTTGGGTTATGAAAGCAGAGGATATTGTTGGATTAACGCCACAGGAAATACAGAATAAATTTGCATTGCCCAATACACCTAAATATATATGTGATGTTAATTTGGAAGCAGTAACACGATTGAGAACTGGAGAAGTTAATCCTCTATTTGGATTTGATGGTGGTGGACAACAGTATGATTTAATAATAAATGGAAAAAACGTTGGTACATTTACTAATGAAAGGATTATTGGACAATGATAGAAATTCAAAATAATAAAATATTGTTAGATGGAAAAGAATTGCAATTTGATAATAAAATTATTGAGGCCGCAGAATATGAAGGAAAAGTAGTTATCGTGTTTGAAACTGATGAAGATGGCGGATATGATAATGTGTTTTGTTATACGCAAGATTTACAATTGCTTTGGAGAATAAAACCAGCACCAGTCGCTATTGGCGGAACTGCTAAAAGTGCGTATGTGGGAGTTGATATAGTAGAAGGTAATTGTAGAGCAATTGATTTTTATGGAAGGCGATTTAAGGTTAATCTTGAAAATGGAGAAATAATTTCAAAAGATATAGTTCGATAATATTTATTTTGGATATACTGATATACGCACTTTTAGCAATAGAATGTTGTGAAAGGGTGTGTGTTGTGAAAGTATTATTATAAACGGTGAATGGAGTTCAATGGGAGATATGTTCCGAAGGTGCTGGATCAGGAAGACTAACTATTAAAAGTCAAGCCTTAAAATGATATTTTTTGAATAAAGTACAGAAATGTATTTTAGATATATTTGGAACTCAGTTAGAGGTCCTTGAACCTTGAAAACTGTATGACAAAAAGAGCATCGTGATAGGTGCTCAAAAAAAGGAGTATTGAATTAGAAAGATTTAAGCTGCTTTTATGTATTGCTGCTTTGTTTTTTCAAGATGATAAATCACTCGAACCAATTTTTTTACAGCGTGTGATATGGCAACATTGTAATGTTTACCTTCCGCTCGTTTTTTAGCAAGATAGGCTGCAAATGTTGGATTCCAGTGGCAGACATATTTGGTGGCATTATACAAAGCGTATCGCAGGTATCTGGAGCCACGTTTTTCCATATGTTCGTAGGCACCATCCAGTTGTCCGGATTGATATGTTGATGGCGAAAAGCCGGCATAAGCTAAGATCTTGTCAGGAGAATCAAAACGACTGAAGTCACCGATCTCGGCAATAATCATAGCTCCCATGCGATAGTTGATTCCAGGAATGCTAAGAATTGGAGAATTGATTTCATCCATGATGATTTTGATTTCATTTTCGATTTCATCAATCTCTGAATCAAGTTCCTGAATAAGTTTGATGGTGTGCTTCAATTCAAGAGATTTGGCTGGCATATTTGAGCCGATAGAAGCTCTTGCAGAGTCTCTGAAAGTAATAGCAGTATCTTTACCGTATCGACCTTTGGAAGATTCAGAAAGAAGATTTGTAAGTCTGGTAAGATGTGCAGTAGCTACATGTTTTAGCACTGGGAAATTCAGAAAGCAATGCATAAACAGATGCCATATGAAGTGTTGGTACAAGTTTTTCTAATTCAGGGAATAAGATACAGACCAGTCTTGAAACGGAAGTTTTTAGCTTGGCACGTTCTTTTACTTTATCAAAGCGATAACGAGTTAATGACTTTAACTCTTCGTTGTGGTAAGATGTGTCTGAGTAGGACTTTAAGTTCATGTCAGACATTAGCATAGGGAAGCAATCGTGCGGGCATCTACTTTATCCGTTTTCGTCTGTCTAAGGCTTAGACTTTTTCTGTACAGATTTGTATGTAACGGATTGATAACATAGGTGGGCAGACCTTTATCAATGAGATATCCAAGGAGATTGTAACTATAGTGTCCAGTGGCTTCCAGTCCTACTTTTACTTTTGATACATCTTCCATAACGGATTCAATTTTTTGATAAAGATCATTAAAACCATCTAAGTTGTTGAAGATGGTAAATGCTTTAAACAACACTTCGCTATCAGAGTTGGTGATAAAACAATCATGCTTATCCTTTTGCAACATCAATTCCTATGTAAATCATAATAAATCTCCTTTGAAATGTATTTAATGCTGTTTTAGAACCACAGGGTGCTCCTTGCGATTGTAACCTCGTTCTAAATAAACCGTCATGCGGTATCTATGATTAACAAATGAACAAAGAGACTGTGGTTGGAGCCTTCCTAAAACCATCAAGTGGTA
>VOFK01002739.1_pt1 | contig 23418 bp, 40 predicted proteins | sample 5384121 | NCBI WGS metagenome assembly VOFK01 (sample SAMN12384730, study PRJNA508395) | human gut metagenome | isolation source: healthy gut J | host: Homo sapiens | reverse complement strand
CAGCGCAGAGGCCGACCGATTTATGAGTTCATTCAAATGACAAAACTTCAATTGACTTTGATCTTGGATGCGCATGAGTGAGTTCGAGCGCTTGACGAGTATTTTATTAATCCGAAAAAGCCCTTTTGCCGGGCGCCGGTCGCAACACCTCGAAAAGTCCATCCGGTGCTGGCAGTCGCGCAACGACGGTTCAAACTGTGCACCGCAGGGACGAGTTTGACGACGCAACGCAGATCAACCCCGAGGAGTTTGAAGCGGAAGACGGCGCTGAGCACGTCAAAGTTTCTCCCGAGCGGATACGGCGCAGTTTAGTCCGACGACGCGCCTGTTGGCAAATAAACGCGGCAAAGTCCGAGTCTGTCGAGCCTGCCGGCTCTGCACGCCCGGACGGCGGCTCGGAGCTTTGATGAGGTCGAGCATAATCGCAGAGTTTAAGCATTTTCCCCGGCCGTGGGTCGCATTATAGAGCCTGAACTGCCCCGGCGGGAGGCGGCGCAGTCCGAGCCGGAGTTAAGTGAAAGAAGAAGCTTGCTTCCGCCAAGCATCTTCGGAGCCTCCCGTATCTGCCGCAGAACAGACCAAAGTTGCACGACGAGTGTTTCGGCGAAAGCAGGGAGGTGGAAGCGGAGCAAGAGTTCGATGAAGGCTCGGGGCATAACGAGGATACCGGCGCATTGGGCCATGCCGCCGACGCAGATTACACCGTGTCGAACCCGAGCCGTTTTTCGCGCGAGAAGACGCGCAGAGAGAGCCTCGGCAAATCAAACCTGCGAATCTGTCGCTTTGGTGATGGGCGCTTTTTTGCGCTTATCGTACGAAGATAAAGCAGCTTGTGTCACCTCTCGGCGGAAACGAGCTACGCAGTCAGGATCTGCGAGGAGATGCAGCCGGACAAGGCCGCAAGGTTTTACGACAAAGCTGTCGGGCTGAGGCTCAGAACGCGGATAGCATTTGTGCTTTGCGTTTTGATGGCTTACATATCCTACGCGAAGCCTGGCTCCGGGCGCTTGCCGATGTGCGTAAAGAGCCGTGTGCCTTATCATGATGATAGATACTCCCAATGCTCTGCGGACTTGACCATAATGGGACTGACCGCATGCATGAGCATAAGTGAAATCGGGCAGCTCGCCACGCCAGCTGATCGTCGTCTCGTGCCGCTTTGCATGATCGACGTCTTTCGGCGGCAAGCGTGAGCGAGAGTTGTTCCCTGCGTCATTCCTGCGCTGACGATAGCTTTTACGCTGCTCGGAAGCGTCATGAACGCGCAGCAACAAAATAATCTTAAACACCGCAGCCGCTTCAGAAGCACTCCCATGTCGTGACGGCCGAATCGAGCTTTCCGGCGGAGACATCACCTCGTCAGGGCGAAAGCCCCATTGACGGCATTCCGCTCTGCCGCACGGGAGGACGGGCCGAGTCGGTTTTCGGCGTGCTCACCCGTATTTTTGTCGTTGCAGCGCTCGTTTTGAGCTTCATTGCAGCCGTAATGCTAAAGAGCTTTTCATCGTTTGCGCATATCTTCTCCGGTATTTCGTGTGCGCAGTCTATACATGTTTTAACCTTCCCACTGCCGTTTTTCATTTCGATAAAAGCCTTATTCGAAGCGGCTCGACAATACGTGGTTGGTCTGGGCTTTATGACATCGGTAAGGCACCTTATCGTCACCGACAGCGACCTATTCCCTGGTTAAAATAAGCTGCACGCGTTTCGCCGGAATGGAGCCAGAAAGTGATCATTTTTGCCGGCAGCATACCCTCTCCCGCCCGGGAAGCGCCATGGTGCATCCGTTTGCAGAGCTTCATGCGCAAGGCGGCGGTCTTTTGCCTGTCGAGGCCTTCTCCGTTCACGCAGCGGCGGCCTTTACCGCAATGATCGACGGCGAGATCGTTGATTGCGGAAATGCTGCGTTCATGCGCCTTATGGGAGTTATTTCCGGAAGTACGCCTCTGAACAACGGCGTTAACATAGCCGCTGCCGGCGTAATCGGCGGCGTGTTCGAAATGGAGTACATAGCCCGATGCCGTAAAGAGCGCACTTGAGGAGCTTGTCGGCTTCGGACAGACATGTTATATTCGCAGTGCGCGATTTTCAACATCACGCCTCGATGCTCGGTGAAGTTCGACATGCCTACCGACGGCTTTACCCTTCCAATCGTATCCCTGAACGTTATGCGATATCCGGCGCAGCTCCTCCGAGGCCAGCAAGCCTGCCGCACTTATTTCGCGCGAGTGGAGCGCACTTGTCAGCCTTTGCAGATCACGGCAAATGCTGTTTAGTCGCATAAGGCTCAGCGTTATGCTCAATGTCGTCAGTGCCGCATCGGCATGCTCGTCATGTTTATCCCTCAGCCCTCAGCGCCTGCTGTCGCCATCTTTACATGGCTGCTGGCTCACGGTCATACCTCGCTTTTCGAATAAAATTCATTAATATGTATAATAAATCGATTGCGTTTATACGAAATTAAATTTTTATATCTTTCAAGAGAGGAAGCAACAAATGGAAACCAAAAACATCCGGCAACATCTGCCTGCTGGCCACGGCAACAGCGTGGCAAGACCAGTCTTGCCGAGAGCATGCTGTTCGTCACCGGCGCAATCGACCGCATGGGCAAGGTCAGACGGCAATACCGTATGCGACTACGACGCAGAAGAGAAAGCGCCAGATCACGATAGCCACGTCCGTGGCTCCCGTGAATTACGCGGGCTGCAAGATCAACGTGCTCGACTGCCCCGGCTACTTCGACTTCGCAGGCGACGTTCTTTCCGCGATCCGCGCCGTTGAGTGCGGCGTTATCCTGTGCTCCGCCAGACGGCATCTCCGTCGGCGCTGAGCGCTCCTGGAAAGTACCTGAAGGCCGCGGACCTTCCCACCATGTTCTGCATCTCCAAGTGCGATGAGGAGCACGGCGACTTCTACGGCGTTGTTGACGCTCTCAAAGGCCAAGTACGGCTCCATCGTTGTGCGCCGTCACCGCGCCCATGTCCGATGGCACCGGCGTTATCGACATCGTGCACAACGTTGCATATCAGTCCAACGGCGCAAAAGTCAACAAGATAGCCGTTCCCGCGGCCGACGCCGATAAGGTCGAGGAGCTGCGCGAGGCTCTCATGGAGACCGCCGCAGGCGCAACCGAGGAACTTATGGAGAAGTTCTTTGAGACCATGGAGCTTAGCGAGGACGAAATGATCGAAGGTATCCGCGCCGGTCTGAAGGATCGCTCCGTCGTTCCGGTGTTCGCCTCCGCCGCGATGAGCAACATCGGCACCGAGGCCGTGCTGCAGGGCATCGGGGACTACGTCTCCGCTCCGGAGGACAAGTCTGCTGAGCCGACGCTCGCAGGCTTTCGTATTCAAGACTGTTTCCGACCAGTTCGGCAAGTACAGCTTCATCAAGGTCCTGCAGGGCACCGTTTCCGGCGATATGTCGCTGCGTGACGTGCACCTCCAGCACCGATAAGCTCGGCCGCCTGTACACCATGTGCGGCAAGAAGAACACCGAGGTCAAGGAAGCCTGCTGCGGCGACATCGTGGCCGTCGGCAAGATGGATTGGAAGACCGGCGACAGCATCTGCGACCCGAAGAACGAGGTCGAGCTGCCCGCCATCGAGCTGCCCGAGCCCTGCTACTCAATGGCTATCTCCCCCAAGACCAAGGGCCAGGACGACAAGGTCGCCGGCGGTCTTGCAAGACTCAACGAGGAGGATATCTCCTTCCATCTCGTCAACAACGCCGAGACCCACCAGATGGTCATTTCCGGCGCCGGCGATATTCAGATAGACGTCCTCTGCGCCAAGCTCAAGAGCCGCTTCGGCGTTGAGACCGAGCTTAAGCCCGCACGCGTGGCTTACCGCGAGAAGATTAAGGGGCCGCGTCGAGGCGCACGGCCGCCACAAGAAGCAGTCCGGCGGTTCCGGCCAGTTCGGCGATGTGTGGATCCGCTTCGAGCCCCAGGACGAGTCCGACGACATGATTTTCGCTGAGGAAGTGTTCGGCGGTTCCGTGCCGAAGAACTTCTTCCCCCCGTTGAAAAGGGTCTGCGCAATGCAGTCACCAAGGGCGTGCTCGCGGGCTATCCGCTGGTCGGCCTGAAGGCCACGCTGTACGATGGCTCCTACCACCCCGTTGACTCCAACGATATGGCGTTCCAGACGGCGGCACGTCTTGCGTATCAGGACGGCATCCCCAAGGCCAAGCCCACCATACTCGAGCCTATCGGCCTGCTTCAGGTCACCATTCCCGACGCGAACCTCGGCGACATCATGAGCGACATCAGCTCCAAGCGCCGCGGCACCGTGCTTGGCATGAACGCCGAGGACGGCATGCAAACCGTTGAGGCGGAGGTTCCCCTTGCGGAGATGAGCTCCTACACGATAGACCTGCGCTCTATGACGCAGGGCCGCGGCTCCTTTCTCCTGCAAGTTCATCCGCTATGAGGAGGCCCCCGGCAACGTGCAGCAGAAGGTCATCGAAGAGGCAAAGGCGCTCGCAGAGGCCGAAGGCTGATAATCACAAGGTATAAACATTACTGGCGGGCTTTATGGCCCGCCAGTGTTCTAGCAGCGTGCGCTGCATGGAGGATCGAACATGTCTGGTAAATGGACTGAAATAAAAATGCCGGCTGGGTGCTGTGCATCGGGATATGCCTGCTTGCCGTCGCCGTGGGGCTGATAATCGCCAGCGTGAACCGCTACAGCGGGGATTCGTTTTCCGGCTCGGCGGAGGAGCTTAGCGCCGAGTCCGTGAAGGACAGCGAAAAACGTGACTGAAAGCTTACGCAGAGCACCGGCGGGGGCACGCTGCTGACGCTGCCGGAGACCACCGACGCGGGGCAGGAATATATCGACAAGCTCACCTTCCTGTGCGACAGTTCTTTCATCGGCGTGCGCGATTACGGGCTGCTGTCCGGCGGCACGGGAACGTATCAGGTGTGGGGCACGAGCTCCGGCTCTCTGCGCGTGTCGGATCTTCTGACGGCCACTATCGTATACCCGTCAGATAAATCCGAGATAGCCATTGCAGATGCGGCCATGATCGCAAAGCCGCCTGTGCTGGTCATCGTCGTCGGGCAGGACGGCCTGAACGGCGTGGACGAGAATTCGTTCAAGGCGTGCTACGCGGGCATGATAACAAGCATCAAGTCCGCAAGCCCGGACACGAAGATAATCTGCTGCAGCATCAGCTCCGTCGGACCGAATTACACCGGCGCAGACGGCCTGTCCACCATAATCGTGAGCGACGCGAACGACTGGATACGCGAGGTGTGCGAGAGCACAGGCGTGTACTTCACCGACTCGGCAAAGGCCGTCGGCGACGGAACAGGCGCGGTTTTGAGCAGCTATCTCTCTTCCAACGGAAAGACGCTGAACTCCAGCGGCATCACGGAAATACTGAATCATCTGCGCACGCACGCGCTGAGCTTGGACTGAAACACATAGAAATAGCAATAATAAGACTATAACAGTGGATGCACATGCATCCCCTGTTGTTTTACCGAGCAGCCCTCCCCTGCTCCCTGTCCGAAGACAACACATAACCCCGGAAGCGTATCTACCGCCGCCGGGGTCAAGGTATGAAAAGGAAACGAGGTGAAGAAAAAGCTATTCTAAACTTATTGCCGTTTATATTCGCGCCATAATGCGCGCTGTAATGCGCGCTGTAATCACGCGACCGGCTGCTCCAGCCATGAGGCGATGGCGGCCTTATCCACGCCGAAGCCGCTTGCGATGAGCGACGCGACGCCATTATAATTGAGCTTGCCGATACGCTCAAAATTAGTGACCTTCTTAGCGGAAATATGCTCCGGAATTCTGCGGCCTTCCATGTCCAACCGCAGTCGTAGCACATGTACTTATCTATCTTGGTGTGGCTATCCATAACATATCTTTACCGCAGCACAGGGCACTTCATGATCAGTTCCTCTAATAAACAAGAAGATATCAAATATTCTCTTTCCCGAAAGCTTGTTTGTTATTTAACTTTCGACTGTAGTGTAGCACTTCGTTTGTGATTTGTCAAGCGTATATTGATATATTTTTATCAGCATATGTGATTTTTTTGATAATCCCAAAAACCGCGCGCGGACTGGACATTTCCTGTCCGGTTGTACAATATGCATATAAAGAGTTACATCTACTATTCATAATGGAGGCATGAAATGCGTTATACCATAGTTGTCTCGATCGACACTCCCCCGCAGGAGATAGACCGGCGCTGCGAGGAACTGACCGCGCTGGGCGCAGGCGGATGCATGATAGAAGCGAGGATTTTCAGGACTTTCTTGAGGAGAACCGGCAGTACTGGGACTATGTGGACGAGGGGCTAGAGCAGGCCTTTAAGGGCGTCAGCCCCGCGTTACCTGCTCCATCTAACAGACGACGAAATTGCGGCGAAGCGACGCTTGCCCGGATAATGGCCGCGTTCCCGCAGGCGCACTCAGACTATACCGAGGACAAGGATTGGGAAAACGACTGGCGCAATTATTATGAGCCTATCGAGGTCGGAAAACGGATAGTTGTCGTGCCGGAGTGGATGGACGCGCCAAGCGATGGGCGCGTGCCGCTGCGCCTCGATCCTGGCATTGCCTTCGGCACAGGCAGCCACCCGACGACGAAGCTCTGCCTTGCCGCGCTGGAGGACTTTATTACGCCGGACACGCGCGTGCTCGACCTCGGCTGCGGCAGTGGGATACTCGGCATAGGCGCGCTGCTTCTGGGCGCGGCGCACTGCACGGGCTGCGACATTGACCCGCTGGCAGGCGAGGCCGCGGCAGCAAACCGCCGCGCTGAACGGCATAGGTTGCGACAGGCTGAAGGCACGTACACGGGCGACATCATAAGGACGCCGCGCTGCGGGGCCGCCTCGGCGGCGGCAGGTACCGGCTGGTGCTGGCCAACATCGTGGCAGATGTGATAATCTCGCTGTCCGCCTTTTGCGCGGCAGTTCATGGCGGAGGGCGTATTTATATGCTCAGGCATTATAGACGACCGCGTGGATGAGGTGCGCGCGGCGCTGGTCAAAAACGGCTTTGAAATACTCAGCCACAGCAGCGAAGAGGAATGGCACTGCTTCGTGTGCAGGTAAAGATATGCCTGCCGCGGGATATGAAGCCCGGCAAGGCATGCTCCAGCATTTTCGCATCTCAGTTGTTCATGAGCCATTCGCGCAGGGCGGGCATGCCGCCCACTATGACGTCTGGCTTCGGCGGCCTCAAGCTCACCGGGGGCGGCGTAGCCGTGCGCACGCCGACGGCCTTTATCCCGCATTCGTGCGCGCATGGATATCATACTTCGTATCGCCGATGAGGACGGTCTCCTCCGGGCGCGCGCCGAGGATGTCCATCACGCGGGTTATTATCTCGCGCTTTGTCCCCTCATGCCCCTCGGTGGGCTGCCGCAGATGGCGTCAAACATGCTGGTGATATCCGCGCGCTCTCAAGCAGCGTGGAGGCCAGATGCTGCGGCTTTAACGTCGCAACGGCAGTCACGCGCCCAGCGGCGCGAAGCTCCGTCAGAAGCTCCGTTATTCCCGGAAAGATGCGGCACTCATAGAGGCCTATCGGCTGATACCGCTCACGAAAATCGCGGACGAACTGATCCGCCTCCTCCGGCGTGCCGCCGAAATGCTCCATATACATATCCACAAGCGGAGGCCCGGCAAAGCAGCGCAGTGAATCGAGCGGCGCGTCCATGCCGCGCTTGTTTATCGCGTAGCGCACAGACTTGGTTATCCCCTCCACCGTGTCAAACACGGTCCCGAAAAAAAAGAATATATTTATACATTTTTTCGCCTTTCATCTTCTATATATTATCATTACCGAAAGATTATAAATGCTGGCTTAATTAATGTCAATCGGGGAAAAATGCACATATGATTACTATAGCAACTATCCCGCGGCGGACTGCGCACAGCGCGCCTCGCGGGGAAATTTAAGCAAGGGGGGAATCATATGTGAATTCAGCTTTTTTCTGGGCGCGAACTCCAAGGACGGCTTTTACTCGCTCTACGGCGGGTTTGGCAGCGCGCCGGGCGACTACCTGACTGTGATAAAGGGCGGGCCGGGAACCGGCAAATCCGGCTTCATGCGCAAAGATCGGGCGCGCGGCAGAGGCGCGCGGGCTGGACGCGGAATACGTTTTATGCTCCGGCGATCCGGACTCTCGACGGGATGTACATACCTGCGCTGCACCACGGCTGGGTCGATGGGACCGCGCCGCATGTCATCGAGCCGAGGCGCTTCGGCATTGATGGAGATTATAAACCTTCAGGCGCTTTTACCGCTCTGGTCTGACCGGTGAGCAGTGCAATTATGTAAACCAGCTATACGACCGCTACCGCGGGGGGAATACGCCGCGGCATACGGCTATCTCGGCGCGTGCGAGAAGCTGCGCGGTACGCCCGCCGCGGGTATTCGGCGCGGAGGAATGCGGCACTCTGCGCAGGCGGCTGCGCAATATTTTAAGCGCTGCCGCCCCAACGGGAGCGGCGGAGATGGGCGCGATATTGCAGGGAGCGCTTCCTGCACGCGCTGAGCTGCAAGGGGGATATATCTCAGCGGCGAGGCCGTAAAGTTATGTAAACTTATCTATCAGCTTGACGACGGCCTCGGCGGGGCAGATGCGGCGCTGAAAAATAGCCGCGGAGGAAGCGGAAGCCATGGGCGCGAAGGTCATAATATGCCGCTGTCCGGCCGCGCCGGAGCGTTATGACGCCGTGCTGATACCGGGATGGAGCGCGGGCTTCGTGTCCGACGGATACGGCATCCCCGGCGCACGGCACATCAGACTGGACGCCGCAGTGGATGCCGCCGCGCTTCAGCCGCACCGCGCGGCGATACGCGAGGGGCGGCAGATGGAGGAAAAGCTGCGCGCGCTTGCGCTGGGCAGCGGCTGGCGCAGGCAAAGGCCCTGCACGACACGCTGGAGGAATATAGCAAGGCGCAGATGAACTTCCCCGCGCTGACGGAATACAACCGCGCGATACATTGAAGAAATATTTGAATAGATATAGGGGTATAAATATGGGCTGTGAAGTCCGGATGAGGTTTTTCCTCGTCTTTTTCTTCACAGCCCGATTTTTGTATAGGAGTATTACATCGGACAGGACTGCCGGTATATCATCACGGGGCGGATGGATATATCCTGCGGATCGCTCGCGCGCCCTGTCGCAATGTCCATCGCAAGGTGCATCGCCATCTGGCAGGCATCCCTGAAGCGCAGATCCACCGCCGTTATCGGCGGGGTATAGTGCTCAAAAAGCTTCTCATTGCTTGAACACATCACGATTATCTGCACCTCGCGCCCGACGGCAATGCCGGCCTCCGTGAGTGCAGATGATGATGCCGAGCGCCGTCATATCATATGCGCACACAATCACCTTCGCCAGCTTCCCTGCCGCGATAAGGTGCTTGCCAAGCTCATAACCGGCGGTGATGTCGGTGTCGGCATAATATACGCGGTTTTTCAAGGCTGACCCCGTTGCTGCGGCAGCAGTCAAGAAACGCGTTGCCGCGCCATGTCACGCCGAAGAGAGACTTGGACGAGACGAGGATAATGTCATCCCCGCCTTTTTTTCATGGCGTGCTTTGCCGCCATGCGCCCGGATTCAAGCTGATCCACGCTGACGGAAGAAATATGGAAGGGGTACGGTTGAGCAGGATCACAGGCACGGTAGCCGGCGTCTCCGTGAGGCTGGCAAGGTCAAGCCCGCCGGGGGAGATAACGAGACGCGGCAATGTTCTTCCCCTCACTCCACAGCTCGCGCTGCGGTGCAGCTTGTTCTGTTCATACGGGCGCATGATGATGTCAATATGCGCCGTCTCAACATTGACGGCGTTGTTGAAACCATCCCAAAACGTCGGCAGCAGCATCTTCAGGTCGTTGAGAGGAAGATAAACCACTACGCGGTATTTCATCGCGCTGCGCCTGCGCCCCTTGGGGGCATAGTCCATCGACTCCGCGATCTCTTTTTATCTGCGCCTGCATCTCCGGAGAAATACGCTTTTCCGTGCCGCGCCCGGAGAGCACGTAAGACACGGTCGCAGTGGAGGTGCCGCATTTTTTTCGGCAATATCTTTCAATGTAGTCATAGCAAAAATCCGTTATAGCTGCAAAAAAATTGCACGATGTTAAGAATCGTGTTAAGGGATTATACACCACGGGCGCAGAAATGGCAAGTGTGCTCAAAAGATTTCAATATAAGCTTGCTTAATGCATCATTGAATTAAGCAAATATTAGAATAATGCGCCAAATTGAAGCGTATATAATTATTAAAATGCACGGTTTTTAGCTAGCCTAATTGACAAATCCGATAAATTTATATAAAATGCAAGTATAGTTTAACCATATCATTTAAGCAAATAATTAAGTAAAGGAGAATGGACAATGGCAAACAAGATCAATGTTTTGGAATGCGGCCCGCGCGACGGTTGGCAGAACCTCAAGCAGATGCTGACGTTCGACCAGAAGCTCGAGCTCATCGGCGATGTTTGACGCCGGTGTGCAGGAAATGGAAGTCACCTCCTTCGTCAGCCCCAAGGCGATTCCCCAGATGGCGGACGCGTCTGAGCTGGCAAAGGCATGCATTGAGAAGTACCCCAATCGCAAGCTGTACGCGCTCGCGCCGAATTTCAGAGGTGTGGAGAACGCCGTAAACGCAGGGATAACCAATATCTCCTACGTTATTTCCGTCAGTGAGAGCCATAACAAAGCGAACATCAGACGCACCCACGAGGAATCCCTTTGCAGAGCTGCAAAAAGATAATGGACACCTTCCCCGCAGGCTGATATCTGCGTATCACTCGCAACGGTGTTTGGCTGCCCGTTCGAGGGTATCACCCCCATCCAGAAGCCGGTCGATTTCGCCAAGCGCGTTTACGACATGGGCATCCGCAGCATCTGCCTTGCGGACACCATCGGCATTGCCGACCCCAAGCAGGTGCGTGAGACTATCACCGCCATGCTTGCAGCGCGCTGCCCGGATGCGAGTTCCAGATCCACATCCACGATACCCGCGGCATGGGCCTGGCCAACACGCTCGCTGCCATTGAGTGCGGCATTACCACCGTGCAGTCCACGCTCGGCGGCCTCGGCGGCTGCCCGTTCGCTCCCGGCGCATCCGGTAACACCGCAACGGAGGATCTCGTCTATATGCTCCAGCGCATGGGCTATGACACGGGTATTGACTTTGAAAAGCTGCTGGCTGCCGCCAAGTATCAGAAGAGCTTTGTCGACGGTATCTACAGCGGCCACCAGCAGAATATCACCACCAAGCCCCCTGCTGCTGAGGCAAACATACATATCCAACATAACGAAAAAGAGAGGAACAAGCTAATGGCACATGATGTAATTTCCCTGCTTCTGTTTATCGGCGTTATCCTCCTTGCATTCTTCCGCAAGGTAAACGTCGGCGTGGTGGCGCTCGCCGTGGGCGCTATCGCAGTGAGAATATTCGGCCTGACTGACAAGCAGCTTATCGCCGGTATAAGCGCGTCAATGTTTGCCACACTCGTTGGCATCACGCTTCTTCTTCGCCGCCGTCACGCAGACGGGCGCACTCGACCTTCTTCGCGCGGAAAATAATCGCCCTTGCGGGCAATCGCATGTGGATAATCCCCATCGCGGTCTACATCGCCGGATTCATCGTTGCGGGCGTCGGCCCCGGCGCTATCCCCGCGCTTGCCATCATTCCGGCTATCGCCGCCGTCATTGCGGTCGAGGTAGGTTTCGACCCGATAATGCTCGTGCTCATCGGTGAGGCGGGCCTTATGGCGGGCCGCATGACCCCGATAACCCCCGAGGCGGCAATAATCACCAAGGCAGCGGCCGACGCCGGCATTGACAACGTCATGGGGCACCGTCCTTCTCTGCCAGACGCTCGTCACCATGATATACTCCGTCATCATGTGGGTGATCTTCCAAGGGCTACAAAGGTCAAGACTCCGCTCAACCCCATTGAGAAAAACAGCCTCCGCGTTTTTCAGCTCATTCCACCGGGGAAGCCGCCGCCTCCGGGACCGCCGCTGGGGCCGCCCCGCCGCGATTGCCGCCGCCGAAATCACCCCGCCGGGCGCGCCGCCGAAATCGCCGCCGGGCATGGCGAAGGAGAAGGCGCTGTCCTCCTTTTCGGTGTAATACACCGTGTCGCCCTCGCTGAGGCCGGAGGTTATTTCCGCGTACACGGAGTTCGAGATACCGGCGGTGACCTCCACCATGCCGCCGAGTGTGCCGCTTTCCTCGTCGCATTCGGTGTATACGTAGTAGCCGCTGCTCGTTCTGTTCAGTGCGTCAACGGGGATGAGCAGCGCGTTTTCAACGCCGTCTATCTTTATCGTGGCCGAGGCCGACATGCCCGCAAGCATGGCGTCCGTCTTTTCAATGCTGATAACGGCGGTATAGGTCGTCACGCCGCTGGAGCTCGTTCCGGCTCTGTCTATCTCCGTCACGGTGCCGGTGAAGCTCTCCCCGTCTATGGAATCTATCGTCACCTCGGCGCTCTGCCCGACGGAGACGGAGAGTATCTCGCTTTCGTCCACGCTGACGGAGATGGACATGGTCGCATCCGGGCTTATGCTGAAATACTGTTCGGTGTCGGTCTCATCCTCGCTGCTGCTGTCCTCATCGTCCTCGTCAACGGCGTTCACGGCCTTCACCGTGCCGGAAAGGCCGGAATACACCCCGCCCTCCCGGTATATGGCGATGAGCTGTGAAAGTTCGTCCTCCAGCTCCGCGCGCTGCTCAAGCAGCGCGTCATAGCCCGCGCTTTCCGCCGCCGCTCAGACTCAGCAGGGTGGAGCCGGAATAAACGGCGCTGTTTTCGGAGACGGAGACATACGACACCGTGCCTGTATAGCCCATTATCTTAAGCTCATCATGGATATAAAGCGCGCCGCTGCCGAGGGTGCTGCCGTTTTCATCCGCGACGGTCACGCTCGCCGTAGGCCGTGCCGTTGTCGCTGACGAGCACCGTCGCAGTGCCGCCGGTGACGCTGTCCACGGTCCCGGTATAGCTTGCGCCGCCCCTCGCCCGTGACGGTCACGCTGTCCCCCTGCGGAGAGAGAGGGGCGCGTCTATATCGACGGCCATGTACCCGTCAAGGGATAAGAGCATCAGCGCGCCGTGCTCATACATCACGCCGGACACGCTGTCGCCCGCGGCGGCGTATATCTTCTTTATGCGCCCCGAGACGGACGCGCTTATATAGCTCACTCACGCCGGAGGAGCTTGCCGCGGCGCTGATGCTGCTGTCAAGCGTGGAGAGCTGATCCGACACGTCGTTCATCGCGGCGAGCACGGGAGCTCACGTTGACCGAGGCGAAGCGTGCCACCGTCCACCTTGTCGCCGGGGCTGACGCGAATCTCCTTCAGCTTCACGCCGGAGGGTATCTCCAGCTTTTCCACATCGTCGTCGCTCAGCCGGCCGGAGCCGTAGACGGATGTGCTTATGCTGCCGCTTATCACCTCCGCGGGAGCTTATCTCCGCCGTGCTGCCGCGGCCGAACTGCTCAGTGACGCGCTTTCTCAGATACACCGCCCCCGCCGTTATCACAACCGCGGCGATGGCGGCGCCTATGACGAGCCTGCGCACCTGCGCGCGGCTCAGCTTGGTTTTACGCCGGTTCTGTTCCATCTTGACCCTCCAAATGCTGCTTTAAGGCCGCTGACGCCGCCCTTTGTGCGTTATGGTATCAGCGCAGCCTTAAATCACGCTTAAAGCTGTGCAAAAATCCCTGATATTTGATTGACAATGTGGAAGGAATATGGTAAAATGCACTTGATAGGAAACACATGTTACCTGATTATAAAAACCAGCCGCGGGGGAGTATACGCAATGCCGCCGAAAACGCAGTTTTCCGCAGAAAAGATAATAGACGCCGCCATACGCATCACCCGGCGCGACGGCTTTGCCGCCGTGACGGCGCGGAATATCGGGAAGGAGCTGAGCTGCTCCGTCAAGCCCATATTCACGGCCTTTGAGAACATGGACGGCGTCATGGCCGCGACTATAAAGGCGGCCAACGGCATATTCATTGAATATATGCAGTCGCCGTATAAAAAGCTCTCCTTTATGCAGATAGGGCTGCGGTGGATACAGTTTTCGCGCGATGAGCCGCGGCTGTACCAGCTTCTGTTCATGCCCGTCAGCCGCGGCACGCGGATATTCACGCCGCTGAACCTCCCATGAACTTCGGGAGCTGACGGACAAGATAATACCGATAATATGCAGGAGTTCGCGCTGGACGAGGGCCGCGCGCTGAAGCTCTATAACCAGATGATACTGCACGCGCACGGCATCGCCTGTCTCATCGCCGCCGGGGAGACGGACTTTACCGAGCAGAGATTGCATACGTGAGATATTTTCCGAGACCGTTGAGGGGCTCGTGATGTACTATAAGGCCGGCGGGCGAAGGGAGAATTGCGAATGAGGTACGTTTTTCTTGCGGCGTATGCGGTTTTGAGTGCCGCGCATCTTTATTTCAGCTGGATAGACGACAGAAAGGGCCGCGCGTGGACGAAGCCCCTTCCTGCTGGTGCTGCTGGCGGGGTATTACGCGCTTTCAAGCGACAAGCTGTCCGTCGTGCTGCTGCTGGCGCTGCTGACGAGCTGGCTGGGCGACGTGCTGCTCATCCCGCGCGGGCACGGGTGGTTTCGCCGCGGGCGGCATAAGCTTCATGCTGAGCCACTTTTTTCATCGCCGTATACGGAAAATATCAGCTTTGCAAACGTGCTGTGGCTGCCGGTGATACTTCTGGCCGTGGTGTATTACGGCGTGTCGGCAAAGATAATCTCCATGCTGTGGCCGTATGCGCCGAAGAAAATGCGCGGCGTGATGTATGTCTATCTTCTTGCGAACAGCACCATGAACGTCTTTGCGTTTTTTGCAGATGATAACCTCGCGTATGCCGGGGGCCGTCGTGGCCTCATATCGGCGCGCTGCTGTTCTTTATTTCCGATTGCAGCCTGTTTCTCGTGCGTTACTATGAGAAGAAGCCCGTCGTTTTCAAGGGGCACTTCACCGTCATGCTGACGTATCTCGCGGGAGAGCTGCTTATCGCGCAGGGAATGATCATGCTTGCCGCATGACGGGCATGATGAAATATAGAAAAATAATATTAAGGAGAGAGCGGCAATGAAATATGTGTTCATCATCAATCCCGCGGGCGCGGCAGGGAACGAGGCTGCGCCGCGCGGTGGAGCAGCTCGGCATGGGCGATGCGTGCGTGCTGTACACGACGAAGGCCGTCGGCGATGCGACGGCGTATGTGCGCGCATGGTGCGCGCAGCACCCCGGCGAGGCCGTGCGCTTTATCGCCTGCGGCGGCGACGGCACCATAAACGAGGTGTTCAACGGCGCTGTAGGGCAGGAGAACGTCAGCGTGAGCTGCTACCCTGCGGCAGCGGCAACGACTTCGTGAGGCGGGGCGGAGAAGTTTATGGATGTGGAAAGCTTATCTCCGCGCCCGTGCGCAAGCTGGACCTTCTCAAGGTGGGCGAGCGCTACAGCAACAACGTCGTCAACTTCGGCTTCGACACGACGGTCGCCATCACCATCAATAAGGAGCGCGAAAAGACCGGCCACGGCAGCAAGGACGCGTATACAAAGGGCGTCGTCACGGCGCTTATAAAAAGCATGAACAACCGCTGCACCGTCACGGCCGACGGAGAGGTGCTCAATCCCGACGGGCGCGCGCTGCTGTGCACGCTGGCAAACGGGCAGTACGTGGGCGGCTCGTTCTGCTGCGCGCCGCGCTCGAAGAAGCGACGACGGGCTTATAGACGTCTGCCTCATCCGCCCGATATCGCGCCTGCGCTTCGTGAAGATACTCAAGCCCTACACCAACGGCGAGCACCTTGACCGCGAGGATATGAAGGACATCGTCATATACCGGCAGGCGAAGAAGGTCGAGGTGACGGCCGCGCCGGGCTTTGCCTATTCACTCGACGGGGAGATAATTTATTCCGAGCATTTCACGGTGGAGATCGCCGAAAAGGCGCTGGACTTCGCCGTGCCTGAGGACTGAGAGAGTAAAATTCATATAAATATCATCAAGGAGTGAAAAAATGAGTAAATTTGACGCTGTTGTTATCGGCGCGGGCACAGGCGGGCTTTCCGCCGCGCTGAGCCTCGCCAACGCCGGCAAGAAGGTGCTGCTGCTGGAAAAGCACAACCTGCCCGGCGGCTGCTCGACGAGCTTTGTGAGGGGCCGCTTCGAGTTTGACGCCTCCCTGCACGAGTTCTGCTCCATCGGCTCTCCGGAGGAATGGGCCATGACGGGCAAGCTCATGATGGAGGACTACAAGCTCAACATCAACTGGCTGCTCGTGCCGGGCTGTACCGCTGCATCGGCACCACGCGCAGCGGGAAGCACTTCGACCTGACCCTGCCCGTCGGCAAGCAGAACGTCATCGACAAGATGGAGGGAGACCGTGCCCGGCAGCCGCCGCCCCATGGAGATATTCTTCGAGCTTGCCGAAGAGTGCAACGAGGCGTACATGTACTTCAACGGCCACATCTTCGACGGCGTGGACAAGGACGGCTATACCCTCATCGACGAGTCGCTGTTCATGAAGAAGTACCCCAACTTCCTGCGTGTGGCGGAGTACCCCTTCAACAAGGTGCTGCGCAAGATAGGCATGCCCGAGGACGCCATCGACATACTCAACGTCTACTGGACGTATATCGGCATGGACTATGAGCGCCTGAGCTTCATACATATGGCGTGGATGTTCCTCATGTACGTCAAGTATAAGCCCGCGATATGCGAGTATAACGCCCACGGCATGACCATGGCCGGGATAGAGCGCCTGCGCGAGCTGGGCGCGGAGGTCTGGCTGAACGTCAAGGCCAACAAGGTCGTGTCTGACGATAAGGGCAACATCACCGGCGTGGAGACGGACGTCGGCTTTGTGGAGACGCACTACGTCATCGCGAACATGAACCCGCAGGACGCGTATACGAAGCTTCTCGACAAGCGCATCCCCGTGCCCGAGCGCGAGATAAAGCGCGCCAACGCCGAAAGCCACGGCGTGCGCTTCTTCAATGCTTACGTCGCGCTGAACAAGAGCGTGGAGGAGCTTGGCATAAAGGACTACACCATTTTCATGCCCGGCAGCTTCGACACGAAGAAGAATTACGAATATTCAAAGAGCTATGACCTCAACACGCACAGCGTCGTCGTCATATACAACGTCGTCAATCCCGACGCTTCCCCCAAGGGAACGACGGTCATGACCTTCACCATCACCTATACCGAGGACGTCTGGGGGCGGCTTCTCCCAGCGCGAGTATGTCGCCAAGAAGCAGGAGCTCTTCAGAAAGGTCATGGAGAATTTTGAAAACGACACCGGCATCATCATACACGACTGCATAGAGGAGATCGAAATGGCGTCCCCGTGGACGTTCTGCCGCTTCCTCGGCACGCCGCAGGGCACGGTGTACGGCTATGAGTGCAACGAGTGGGACACCATGGTCTCCCGCCTTATGAGCATCCGCCGCGACCAGCCCATAAAGGGCTTCAAGACCTGCGGCGCATCCGGCGCGCGCGGCGACGGATACAACCAGACCTATCTCAACGGCGACGATATGGCGAAGCTCATCCTGGAAGAAATGAATGAAGCGGAGGGCAAGTGATATGGCAAAGGTGAAAATAAGCGCGATAGGACTTCTGGACATGCTCTACTTCAAGGGCAAGAAAAACAAGCGCGAAAAGAGAATACCCAGACCGAGGCGAAGCCGCTGGTCGAGGAGTACGCTTCCAACCTCAAGGCGGCCGAGCGCCACCCCGAAAGCCAGACCTTCGTGATCGACGAGGTGATAGAGCGCGGCGGCGGAAACGTCAAGACATACGTGCTGAAAAGAAAGGACGGCGGCAAGCCCGCTTTCTTCCGCGCCGGGCAGTTCGTCGTCATCCGGCAGGAGATAGACGGCAAGCTCATCGCCCGCCCCGTGACGCTTTCCTGCGGCCCGGCGCTGACGCTGGAGGAAATGCAGCGTCACCGTCAAGCGCGTCGAGCCGGACGGCTTCCTCAGCGGCTATATCCACGACAACTGGAAGGTGGGCGACACGGTGGAGACCTCCGGCCCGGAGAACGTTCTACTATGAGGGCCTGCGCGACGCGAAAAAGGTCGTCGCCGTGGCCGGGGGCAGCGGCATCACGCCCATATTCGCCATGGCAAACGCCATTGCCGACGGCGACGAGGACTTTGAAATGACCGTGCTTTACGGCAGCCGCACCAAGGCCGACATCCTCTTTGCAGAAGAGTTCGACGCCATAATGAAGCGCACGGACAAGGTCAGGCTCGTGAACGTGCTGAGCGAGGAGGAGGCCGAGGGCTGCGAGCACGGCTTCATCACCAAGGAGCTTATTGAAAAAATACTCCGGCGGCGGTGAATTCAGCCTCTTTGCCGCGGGGCCGAAGGGCATGTATGACTTTCTCGACGGCGAGGCCGCAAAGCTCGGCCTTGACCACAGGCACTACCGCAAGGAGCTTTACGACAACATCTGCCGCCCGTGGGGAGTACTCCGGCTATCCATGGAAGCGAAGGACAAGGTGTTCAACGTGCACATCAAGATGTGCAACAAGGAGTACGACATTCCCTGCGCGGCGAACGAGAATATCCTCGTCGCCTTTGAGCGCGCCGGTATCGCCGGACCCAACCGCTGCCGCGGCGGCATCTGCGGCTGGTGCAGGAGCCGCCTTGTCTCCGGCGAGGTGTTCATCCCCGCCGAGACCGACGGCCGCCGCCAGGCGGACAGAGTGCTGGGCTATATCCATCCCTGCGCCTGCTTCGCCGTCAGCGACCTCTCCATAGAGGTGCCGAACAGAAAGTAAACCTACTCAAAAAGGGCCGAAAGGCTCGCTTTTTGCGCCTTGTCAAAAAAAAGTCTTGCGAGACTTTTTGACCGCGCCCGCCGAGTATTTGAAAGCATTCAAAATGCTGTTGCAAAAAGCCTTGATGTATCAAGCCTTTTTCTGCGGCGGTTTATCTGATTTGAGGCGGGCCTTGCCCCCTCAAGCTCCCCCGCTGCTCTGTTCCATTACCTTGCAGCATGGATTCTGACTTGACAGTCTCTCAAAAAAGCCTCGCAGACGTTTGCCGCCCGCAGGCGGCAAAAAGACCCACAACCATTTTCTCTCGCGACATGTGCGTGAGAGAGAAAATACTCAGGCTGCAAGTGTGGAATTTGTCCGCCACCGGCGGGCAATATGCGCGCAGCAGACTAAGCTTTTGTCGGAAAAACCCTTCGGGTTTTTCGACAGCCATCAAGCCGAGGCTCGCTTTTTTATGCCCATGGGAAAACCTTGCCTTGATATGCCGGGGGCGCTGTGATATAATATAAAATCCAAATAGGTATATTTTGAAATGTATCTGTCGTATTACAGGAGAAAACATGGACAAAGCGAAGCTTCGCTCATACGCGGCGCTCATTGCGCGCATGGGCGTGAATGTGCAGCCGGGGCAGGAGGTCGTGATACGCACCGCACCGGAGCAAGATTCGTTGAAATGCTGGTGGAGGAATGCTACACCTCGCGGGCGCGAGGTCTTTCTTGAGGTGGCGTTTTGAGGGCGAGCACAGCGGCTGGACATAAAAAAAATATCAGTCGCAGGACGTCCTCGGCCGGGTGGAGGCGTGGGAAGAGCAGCGCCTCGCCGGGCGCGTGAAGTCGCTTCCCGCAAACATATATCTCGACTCCGACGACCCGGATGGGCTTGCCGGTGCGTATCACGACAAATGGGCGCAGGCTCAGCGGCAGAGGTTCAAGGTGACGAAGCCGTACAGAGACGCGATGGAGAACAAATACCAGTGGTGCGTCGCGGCGGTGCCCGGTCTGAACTGGGCGCGCAAGGTTTTCCCCGGCCTCGGCGATGCCGCCGCAGTTGAAAGACTTTGGGAGGAGATACTGCGCTGCTCCCGCGCGGACGGCGACGCCATGGCCGCGTGGCGCGCATAATGCCGCCTAGGAGCGCTGCCGCTGGCTCAACTCTCTTTCGCTGCGCCGTCTTATTTATAAAAGCGAGAGCACCGGCACGGACTTCACCGTCGGTCTTATCGACAAAATGCGCTTTATGGGCGCGTCGGAGGAGCTTGCCGGAACGGACATAAGCTTCAACGCGAACATCCCCTCGGAGGAGGTGTTCACCACGCCCATGCGCGGCGACGCGGAGGGCGTCGTCTACGCCACGCGGCCGCTTTCTTACCGCGGCGTGCTGATAGAGGGACTTCTATATCCGCTTTTCCGGCGGCCGCGCGCCGTTGAGGCGCACGCCGGGAAGAACGAAAGGACGCTGCATCTGATGCTTTCCATGGACGACGGCGCTTCCATGCTGGGCGAGTGCGCGCTGGTGCCGTTCAACAGCCCCATCAGGGAAAGCGGCATACTTTTTTACAACACGCTTTTTGACGAGAACGCGTCGTGCCATCTCGCTCTCGGCGAGGGGATATTCAAGCTGCCTCGAAAATGCCGGGAGCTATACGCCGGATGAGGCGCGCGCCCTCGGTGTCAATGAGTCCATGATACATGAGGATTTCATGATAGGCGCGGCAGATCTGTGCATCACGGGCGTGACGGCGGACGGCCGCACGGTGCCCATATTCGTGAACGGAGACTGGGCGGACGCGTGAAAGCGCGATATGATAAAGGAGGACGGCCTTATGAAAAAAAAACGCGAAGCCCCGTGCAAAATTTTATGTGGATAAGACCGGCGCGCTCGTGCACGCGGCGGTGATATTCATGGCGCTGTCGGCGGCGTTCAGGCTGGTGGGCTGCTGGGGGCTGTGGACGGATCAGTTCTTCGCCGCGGCGCAGATAGCGCTGCCGCTGATATGCAACCTGCTGTTCATTCTGTGCCTGCTGCTGTTCGGCGGCCGCGCGTTCTGACGACGGCCATACGGGTGGTGCTGGGCGTTGTGTTTTTCAAATAAAATCCGGGCTTTGAAAGCTGGGTGCACACGGTGCTGTGGATACTGCTGTACATACTGGCGGTGCTGTCGGCGACGGCCTTCGGCGTGATACGCACGAAGTGGCTGCTCGTGCCGCTGTTCGGCCTGCCGCTGATATACCACCTCGCGGTGGAGGGACGCCCGCCGCTGCGCGACACGGTGCACCCGGTCACGTTTTCCGCGGGGATGCAGGAGATATCCGTGCTGTGCATCATGCTGGCGCTGCTGCTGACGGCGCTTGCGATGAAAAGGCGCGCTGATATCGAGGATGTAGAGCTGCCGAAGATAAAGGATCCCGTGGTGATAGTGCCGCAGAAGACAGGCGCGCCTGAGCCGCGCCGCAGGATGAGCCCGCCGCGCAGGATGCGCAGGGCACGCAGGAGGCGCAGCTTCCTGCAACGCCGGAACCCGCCGCGGAGGACGGCGTGGGATAAGAAGCTTTGCAGCCCGGAGGGAGAGGCTTCTGACGCAAAGCCGGAGTAAATACATATGAGAGAGACTAGAAATTTACCGGACGAAAGGACGGGCAGGGTCGGGCGCACAGGTGAAACGGGCCGGCATGAATACTCTGGCCGGATCGACCGGACGGGAAGAACGGGAAGAACAGGGCCGGTATCTCCGCGCCCCGCAGAGGGCCGGGCGCGCCGGAATGACGAGCGCCGCGCGGAGAGCGTCCGCAGGGCGGAGGATACATCCCGCCGCGCTCCAGATACGGCTTTGCCGTGCCGATGCGCAGACAGCCCGCGAACAAAAAGCGCACGCTGTATTTCGTGTTCACGGCGCTGGCGGCGGTGTTTCATCATCCTGCTTGCCGTCGTGCTGAGAAGCGTTTCTGACAACAGGGCCTTCAACAGCTATATGGGAGCAGGCGCGCGCCAGCTATTACGCAAGCGATTTCGACACGGCACTGACGCTTCTGCGCAAGGCGGCCGCGCTTGAAACGACGGATGAGTGCCTTTGCCATGACGGCGCAGTGCGCAGTGCTATGAGTCGCAGGGCAACTATGACAAGGCGCTGGAGACGCTTCGCCGCATGGACACGTCCAACCCGCAGGTGTCCTCGTGGATAGACGAGGCTTGAGGGCCGCCGCACGGTGATACGCTAGTCGAACATGGTGACTGTCGCCGGGAAGCAGTATAAAAAGCGACGCAACTGGCCTTGCGCTGGACAATATGGGGCTGGGCAACAACGTCATGGACGAGATATTGCAGCTTTACGCGCTGGACAACCTCTCGCTTGCCGGGAACAATATAAGCGACATATCAAGCTCGCTGAGCTTGGCGGCCTGACGACGCTGAACCTCAAGGACAATATGATAACCGACGTGTCGCCGCTTTCGTCGCGACGAATTTGAGGACGCTGTATCTGGACAACAACCCCCGTCGCTGGCCTTTCGCCCTCGCGTCGCTGACGAACCTCACCACGCTCAGCATAAAGGGGGCATGACGCTGACGGAAAGCCAGCTTAAAAAGCTGGCGAACGCCCTGCCCAACTGCGCCATACACAGCGAGAACACCGAGGAGGAGATGCAGGACATCAGCTTCGGCGGCGTTACCTTCAAGACCGACGTGACGGAGCTTAACCTCAGCGGCATGGGGCTTCAGAATATTTCCGCCCTTTCAAGCTGCAAGGAGCTGAAAAAGCTCGACCTGAGCGGCAACACCATATCAGACCTCAGCCCGCTTATGGACATCCCGCATCTGGAGTGGCTGAACATCGCAAACAACTATGTGACGGATCTGCGCCCGATGGGCATTTTTGCGTCACTGCACTTCCTCAACGCCTCCGGTAACTATTTTTTCCAGCACCGTGCCCCTCGGCAACATGACCGGCCACGGAGCTGCACCTTTCCGACAACAACATCACCGACTTTTCCGGTCTGCGCAAGCTCAAGAACCTGCAGACGCTGGGGCTTGTGAACTGCAACCTCACGAATGAGTCGCTTCTTACGCTGAAGGAGCTGACGGGGCTGCGCTCACTCAAGATAGAGGACAACATAAACCTCAGCGGCGAGGCGGTGGACACGCTTCAGCAGAGTCTGAACTTCTGCGAGATAAGCCATTCCGACCTCACGTACATGGTGGATATCGACGGCTTCTCTTACGCCAACGACGCCACGAATATCAACCTCAGCGCGCTGAACATCAGCGACATCACGAACATCTCAAAGTTCAAAAATCCTGAGAGCATCGACCTTTCGCGCAACAATATCTCAAACCTCTATCCGCTTCAGGACGCGCCGAACAGGATGCAGATAAAAAACACCTTGACCTTTCGTACAACGCGCTGATGGACGTCACGCCGCTTTCCATGCTGTACGGGCTGGAGACGCTGGACGTGTCATACAACATGATAAGCTCTGAGCTGCCCTTCATGAGCCTTACGAATCTGCGCACGCTGAACGTCTCAGGCACGCTCCTGTCGGAGCAGCAGGTGGCGACGCTGCGCTCCACCCTGACGAGGCTGCACCGTCATTT
>VOFK01001482.1_pt1 | contig 23423 bp, 29 predicted proteins | sample 5384121 | NCBI WGS metagenome assembly VOFK01 (sample SAMN12384730, study PRJNA508395) | human gut metagenome | isolation source: healthy gut J | host: Homo sapiens | reverse complement strand
AAGTGGCCCTTGTCCCGCTTTGCTGCGGCACCACGACCTCGGTACTTCAACGTTCCGGGATTACGTATTGCTTCGCCCACTCAAAGCTCGCTCAGGCGATATCTTTTTACGGTGAACTCCTTATACATACCCTCACCGTCCACCAAGCTCCCGCTTTGCACAAAGCCCGAAACGCTTTAAAACAGGGCGCGGACACGGCTCGTCTATCATATACGAGCGCGTATTTTCGCTTAAAACCAAAAAGCGGCAGAAGCGGCTGTCCGAAAAAAGCGCGATGCTGCGACTGACCGTCCTGCGCGGCCGCTTAATCTCATGCGAAAAAAAGAATGCGCCGGATACGGTTAATCCACATATCTCGGTATATTTGCAAAAGGTCACGGTAAAAAACACGCTCATTTAACGCAAGCGGATGCCCGCTGCAAAAAATCAGGACACATTTTTCAAACTCACCGAGAGCAGCTCGTAATCATGCCGCTTTCATCCATCATGGATTTGTAATATTTATCGTGCTTTTTGATTATATCTTACAATTCCAGTGAACAGTCCCCGCGCATAACGCTTTTTATAACGCCTGACGGTCGCCTTCCCTGAAAAAAATAAAAGCTGCGCGCCCGTTTGCGCTTCAAGCTCGGCTGACAGCGACGAAAAATGCGCACGTTATATATCCGGAATCGGGGAGCGGCAAACGTTTTCATCCTATTTTCCCCTTTGAAAATATCTGACAGCATATCTATCTGTTCAGTATATTTTTCGGCGTACTTTTATAAAAACCCGCCGTCGGGAGTAAGCTCCCATTCCTTTGGCGGAGCTGCTCAAAACACGCACACCGACCTTCGCAAGCTCCTTGACAGCACGGCTGAGGTTAGGCTGCCGATATACAGTTTTTTGCAGCCGCCTTATTGATAGACCCCCCGCTTTGGCAATCTCGACAGCGTACCTCAAATGCGTTCACGGCAGCCTCCTTTCTCATCGGTATTCATATATAATATAATAATACAATTTGCGACATTTATCAATATTATTTTATATAATTTGCATAAAAAATAAGTTTGGATTTTTTTGCACCGTAACTATAATGAGACATATATTGCTTTTAAAAAGCTATATGGTATAATTTGAAAATAAATACAGGTAAAAAGGATGACCTTATGAACCATATTATAAAAATAGACTCTCTGTACAAATCCTTCGGGGACATAAAGGCTGTGGATAACCTGAGCCTGCGTGTAAACGAAGGCGAGCTTTTTGCTTTTTGGGAGTAAACGGCGCGGGAAAAAGCACAACAATATCCATTATGTGCTCACAGCTCAAAAGACAGTTTTTGATATATTGAAATCTGCGGAAAGCCGACAGACGGAAACGCTTCAGTAATTGCAGAAAGGCTGGGCGTCGTATTTCAAAAATTCGGTGCTGGACGGACCGCTGGTTTCGACAACCTGAAGAAGCCGCGCCGCGCTTTACGGTATTACCGGAAAAGAATACAGTAAACGGAGGCGGAGCTTTCGGCTTCTTGATTTCAAGGAGCTGTTGGGGCAGGAGCGTGTCAAAGCTGTCGGGCGGTCAGCGCCGCCGCATAGATATTGCACGCGCGCTCATTCACCGCCCGCAGATTTTAATTTTAGACGAACCCACGACCGGGCTTGACCCGCAGACACGCAAATGCTGTGGGATACCCATATCTGCGCTTCGCCGCGATGAAAAGATGACCGTCTTTCTCACAACCCACTACATGGAGGAGGCTGCGGACGCCGACCGATGTGGTCATAATCGACAGCGGAAGGGGTGGCGGCGGAAGGAACGCCGCATATGCTCAAAAAGCCAATATACGGGAGACTTTATAACGCTGTACGGCGCCGAGGAATACCGCATAAAGGAGCTGGGGCTGCCCTTCACGCGGCTGCGCGGAGCTTACCGCCTGTCTGTACCCGACACTAAAAGCGCCACCGAACTTATAATAAAATATCCCGATTTATTTACCGACTATGAAATAACAAGGGGCAAAATGGACGATGTATTTTTTGGCTGTAACGGGCAAGCAGCTGACGGAGGACAACAGATGAACACAATCAGCGCACTGACGCGACGGAATATAAAACTGTTTTTCAAGGACAAGGGGCATGTTCTTTTCTTCAATGATTACGCCGATTATACTGCTTGTTTTTTTATACTCGACGTTTCTCTAAGGTATACAAGGATATTTTTATATCCATAATCCCGCAATCTCTTAATGTTTCTGACAAAATCATCAACGCGCTTGCAAACGGTCAGCTTGTCTCATCGCTGCTTGCGGTCTGCTGTATAACGGTGGCTTTCTGCTCCAATCTTATCATGGTTCAGGATAAGCATTTGGGAACGCGCAGGGATTTTACCGTTTCACCCGTAAAGAGCTCAACGCTGTCTCTGAGCTATTATCTTGCAACCGCCGCCAACACGCTGACAGTATGCCTCAGCGCATTCGCTGTATGTCTTATATACACAGCGGCAACAGGCTGGGTAATGGGCTTTACAGATGTGCTGCTGATGCTGGCGGATATCTTTTTGCTTGTAATGTTCGGCACGGCTCTTTCATCAATAATCAATTCATTTCTCTCCACGCAGGGTCAGATGTCGGCTGTCGGCACAATAGTAAGTGCAGGCTACGGTTTTATATGCGGTGCATATATGCCCATATCGCAGTTTGGCGAAGGGCTCAGAAACCTTCTGTCACTCCTGCCGGGAACATACGGTACGGCATTGATTCGCAACCACGCCATGAGCGGTGCGCTCAATGAGCTGTCAAAGCTGGGGCTGCCCGCCGAATTTACAACGCAGATACGCGATTCCATTGACTGCAATCTGTACTTTTTTAATGACAGGGTAAGCATACCCGCAATGTATACCGTTCTGGCAGGCTCATGTGCCGTTCTGATTTCCGTTTATATATTAATGAACTTTATCCGGCAAAGAAAGTCTGCAGCGTAAAAGCAAAAGAGCGATTATACTTGACTTACAAATTTATTAAATATATAATTTATCCGTTATATTCGAGGTGACATGTATGTACAAGGCTTTACAATACCCGTTTGACCCGCAGATGATACTGAAAAAACGCAGGTCAATTAAAAAAGAGCTCCTTGCCGGGACAAATAACTTTATTGATAAGAAAATTGCGGTTTTGGGCGGCTCTACCACGCATGATATAATTTCGATTGCCGAGCTGTTTCTTTTAAACTGCGGCATACGTCCGACATTCTATGAATCGGAATTCGGGCAGTGGTGGCAGGACGCGATGTTCTGCCCGCAGGAGCTTTACGAGTTTTCGCCCGATGTAATATTCATTCATACAAGCAGCCGCAACATCACGAAATTTCCTGCGATATCAGACAGTGATGAGCAAACGGACAAGCTGCTTAATGAGGAATTTGTACGGTTTGAAAGCGCATGGCAGGCGCTGAAAAACAAATTCGGCTCGGTCATAATAATACAAAATAATTTTGAGCTGCCCTACTTTCGTCTGCTCGGCAACAGCGACGCCTCAAACAGGCGCGGGCACACGAATTTTATAAACAGACTGAACATGAAATTTGCCGATTATGCGGCGGCAAACAGCGGTTTTTATATAAACGACATAAACTATCTGTCAGCGGATTACGGGCTTTCGCGTTGGTCAGCGCCGTTTTACTGGCATATGTACAAATACTGCCTTGCGCTTGACGCGATACCCGAATTTTCATTCAATCTTGCGTCTATTATAAAATCGGTTTACGGGAAAAACAAAAAAGCGCTTGCGCTTGATCTGGACAATACGCTCTGGGGCGGCGTTGTCGGCGACGACGGCGTAGAGGGAATCGAGATAGGACACGAGACCTCCATGGGACAGGTTTACAGCGAATTTCAGAAATACCTGAAGGATATTTCCTCCATAGGAATAACGCTCAATGTAAATTCCAAAAACGAGCATGAAAATGCAATAGCAGGTCTTAACCACCCGGAGGGCACACTGAAGCCGGAGGATTTTATTGTAATAAAAGCAAACTGGGAGTCAAAGGACAGAAATCTGTCTGCAATCGCCGGGGAGCTGAACATCGGCACGGACAGCATTGTATTCGTGGACGATAATCCCGCCGAGCGGGCTATGGTAACGGCAAGTCACCCCGAGACGGAGGCACCCGATATCGGCTCTCCGGAAGATTATATCGGAATACTCGACCGCTCACGCTTTTTTGAGGTAACCGAGCTGACGGGCGACGACGTCAAGAGAAACGAAATGTACCGTCAAAACGCCGCAAGAGCAGCCGAGCAGACTCAGTTTGCCGACTACGGGGAATACCTGCTCTCACTTGATATGAAAGCGGTAATACGGGATTTTGAGCCGGTATATATTCCCCGCATAGCCCAGCTCACGAATAAATCGAACCAGTTCAATCTGACAACCCTGCGTATATCCGAAAGCGAGATGGAGAATATCTCAAAAGACGATAAATACATTCGTCTTTACGGCAAGCTTTCGGACAAATACGGTGACAACGGAGTTATAACCGTTGTCATAGGCGAAAAAGAAAACGATAAGCTCCATATAAGGCTGTGGCTGATGAGCTGCCGAGTGCTTAAACGCGATATGGAGCTTGCCATGCTCGACAGTCTTGTTGGCGCGGCAAAGGCACAGGGTATAAAAAAGCTGTACGGCTACTATTACAAAACAGCGAAAAATGCGATGGTAAAGGATTTTTACGGCACGCTCGGATTTAAAAAGCTGTCCGAAACAGAAAGCAGCAGCGAATGGGAGCTTGATATAAGCGGCTATCAAAATAAAAATAAAGTAATTGAGGTGGAAAACTAATGGACAGAAACGAAATTTTTGAAAGACTTAACGATGTTTTCGCGGACGTATTCGATGACGATACAATAACCGTATCAGAGGACACAACGGCAGCCGACATTGACGGCTGGGATTCACTCATGCATATAACCCTCATTTCCGCGGTAGAGGATGAATTTGATATAAAATTCGATATGAAAAGCGTTGTGGCAATGAAAAACGTCGGAGATATGGCAGACGTTATCGAGCAGGAAGCCTAAATGGTTTTTACTTCACTGAAATTTATATTGTTTATCACCGCAACGGTTATTATATATTTTCTTTTTCCCAAAAAGTACCGTTGGGTTTGGCTTTTGCTTTCAAGCTATTTTTTCTATCTTTCGGCGAGCATAAAGTACGGTGTTTTTCTTGTATTTTCAACCGCAGTTACATTTTCAGCCGCGGTTTTGATGGAAAAATTAACAGAAAAAGCCGACATTTCATCGCTTTCAAAGGAAGAACGCAAGCAAGCAAAAAAACGGCTGCAAAAGAGAAAAAAGCTGATTGTCGCCTTTGCGGTCATTCTGAATTTTGCGGTTCTGTTTTTAATTAAGTATTATAATTTTACGGTGCTTAATATCTCTGCGCTTGCAGGCGTGTTCGGAATTGAGTTTTCGCCTGTCCTGTCAAGTCTGCTGCTGCCCGTAGGAATTTCATTTTATACCTTTCAGGTTACGGGATACGTTATCGACGTATACCGCGGTATCAGCGGCGCGGAGCGCAACTTTTTCAAATACGCGCTGTTTGTAAGCTATTTCCCTCAGATTATGCAGGGACCTATCGGAAGGTTTTCTCAGCTTTCGGAAACGCTGTATTACGGACACGCATTTGAATACGAAAGAATGACGCGCGGTATTCAAAGAATGATGTTCGGCTTTTTTGAAAAGCTCGTAATTGCGGACAGGCTCGCCATTGCGGTCGATACCGTATGGGCGCAATACTCGTCATACGGCAGAATAGAGCTGATACTCGCCTGTATTTTTTACGCGATACAGATTTATGCCGACTTTGCCGGTTATATGGATATAGCACTCGGAGCTTCGGAAATTATGGGTATCCGCTTATCGGAAAACTTCAAAGCGCCGTATTTCTCCGCGTCCGTTCCGGAGTTTTGGCGGAGGTGGCACATTACCCTCGGGTCGTGGTTTCGGGATTATCTCTTCTACCCTGTCATGCGCTCCGGCTGGTGTTCAAAGCTCGGAAAATTTATTAAGGAGAAGTTCGGCAAAAAGCTGTCCGGCAAAGTAACAACGGTTATTGCGCTTATGTGTGTATGGTTTTTTACGGGCATGTGGCACGGAGCAAGCTGGCACTACATTATCTGGGGCGTATATTACGGTATACTGATAATTCTGTCTACGCTGCTTGCGCCTGTTTTTGACGGATTTGTGCAGAAGCATTCAATAGACAGAAGCAAGCCGCTTTACAAGTCGGTGCAGATACTCAAAACCTTTGCGCTTGTGTGTCTCGGATATATATTCTTCAGAAGCACCGGCATGACGCAGGCTTTTGGCATAATAGGGCGGATTTTTTCAGTCTCGGCGCCTCTTAACTCTCCGGCAGGCATTGGGCTTGACAAAGCGGATCTGCTTGTTGCGCTGATAGCTGTCGCAGTGCTTATTATTACGGACATATACCGTGCAAAAGAGGTTGACATACGTGAAGCTGTTGCGGCAAAGCCGCTCGTACTGCGATGGGCGGTATATTTTATATTGTTGTTTTCGGTTATAATATTCGGAGTATACGGTCCCGGATATTCCTCCTCATCATTTATTTACTTTCAGTTTTAAGGAGGACAATCATGAATATAAAATTGCAAAGAATTATAAAGGCAGCCGCCTTTATGCTCATATTCTGCCTTCTGTTCTCAGGGGCAACGTATATACTTCGGAACAAAAACGAAGCAAACATTGTCCTGCCGTTTTATGACGAGCCGAAAAATACACTTGACGTCATTTTTATCGGCTCCAGCCACGTTATGTGCTCCGTCTATCCGATGGAGCTGTACGACCGATACGGTATTGCCTCGTACGTATTTGCAAGCTCCGCGCAGCTTCTGCCGCAATCCTACTATCAGCTTAAGGAAGCGCTGCGCTACCAGACCCCGAAAATGATAGTGCTCGATGTATCGGGCGTTATATACGACACAAAAATTTCTACTGCCGAGTACGCACACGTTCAAATTGACAACATGTCATTCTCACCCGTAAAGTACCAGGCGATTTGGGATTTATTTGACAGCGGTTCGCGAACGGAGTATATATTCAATATTGTCAGATTTCACTCTCGCTGGAAAGAGCTTGGCAAGAATGACTTTTTACCGATAAAATCAATAACCAAAGGCTCATATGTCAGTACGGACTGCACGCCCTGCTCTCCCAACAGGGAAATTTCAACAGACGATAAAACCGCAATGTATCCGACTGCCGAAAAGTATCTTCGCATGATGATTGAGCTTTGCAGGGAAAAAGGAATAGAAGTAATGCTGTTCAACGCGCCTGCGGTGGAGGAGCATGAAAGCCTGCCGCGGTGCAACGCGGTAAACGACATTGCACAAGAATACTCAATTAATTATATCGATTTGAACATGCGGTACCGTGAAATAAATTTCGACCCTGCCACCGATTACAGAGACCCATGGCACTGTAACGCAAAAGGGGCGCTGAAGGTCACAGCATTTCTCGGATATTTTATAAAAGCAAATTACAGCATTCCCGACAGACGCGGAGATGATAAATACAGCTTTTGGGACAGTCAGCTGAAGGAATACCGCAGTCAATACGAATACTGAAAAAACACACCGGCATAATGGTGTCCTTAATAAAACAGTAATAATGTTTTCGTTGAAACGGCATAGGTTTTCTATGCCGTTTCTTCGTGCTTAAATAATGATAATGGCAGTATTCCGACTATATCATATACAATTTCAATTTCCTGTGTTCGTTTTCCGTCAATAGTTTGTGGTGCGTGAACATAAACACGCTTTACCAAATCATTTAATATTGACGGAGTTAATTCCTGTAAATCAAAATATTTATGTACCTTTGAAATAAATCTTTCAACATTGTCAGCTTGTTCTTCCGTTTCGGATATTTCAGCAGACAATTTTTTTTTTTGATAGTTTGCTTTAATTCTGCCTGTTCACTTTCGTAATTTGCAGACAGCATTTCAAACCTTTCGTCCGAGATTTTTCCGCTTACATTGTCCTCGTAAATACGCTGAAAAAGTAAATCCAATTCTTTCATTCTGCTTTCACTTTTTGAGAGTAGTTTTTTCTTTGCGTTCAGTTCCTTTTTAACCTCTGCCTTTTGCTTTGTACCTAACACCTTACGGAATTGATTTTCGTAATTCTCAACAACGCTTATTACATATTTCAGATGTGCCAAAACACCCTGTTCAAGAATAGTTGCACGAATAAAATGTGTTGAGCATTCTTCCTTGCCTTTTCGTGAGGTTGAACATACAAAATGGTCTTGTCTGCTTTCAAAATATTTGCTTGTGCAGTAGTAAAGTTTTTGTCCGCAATCAGCACAGTATGCTATACCGGAAAACATATTGCTTTTGCCTGTTCTTGTCGGTCTGCGTTTATTCTTTCTTAATTCCTGAACACGATTCCAAGTATCAATATCAATAATTGCTTCGTGGGTGTTTTCAAATACAAGTTGCTTTTCTTCGGGGTTATGTAATTTCTTTTTGCTTTTGTAGGATTGCTTGTAGGTTTTGAAATTTACAGTATGCCCTAAATACTCTTTCTTTTCAAGCATAGTTGATATTGTATCTGCTACCCAGCGATATGGATTTTCGGGAGTGGGTAAATTTGTTGTCCGCCCTATACTCTGCCAATAAGCAGCAGGAGTTAAAATCTTTTCGTTATTCAGTATCTTTGCTATCTGTGAAGGTCCGTAACCATTCATACAAAGATTAAAAATTTTCTTTACTGTTTCAGCCGCAGGCTCGTCCACAATCCATTTTGTCTTATCATCAGGACTTTTCATATATCCAAACGGCGGAATTGTGGTTAAGGTTTTACCCGATTCGCCTTTTGCTTTCATAACAGCTTTAATCTTTTTGCTTGTGTCTTTTGCATACCATTCATTTATGATATTCAAAAATGGAGTAAAATCACTGTCAGCTTGATTTGCACTATCTATACCATTGTTTATTGCAATAAAGCGAATATTCTTTTCAACAAACATTACCTCAGTATAAAATCCTACTTTAAGATAATCACGCCCAAGCCTTGACATATCCTTTACTATGATTGCACCGACCTTGTTATCCTCAATCAAGCCTAAAAGCTCATTCCACCCGGGACGGTTAAAAGATGACGTTAGATAACGATACTTTTGAAAACACTGGAAAATCAAGGTTTTTCGAGCGACGGACAAGCAGGGTATTGTACTAAAAACTGAATACGACGCAGAAGCGGCGTTTCTTACTCTCTACATGGGAGAACAGGAACGCCGCTTTTTTATGCCCTTTGTTACGCAGTAGGGGCAGAAAAAGCCTTGCTACAAGCGGTTTTCCGGGCGCGTATCTGGCGCGGAAGGGATTTATACCTTATCCCCCGAAACCGCGCTTCTACTGCGTAACAAATCCAAAGCAAAGGAGCTATGAACTATGGCAGTTTTCAGAGTGGAACGGAACAAGGGCTACACCGTAATGAGCAACCACCACCTACGCAACAAGGAGCTTTCCCTAAAGGCAAAGGGGCTGTTATCGCAAATGCTGTCACTCCCCGAAGATTGGGACTACACCTTGAAAGGCTTATCCCTTATCAACCGGGAGAAGATAGACGCTATCCGCGAAGCCATTAAGGAGCTTGAACGCGCCGGGTATATCGTCCGTTCAAGGGAGCGCGACGAGAAAGGACGCTTGCGGGGCGCGGACTATGTGATATTCGAGCAGCCGCAGCCGCCTACGCCGGATTTACCTACATTGGAAAATCCAACATTGGATAATCCAACACAGGAAAAACCTACATTGGAAAAACCTACGTTGGAAAATCCAACGCAATTAAATAAAGATATACAAAGAACTTACTTACCAAAAAAAGAAAAAATAATTACTGATGAACAAAGTACCCATTCCATTCCTATCCTTTCCCCTAACCCCTCACCTTGCAGAGAAGCGGCTGCGCCGCCGGAACGGAAAGGAAAGGAAGCGGCAGCACAGAGCGCAGTTGATATATACCGGGAAATCATCAAGGACAATATCGACTACCACATTCTCAAACAGGACATGAAGTTTGACGGGGACAGGCTGGACGAGATTGTAGACCTCATGCTTGAAACCGTATGCACCGCCAGAAAGCGGGTACGGATTGCGGGGGACGACTACCCGGCAGAGCTTGTGAAGTCAAAGTTTATGAAACTAGACGGCGAACATATCCGCTTTGTGCTTGACTGTATGCGGGAGAACACAACCAAAATCCGCAACATCAAGCAATATCTGAAAGCCGCCCTTTTCAACGCCCCGTCCACTATCGGCAACTACTACACTTCCCTTGTCGCCCATGACATGGCAAGCGGCGCACTGTCACCGAAAAAGCCGCAGTACGGCGACCCGGACTATTATTCATGCAATGAGGGCGAAAGCCTGTAACCACCCACAACCACAAAAGGAGGATTTTATTATGGCACAGAAAATGACAGGAGCATTGGTATTTGACGAGCGCACCGACCGTTACGACATTCGCTTTGACTTAAACAGCTACTACGGGGGCTTGCATTGCGGCGAGTGCTTTGACGTATTCGTGCGGGGCAAGTGGAAGCCGACCCGGATTGAGTACGGCGACAACTGGTATCTTGTGGGTATCAGAGCCGAGGACTTGAACGGGCTGCGGGTGCGTATCTGACCGCCACCCCATAAAGAAACGCGAAAGGAGGACGCGACAAATTGCAGGACGAAGTAAACGAAAAGACCATAGCCCTTTACATCAAGACCGGGAAACTGACAGCGCAGACGCTCCAAAAGGCAATGAAAGCCATACTGTCAAAGGGAAAAAAGCAGCTTTCCAAACCGCCACAGGGAAAGCAGAGCTTAAAGCAGCTTATGAAGCAGAACGCGGGCGTTTCCAACATTGAGATTACCGAGGGCAATATCAAAGCCTTTGAGAGTACGGCGAAAAAATACGGTATCGACTTTGCACTGAAAAAGGACGCGACGGAAAGCCCGCCCCCCGCTATCTGGTTTTCTTCAAGGGGGCGGGACGCGGACGTACTGACCGCCGCCTTTAAGGAATTTTCCGCAAAGAAAAGCTGACACAGGAGAAAAAGCCCTCAATCCGAAAGCTGCTCTCTACCCTCAAAGAAGCTGCACAGGGCAAGCACGCGGAACGGGCAAAGGTCAAGAACAAGGACAGGGGAGGTATCGCTATGAAGCCGGAAATCAAGAAGCTGCTTATCCTAAATCTCCCGTATCTGCTCTTTTGTCTGGCTCTTTGATAAAGTGGGCGCGGCTGTCCGTCTATCCCCGGCGCGGACGCGAGCGCAAAGCTGCTACATCTTGGGGACGGTTTTACCACCGCCTTTTCCAGTATCGCGCCGAGCTTCCACCCGGCAGACTTACTTATCGGCATTGCGGGGGCGGTCATTGTCCGGCTGATTATCTACACCAAAGGCAAGAACGCGAAGAAATACCGCCGCGGGACAGAATACGGTTCGGCGCGTTGGGGCGGGGCTGACGACATAAAGCCGTACACCGACCCGGTATTTGAGAACAATATCCCTTAACACAGACGGAACGGCTCACCATGAACAGCCGCCCGAAGCAGCCGAAATACGCAAGAAACAAAAATATTCTTGTAATCGGCGGTTCCGGCAGCGGCAAGACCCGGTTCTTTGTGAAACCGTCGCTCATGCAATGTACGTCAAAGGATTTTCCAACGTCGTATATCGTCACTGACCCGAAAGGAACACTGATTTTGGAAACCGGGAAAATGTTACAGCGGTACAAATACCGTATCAAAGTGCTAAATACGATTAACTTCAAAAAATCCATGAAATACAATCCCTTTGCCTATCTGCGGAGCGAAAAGGACATTTTGAAATTAGTCAATACCATTATCGCCAACACCAAAGGCGACGGGGAAAAAATCCGGCGAGGATTTCTGGGTGAAAGCGGAAAAAGCTCTACTACACCGCACTAATCGGCTACATCTGGTATGAAGCCCCGGAGGACGAGAAGAACTTCACGACGCTGCTTGAGATGATAAATGCGTCGGAAGCCCGCGAGGACGACGAGGATTTCCAGAACCCGGTTGACCTCATGTTTGAACGTCTGGAAGAAAAAGACCCGGAACATTTTGCAGTCAAGCAGTACAAAAAATACAAACTTGCGGCGGGCAAGACCGCAAAAAGCATACTTATCTCATGCGGCGCGAGGTTAGCCCCATTCGACATTAAGGAGCTGCGGGAGCTTATGGAAACCGACGAAATGGAGCTTGACACCATAGGCGACAGAAAGACAGCCCTTTTTCGTGATTATCAGCGACACCGACGACACTTTTAACTTTGTCGTGAGTATTCTCTACACACAGCTATTCAACCTCTTGTGCGACAAGGCAGATGATGAATACGGCGGGCGGCTTCCCGTCCATGTTAGGTGCTTACTTGATGAATTTGCGAATATCGGGCAGATACCAAAGTTTGAAAAGCTCATTGCAACGATACGAAGCCGGGAAATATCCGCGTCAATCATCTTGCAGAGCCAGTCACAGCTAAAAGCCATCTACAAAGACAACGCCGATACCATAGTCGGCAACTGCGACACCACGCTTTTCTTGGGCGGCAAGGAGAAAACGACCCTTAAAGAAATATCGGAAATTTTAGGAAAAGAAACGATAGACAGCTTCAACACTTCCGAAACAAGGGGGCGGGAGCTTTCGCATGGGCTGAACTATCAGAAATTGGGAAAGCAGCTCATGACGGAAGATGAAATCGCAGTCATGGACGGAGGGAAATGTATCTTGCAGCTACGCGGGGTGCGCCCGTTCTTTTCGGACAAATTCGACATAACGAAGCACCCGAAATACAAGTACCTGTCCGACGCAGACCCGAAGAACGCCTTTGACATGGAAAAGCACCTTAAACGCCGCCCCGCCATTGTCAAGCCCGACGAGGTTTTTGACTATTACGAGATTGACGCGGCAGACTTACAGGAGGACGCAGACCATGAGGAAACGTAGCGCAGAGGAAAAACAAAAGCAGCTTGAACGGTTTTTAATGAATGTTGCGGAAGCCGCCGACGCTGCATTATGGGAGTATTGGCGGGAAAAGGAAGCGGAACACCGCCGTTTTGCAACGGAGTATGTCACGCGCCGGGGGCTTATCCCGCAACAGTGACAGCATGGCAGACCGCCGGGGAGGGACAGGGGAAGCTACACTTCCCCTACGCTGCCTTGCGGCAGCTACCCCTTTGTGAACTTGCGGGAAGCGAACACCTTGCTACGCAAGCTATTCACTTCCCGCAAGTCTGAAAAAAACGTCCGGCAGCACAGCGGGACACAGAAAGGAGCGATTGAAGCAATCACATCTATCCATACCGGCTACATGATACGCGCCCCCACTTTCCGGCGCGGTACACAGCGGCAGGAGCCGCACCCCTTACAACTGAATACCGCCGCGCCGCAGGACTTACGCAGCGCGGGGACAGCCGCCTTTACCAGGGGCGGTTTTTTTTGCGGCGGCATACGCTGACCGCCTTTTGTCCGCTTTGCCGGACAGCCGCAGACGCGGCAGAAAGAGATTTATTTATGGCATTTTTCAATAGCGCAGTAGACGTTTTGCAGACCCTTGTTGTAGCACTTGGAGCCGGGCTTGGTATCTGGGGCGTGATTAATCTCATGGAGGGCTACGGCAACGACAATCCGGGCGCGAAAAGCCAGGGCATGAAGCAGTTCATGGCTAATTAAAGGGAACAAAAAGAAAGGGAAAGCACAATCCAGACGGTATCAGCGACAGGCTACAAGAATAAATTGTGATTTCACAAGATTGGTGTTATAATAAGAGAAAAGTTCCTGCCGGGGCAGCCGCCCCGGTGGTATGGATAGAAAGGCAGGAAAACAATATGCACATCAGCTATAAACCACTCTGGCATACACTGTTAGAGCGTGATATGAGAAAAGAGGATTTAAGGCTTGCCGCTGGTATGACAACAAATATGATTGCCAACATGAGCAAAGAGGGAAAGCACATCAGCATGGACACATTAGCCCGTATCTGCGAAACGCTGAATTGTGAAATTACCGATGTGATTGAGTTAGTACCAGACGAGCCTGCTTCCACAGGAGGTAAGGAACATGAGCGAATTGAAACCAAGAATAACGGAAAACGGAATTGATTATATCCTTGTTGGAGATTATTACATCCCGGACTTGAAGCTGCCGAAGGAACACCGCCCTATCGGAAGGTATGGACGGATGCACCGGGAATATTTAAGAGAAGTTCACCCAGCCAGATTGAACACATTGATACTGACCGGAGAATTGTGGACATATCTTGCAGACCTGAACGAACAGGCACAGAATCGGTTAGATACCATCATGGAGCAGATGAAAGCCGCCGAGGGTATGACAGAGGAATTGAAGCGAACCCAACAAATGGAATGGGTGCAGCGTTGCAATAACATTCACAACCGGGCAGAAGAAATTGTTTTGCATGAGATGATTTATTCATAACGGTATGGATAGAGTGATTTTTTATTCAATCGGAAGTTAGTGAGGTGTTGAATCATGAATGAAAGAGAAAAAATTATTCAATTGTGGTTTGAAATGTGGCTTACAAAACAGGATTTAGGTATTGATAATATTTTTACGGAAGATGTAATTTATACTGAAAGTTGGAGTCCTCAATATAATAATCGTCAAATCGTAAAACACTGGTTTCAGGAATGGAATACCCGTGGCAAAGTCGTTGTTTGGGAAATTAAACAATTCTTCCACAAGGAAAATACGACGATTGTAGAATGGTATTTCAAAAATGAAATGAACAATGGGAATATAGAGGAATTTGATGGGATTTCTCTGGTTGAATGGACAAAGGATGATAAAATAAAGTCATTGAAAGAGTTTGGTTGTAATTTGAATAATTATAATCCTTATGAGCATAGCGACCAACCCGAATTTAGGGAAGAAAGAGCAAGTTGGTTTTAATATTAGGAATGAATAGTTTATTTGAGGTGGTATGGAATGGTTAAAGTGATAAAGAAAGTTTTGTCGTCATTGGAAAAGAGGGTTCAACATTAGACGGCGAAGGATTTATTCAGAAATTGTGGGATGATGCGAATAGTCATTTTGGTGAAGTTGCACATCTGGCAAAGAAAGACGCAAACGGTGGCATTGTGGGAATATGGGGTGCTATGTCTGATATTTCTCGCTCATTTAAACCGTGGGAAGATGGCTTTAGCAAAGGCTTGTATCTGGCAGGAGTGGAATGTGTTGATAATGCAGAAGCACCTGATGGATGGATAAAATGGATAATACCAGATTATGAGTATATAGTTGTTGAAAACCATAAGGGAGTGTTTGAAGAAACCATTGGACAAATGAATGAGGATGGTATTTCTCTGGTCGGAGCAGTTCATGATTATACCGACCCGGCAACAGGAAAGGGCTATCTGTACTTCCCGATAAGAGAAGTTTAATAAATCAGAATTGAGGTGAAGTCATGGCGTCCAGTAAAGAATATTTAGAATTTATTTTAGGACAGTTATCCGATTTAGAAGAAATTACTTATCGAGCTATGATGGGAGAGTTTATCATTTATTATCGTGGCAAGATTGTAGGCGGTATTTATGATGATAGATTGCTTGTTAAACCAGTGAAAGCAGCAATTAGTTATATACCGACAGCTCCGTATGAATTACCCTATGAGGGAGCAAAAACAGATGTTGTTGGTAGATGAAGTTGATAATAAGAATTTTTTAGCAGGCTTGTTTAATGCTATGTATGAGGAATTACCAGCTCCAAAACCGAAAAAGAAGAAATAAGTAAATTAGAAGTTGAGGAAAAGAAAGAATGGAAGATAAAAAGATATTGCTTGATAATATTGATAAAGTTCATACAACCGAAATGGGAATTGATAGAATTAAAAGAAACCTAAAAATAGATACAGCAGATGTTGTTGAGTATTGCAAAAATAAGGTGTTAGATAAAAATTGCAATATATACAAACAGGGTAAAAATTGGTATTGCGAAGTTGAAAATATCAAAATTACTATCAATTCATATAGTTATACAATTATCACAGCACATATTGTTAAGTAAAATCGGACTTTGGAGTGAAATTATGGACTATATAATACGAGAAATGAGAAGCGAAGAATACTGTTTATTAAGTGATTTTTTGTACGAAGCGATTTATATTCCAGAAGGAATTGAACCGCCACCTAAATCAGTAATAGAATGTCCAGAATTACAAGAATATATCGTTGAGTTTGGAAATCGAAAACACGATAAAGCCTTAGTTGCAGAAATGCAGGGAAATGTGATAGGAGCTATTTGGGTAAGAATTATGAATGATTATGGACACATTGATAATGATACTCCATCGCTTGCTATGTCTGTCTACAAAAAATACAGAGGATTAGGCATTGGGACTTCATTATTGAAACAACTATTACAGGTAGAAAGATTGGCTGGATATTCAAAAATATCCTTATCCGTTCAGAAAAGTAATTATGCAGTCAAGATGTACGAGAAAGTGGGATTTACTGTTGCTGATGAAAATAATGAGGAATATATTATGATTGTAAATCTATAACCGAAAGCTACAGTTTACCGAACTAAACTTTCAACTGAATAACCACAGCACAAACCGCTGCTACATGGAAGCCAACAAACCATGCAACAGCGGTTTTTCTGTTACCGTTTTTTCCTCTGGCTGATAGGCGTTCCCATTTTCTTTGATTTTTGTAGAATCCGAATCAGCCAGCGAAATTCTTCTTCCGATAAATTTTTGTAGTTGATACCGAGCTGCTTGCAGTAAAGCATTGCCAGTTTTTCCAAACGGCTGCCCTTGAAATTTTCGACCGCTTCCAGATTTTCTTTCAGTTCATCGGCAACGGTGGTCTGGGGTGCACTCTCACTGTCCTTTTTGTGGGTTTCCCGAATATCCCGGATAATCAGGTTGAGGTCATCCAGAACCATGTGGCTGAAATACTCATCATCGCTGATATGGGCAGCTTGCAGCACCTTCAAATGCGGGTCATCTTCGCCGGGGCGATACCGTTCAATGATTTCATGCCGGACGGTATCAACAAGGGCATTGAGGTTTTGGATTTGCATGGTAGCAATCCCGTCCACATAAATCTCAATATCCGCAAGAAACTTGATAAAGTCCTTATGGGTGGCAAGTTCGCAGAGCAGACGGTTGTTAATCCGACCGCTTTTCAGAAGTGCAACCATCTCATCATTCAAATGCAGCTCCGTCAATGGTGTGTTGATCTGCTCCCTGTTCTCTGTCCGGCACAGTAGATAATCAACGGAAACCCCATAGAAGTCTGCCAGCGTGATAAGGTTGCCATGATTGATTTCCTTAAAATCCTCTTTTTCATAACTTCCAAGAGCTGATTTGGAAATGCCCGTCAGCTTTGATAGCTCTTCCAGATTTAAGCCTTTGTCCTTGCGGAGTTCCCAAAGGCGTTCCTGTATGCTTGTTGCTCCTTTCATGGGCGCACGCTCCTTTCCAACGGTTTCATTGCTGCCGCTTATCTGGATTATATCACACTTTCCGTAATCGTGGAAATTTCTGATTTTTACCCTTAATTCCTACTTTGTGGACATACGGCACAGGGCACAAAAATGTTCTATGATACAGGTAGTTCATCGATGGATTATTCCAATCGAATGACCAGCCTGTGTGGGATATGCTTCCCCGGCGATGTAGCGCCATGACTTTTGGCAGGGATGTGGAGGAACCCTGACCGAAACGAGCGTACCAAAGGGAGCGATACGCCGCTGTGAGATTCAGGGGAGGAACGACACCGGGGAGAACTGGCGAACTGACACCGAGATGATACCGAAACACGACAATCTGATAGGGGGACAGTCTACCCTATCGCTGATACTTCGGGAGATTTTAAGCGGCTCTATGGCTATGTTTTTGCCGAAAATCGCCCCGAAACCATACACTAAAACGGGAGGAAGCGCAATATGCCGAGAATGAGCAAAAAGAGGAAGCATGAGCTTTCCTTTTACCTCAATGACCGGGGGCGTGTCACTTACAACGAATTATGCCGGAAATGCCAGCATGGGTGCAAGCAGAGCTTCCGGGCGGTTGTGGTTGACTGCCCCCGTTATTTATCCAAACGAGCAAAGAAAAAGGAGGAACACACAGAATGAATTTTGAATTTATGACGATAGACACATCATTGCCGCCCTGTATGCCCTTTCCCAGAGCGTTGACAGGATTTCCAGTCAGCAGCACCGCAAAGGTCATGTACTGCCGGATGCTGGACGCTATGCTATCCAAAGGGCAGGAGGACGAGAACGGAATCCTGTTTGTCTGCTTCCCTGTCACAGCCATTGCCGCAGTCCTGTCCCGCAGTCCCATGACGGTCAAGCGTTCTCTGAATGAACTGGAAACCGCCGGACTTATCATGCGGGTGCGTCAGGGCGTGGGAGAACCGAATAGAATTTATGTGCTGATACCGGGAAAGGAGGACGCTGCCCTTGCCTGATACCTCAAAGCTGGAAAAGCTCAACCGGGAGCTGGAGAAAAGCGAAAAGAAACTGCGGAAAGCCATCAATGATGAAAAGGCATTGCAGCACCAGTTAAAGCAGCTTACCCGAAAGGAACGGACACACCGGCTCTGTACTCGTGGCGGTATGCTGGAAAGTTTTCTGCAAGAGCCGGAACGCCTGACAGATGATGATGTCATGCTGTTGTTGAAACTCATTTTTCACAGGCAGGACACGCAGGAACTATTGAAAAAACTGCTGGAACGGGAGAAGCCGGAAACCCCTTAGTTTACTAAGGGCGCAATTATACACCACCCAGAGGTTGGTGCATTGCGTTCTCCGAAGGCTCCTCGCCGGAGGGCTGTGATTTTCCGCAGTCATGGTCTGCTTCAAATCAAACAGGGGACGCTACGCTTCCCCTGCGCTGGCTGCCGCCAGCTACCCTTTTGTGGACTTGCCATCTGGGGACATCTTGCGTTGCAAGCTGTTCCCAGCCGACAAGTTTCATAAAATATGCTATCTTTTTGATAGGCAGTGAAGTATAATGAAGATGACAACAAATATGAAGTTGTGAAGGAGGAATATAGTATGAATATAGGATTTTGGCTATGTGGAGTGTTGGTTATTCCATTTATAATTATAGGAGTGTTATTTGCAATATTTAAAGAAAAGGCGGCTAAATTTGTTTCGGGATTTAATTCGTTGCCGAAAGGAGAACAGGAATTGTATGATAAAGCTCATATTTCTCGTGATATAAGAAATCAATGTTTTACATGGGCTGGCATAATGTTAATAGGAGCAGCATCATCTTATTTTTTAACACCATATATGTCCATTCCAGCTTTTATTATTTGGCTCGTTTTATTTTTTAAAGAAGTTCACTTTGATAATCACAAAGCGTTTGAAAAATATTTATTGAAATAAATTACAGTTTGTCAGCTTCACATCGGGTCAACTTGTCCCGAACTTTCACAACTAAATACCCGCCGCCCACACAGCGGCACACCGAGCAGGAAATCTGAAAAGGTCTCCTGCTTTTTTTCTGCCCCAAATGAGGTGGTAAAACGCCACCCCATCCACCAATCAGAGAAAGGAGGGACACGAAATGCCCTGTCCACACAACGAAATCTCGATTGTGCAGCGTAGCCAACAGCAGTCTGCGGTTGCCGCCGCTGCTTACCAGAGCGGCGAAAAGCTGTTCTGTGAATACGACCAGCAAGTGAAGCACTACCCGGAAAAGCGTGGTATCGTCCACAATGAAATCCTGCTCCCGGCAAATGCCCCGCCGAAGTATGCAGACCGCAATACTTTATGGAACGCCGCCGAAGCGGTGGAGAAGCAATGGAACTCCCAGCTTGCAAGGCGGTGGGTGCTTACCATCCCCAGAGAAATACCGCCCGACCAGTATGCTGTCCTTGTCCGGGAGTTTTGCCAGAAGCAGTTTGTTTCCAAAGGCATGATTGCTGACTTTGCTATCCATGACCCCCATCCGCCGGGACACAATCCCCACGCCCATGTCCTGCTGACCATGCGGGCAATGGACGAACATGGGAAATGGCTTCCCAAGAGCCGCAAAGTTTATGACCTTGACGAAAACGGGGAACGGATCAAACTTCCGTCTGGCAGGTGGAAAAGCCACAAGGAGGATACGGTGGACTGGAACGACCAGAAGTATTGCGAAATCTGGCGGCATGAATGGGAGGTCATCCAGAACCGCTATCTGGAAGCCAATGACCGCCCAGAGCGTGTGGACTTGCGTTCTTATGCCAGACAGGGGCTTGATATTATCCCTACTGTCCATGAGGGAGCTGCTGTCCGTCAGATGGAAAAGCGGGGTATCCAGACGAACATCGGCAGCCTGAACCGGGAAATCAGAGCCGCCAACAATCTGATGAAGTCTATCCGTCAGCTCATCCAAAACCTCAAAGGCTGGATTACCGAGCTGGGCGAAAAACGGAAAGAGCTGCTTGCACAAAAAGCGGCGGAGGAGGCGACACTTCTTCCCAATCTGCTGATGAAATATATGGAGATACGAAAGGAAGAACGGAAGGACTGGACGAGGGCTGGACAGAACCGGGGGACTTCACAGGACTTAAAGGCAGTCAGCGAAGCCCTGTCCTATCTCCGGCAAAAGGGGCTTTCCACTGTGGAGGACTTAGAAGCATTTCTGGAATCTTCCGGGAAATCAGCCGCAGATTACCGCAGTCAGATGAAGCCAAAGGAAGCCCGCAGCAAAGTGATTGATGGGATTCTTGCCAGCCGGACAGACTGCAAGGAATGTAAGGCTGTCTATGAGAAGTACCAGAAGATATTTTTCAAGAAAACAAAGGAGAAATTCAAACAGGAACACCCGGAGGTTGCCCGATATGAGAAAGCCGCCGCCTACTTGCCAAGCACCCGGACGATAAGGATAAAACGAAAAATGAGCTGCAAGAGGAGCAGGAAACACTTCTCAGCGAAATCGCAGAGCTGAAAGTACCGCTGACCGAGGTACAGGAGGATTTGAAGAAGCTGCGGGACATCCGCTACTGGGTACGGAAAGCCACACCCGGCACAGAGGAAAGCAAAGAGCCGCCCAAGAAGCAGCCTATCAAGGAAGTCTTGCAGGATAAGGCAGACGAGAAAAAAGGCTCAAAGAACCGCCCCGGCGCAGGCGAAACACAGACAACAGGATATGGAACTTTAACAGGCACTTGCCATTTTCAAGCAGAGAATGTCAGGTGCTTTTCTCATTTTAAGGAGGGATAGATTTGAATTTATTTGAAGCTGTGAAGCAGTCCGTCACAACCAGACAGGCTGCGGAGCATTATGGAATCCATATAGGTCGGAACGGGATGGCTTGCTGCCCGTTCCATAATGATAAAACCCCAAGCATGAAGCTGGATCGGCGTTACCACTGCTTCGGCTGCGGTGCGGATGGGGATGTGATTGATTTTGCCGCCGCCCTGTATGGGCTGGGAAAGAAAGAAGCCGCCGTACAACTGGCACAGGACTTCGGGTTTTCCTATGAGGACTGGAAACCGCCGGGAAAGGCAAAAAAGCCCAAGCCCCGGCAGAAATCCCCGGAGGAACAGTTTCAGGAAGCAAAGAGCCGCTGCTTCCGTATCCTTGCCGACTATCTCCATTTGCTTCGGGCATGGAGAACGGAATATGCCCCGCACTCCCCGGAGGAAGTCTTTCATCCTCGGTTTGTGGAAGCCTTACAGAAGCAAGCCCAAGTGGAATATCTGCTGGATGTGCTGCTGTTTGGGGAGACGGAGGAAAAAGCGGCTTTGATTACGGACTACGGAAAGGATGTGATACAGCTTGAACAGCGAATGGCAGAGCTTGCAGCCACAGACGCAGCAAGAACTAAAAAACACCATGAACGCCATGCAGCCGCCCCAGAACATTGAGGAAATCAAGGCGGGGCTGGAAACTACCGAGAAAGGCGGCGTCCGTCAGAGTATACGGAACTGCCTGACCGTATTCCAGCGTGACCCGCTGCTTTCCGGAGCTATCGCATACAACATTCTGACCGACCGCAAGGACATCATAAAGCCCATCGGTTTTCACAGGGAAAGCACCGCCCTGAACGATACGGACATGAAGTATCTGCTTCTTTATCTGGAAGAAACCTACGGGCTTACCAATGAGAAAAAGATTGATAACGCCATCGGGATTGTGGCGAATGAAAACAAGTACCACCCCATCCGGGATTATTTAAGTTCCCTTGTGTGGGACGGGACAGAGCGAATCCGCTTCTGCCTACGGCACTTTCTGGGAGCTGACGCAGATGATTACACCTATGAAGCGTTGAAGCTGTTCCTGATGGGCGCTATCTCACGAGCCTTTCAGCCGGGGTGCAAGTTTGAAATCATGCTCTGTCTGGTCGGAGGTCAGGGGGCTGGCAAGTCCACCTTCTTCCGTCTGCTGGCAGTCCGGGACGAGTGGTTCTCCGATGATTTGCGGAAGCTGGACGATGACAATGTGTACCGTAAGCTGCAAGGTCACTGGATTATCGAAATGTCGGAAATGATGGCAACCGCCAACGCCAAGAGCATTGAGGAAATCAAGTCGTTTTTAAGCCGACAGAAAGAGGTTTACAAGATACCCTATGAAACCCACCCGGCAGACCGCCCCCGTCAGTGCGTGTTTGGCGGCACTTCCAATGCCCTTGACTTCCTGCCCCTTGACCGTTCCGGCAACCGCCGCTTTATCCCTGTCATGGTGTACCCAGAGCAAGCCGAGGTTCACATTTTGGAGGACGAAACTGCTTCCAGAGCCTATATCGGGCAGATGTGGGCGGAAGCTATGGAGATTTACCGAAGCGGCAGGTTCAAGCTGGCTTTCAGCCCCGCCATGCAGCGGTATCTCAAAGAACACCAGCGGGATTTTATGCCGGAGGACACCAAAGCCGGGATGATACAGGCGTATCTTGATAAGTACACCGGGAGCATGGTCTGCTCCAAGCAGCTCTACAAGGAAGCCTTGAACCATGCCTTTGACGAGCCGAAGCAATGGGAAATCCGGGAAATCAACGAGATTATGAACCAGTGCATTACCGGCTGGCGGTACTTCCCGAACCCAAGAATGTTTTCCGACTATGGCAGACAAAAGGGCTGGGAGCGTGAAAACCCGGCAACGGACTCCGGCAACCCGTCTGAAAAAACGATGGATGGTTTTGTGGAGGTCACAGAACAGATGGAGCTTCCATTCTGAAAATGACAGCCCGTTGCACCCCCTGTTGCTATCCCGTTGCCGAGCCGGTTGCCGGGGAAAATCCCGAAACTATCGGCTTTTCTCCCTATGACAACCAAAACAACAGAAAAATAAAAGAAAAGTATAAATAGTAAGTAGTGCCAGATTGAGATTGTTTGCAAAGGTCTTTTTGAAGCCCGTTGCCGGACTTCGTTGCCGACACCC
>VOFK01002354.1_pt1 | contig 23429 bp, 36 predicted proteins | sample 5384121 | NCBI WGS metagenome assembly VOFK01 (sample SAMN12384730, study PRJNA508395) | human gut metagenome | isolation source: healthy gut J | host: Homo sapiens | reverse complement strand
ACATGTATTGCTTTTCCTGCTCCACCTACAATCAAACGTCCGTCTGTGGTTTCGGGCATGGTGGCATACTTGCCGCCCTGCTTTACCGAACACAACACCCGAAAGGTCTTTTTGCTGTTTTAAGTGCAACGGCATCACCGCCCAGCTTTGCTTCAAAGCCTTTCTGCTCCTTACGGTTCATAATAAGTCTTATCCAGCTAAACGATTGGTCTTTTTAATCACTCTAATAATGTTCTGAATAAGTGTTAAAGGCGCAAACCCATAACACATATACCATAGTATATTGCAAACCGTATTCATCACGGGGACTTGTTCTAAATATTTTCCCGTGATTAACTCGGTTGCAAGCCACACCCCGAATGGAATTAAAAACCATGCAAGCCCACAAAAAAGGGCTATTTTCAATACTGCTTTTAATGCTTTTCCTGCAAGTCCTACAAATGCTCCCCATGTTCTCACGCTCCTATCTTCCACGCCCTATATCGTGCGTTTTTGCTCTGTTCCTGCTTCTTTAATGCTTCCTGCACCTTTGGCTTTAAAGGCTTCCCGCCTTGCGGCAAAAGCCGCCCTGCGCTGGGGCTTCTTTTTGTCTGCTTCTTTGCTTCGGCTCTCTCGGCTTTCTTTTCGTCATAATATCCCGATTTTGCAAGCCGTATATATTTATCTTCTGTATTGGCTAAATCTCTTAATTCTTGGCTCTGCGGGGTCTTATCGTCCTTGCGCTGGCTGTTTTTCTTCCTTTGCGCCGTGTTTCCTCTTTTTCAGTCGTTCTTCCCTCACTGGCTCCTGTTCCTGCCGCTGACTGTCCTCTCTCTGCTGGCTCTCCTGCTTACGGCGTTCTTCCTGCGCTCTCTGCTCCTGTCTGCGTCTTTCCTCTTGACGGCGTTGCTCGTCCTGTCGGCGCTGTTCTTCCTGCCGCTGGCTGTCCTGTCGGCGTTGCTCGTCCCTGCATACGCTGTGTTTCCTGCCGCTGGCGTTCTTCCAACTGCCGCCCCTCGGCGGCGTGTTGCTCTGCCTGCTGGCGGTCAAGCCTTTGCGGCTTCCTCTCTGTGTTGTTCCTGTTCGTTCATAGTGTCTATGTACTCCTTTCTATCTGCTTTTTTATGCCTGTGCTTCCACTTCCAAAGGATAAAGGGCAGAAGCAGAACCAGCACCACTATTAAGAAAATGATTAAAAAGTAATCTCCCGTTCAGTTTCACTCCCTTTCTTCCTCACTGTGATTAAGTAATTTGTTACTCGCTTTCTGTTTCTTTTCCAAAAAAAAAGCAATTCCTTAAAGGCTTTTACTGTTCTTATTGGTGTAGCATAACTTTCAATGCATTTAAGTGCAAATAAATACGAGAAAATATATAATTTCCATGACTTCGCTCCTTTCCTCTTTTCTTTTAATAAATAACTTATTTCATTTATTTATCATACATAAATTATATAAACTTATATATGTTATTGTCAATATATCTATTAAATAATTACCTTGACAACATAGGCACAAACATTTGTTGATAAATAATTGTCAGAATTTGTAAATTTTTCATGACAATATATTAACAATATGCTATAATACGTTTATAATTATTCAAAATTTCATTCAAAAGGAGGTGTTTTCCATGAAAAAAATGGAAAAAGATTATTTTCACTGGTATGCGCTTTTGCTATGATTATTTTCACTAAATACAACGGCATTTGCGGCAGAATTACCAAAAACAGACACTAAACAACAGTACGAAATCACAGTAGGTGATGAAAGCTATTACGCTTGAAGAAGGGAGAAGTTGTCGAAATTCCTATGACTTTAATCGAAAATGATGAGTCGGGCATAAACCTTCTTCAAGCAGTCAAACCATTGTCGGCAATGCTGGAACATTAAAGTTTGGGGAAGCGGTCATTACTAAATTGAGCATTGTTATGACTGTTCCTGTGACACACTTCATTGAACAGTAAGCAGCACCGATATAACCTCTGGTCTTAGTGCTGGAACAAGTGGCGTTACAGGATTTTCCGGGGGAAAATGCTACTGCGCACGCATTTCAGGTCATACCTATGTTGCCCATCTTGGACGGTGTAGCCTTTAGGAACAGTAGCCGTTGCAAAAACCTTTAACCTGGGGACCGTAACTTAAAGTGCACTGCATAAATTTCATGCAGACCTTTTTTATTACATTCTCATTGCTTGCATAAGTGAAAAAGTTTTTAACGGCAAGCCTATTTTTTCGTATGACATCTGATTAGAACCACTCAAAAAATCCGATATTTCCTGCTCCTCAATATCAGCATAGCTTGAAATCATTTTTAACTCATTCCATAAACTTGTACGCAATACATCAATAATTCCTTTCACTCTTTTCATCTTCTGGAACTTTCATACCCTCTATTAAACAGTCTGATATTCCAAATAATCGCAATCTTCTTTGACTATCTTTCATATCATCATCTACTTAACTTAACACCATTTTCAAATAAAATTTCTCTAAACTATCTTTCTCTATCCCCGTTGCCTCTTGTAACATTTCCACGGATAGCAACTCATTATCAATAAGACTATTTATTCTTTCTCTCAACACATCTTCTTTTTATCCATATAAGCTCCTTTCTTATCACCGTGATTAAATATACTCTAACTGCTTGCCATTTCCATGCAGAAGTTCTTTCTCAATTTCTTCTTTCCCACGAATAACACAAGCATAGGTTAGAACTTTTTGGATTGTCGTTGCAATTCCCACCTCTTTCCCGATACATTTCAGAATACAATAATAACTTTCGTTAAAATCTTCAATATCCGTAAATGAGGTTTCATAGTCAACGCTTCCGTCTGCGTACTCCTTGCGAATAATCGCATGCGCCCTCATCTGATACTTTCCTACTTTCACCTACCACCATTCCCCCCTTATCGTTATAGTGCCACCATTTGCCGCTTTCGTACTCGATACAAAAGTTTCCCTCAAAGTCAAACCACGCCTTTACAGGCTCGCCCTCTCCCCATTCTTCAAAGGCTTCTTTATGCCTGGCATAATTCGCCCTGGCTAAGTTCTCCATATCCTCACGAACACGCTTTGTACTCTGCGATTGTCTTTGTTCCCTTAATTACCGTATTCATCGCCGCACCTCGCTTTCCATGCTGTTGCTATTATGTAACTTATATATCTTACATATCATATATAACTTATGCCTGTTATTCAGTTTTGATTTTATCGTACTCTTTCAGCTTTCCAGCGTTTGCGGCTACATAATCGGCTATCAATTCCGACACTATCATTGCGCTCTGACGGTTCACATAGGCAATTTTCTGTAAAGCTCCGTAACTGCTCGGATAAAGAGCAAGGCTAACACGCTTTTGTTTCTCTCAACTGGCGGTCTGCCCTTTTTCCTGCTGGCTTATCCGCTTTCTTCTCGTCCTCTGTTGCTCCTGCTCCTATAATCGACTTAAACGCCGCTTCTTGGTCAAATTTTTGCGCTTTCCTGCCATTACTCCTGCTCTCCTTTTCAGAAATTCCTCGATAAAGGCTTTGTAGTCCTCTGATACAGTCGATTTTTCCGCATAATCAAATATATCTGTCCTGTTCGCCTGTGCTTCTTCCACAGCCACAGCAGAACGGATATAAGTCTTGTAAATCATTCGCGGCCATCGGTGCGGCACACAGAGAGAGAAGGAGAGTAGATCAGACGGTGGGTTGCGCCGGAATCGCGGAATCTGCCGCAGCGCAGTCCGCTTCTGCCGCTCGAAATAAAAAATACCGTTTTTTTCATGGTTTTTCTGTCCTTTCAAAAGGAAAATATATAATAAAAACAATAATAATGAATGTGCGTTCTTTAATACGATCTTAAATGTAGTAGTTGGGCTCTTTGATTGTGCCGCCGTAATGGAGCTGACGAAGGATCTCCGCACGGTAGTGAAGAAAATCCTCCGAGCTGCGTGCTCTCGGGCCCCCCCACTTGATATCGAGCGTGCCGGTGATGCGGCCGGGGCGCGGGGTCATGACGACGACCTGTCCGAGAGATAAACGGCCTCGTCCACGTCGTGCGTTACCATGATGGCGGTCATGCCGGTTTCCTTCCAGATGCGCAGGATCTCGTCCTGCATGTTCATGCGGGGTGAAGGCATCGAGTGCACCGAGCGGCTCATCGAGCAGCAGCACCTTGGGCCTGCCGACAAGGGCGCGTGCGAGAGGCGCGCTGGCACATGCCGCCCGAAAGCTGATGCGGATAGGAGTGCTCAAAGCCCTTGAGGCCGACCATTTCGATGAACTCATCGACGCGGTCCTTTTCCTGCTTGTAGATGCCGCGGGCGCGCAGGCCGAAGGCGATATTGTCGTAGATCGACAGCCACGGGAACAGCGTGTGCTCCTGGAACATGAAGCCGCGGTCTGCACCGGGGGCCTTGATAGGTGTACCGTCCAGCGTCAGGCTGCCGTCATCCATCGGAATCAGACCGGAGATCAAACGCAGGAGCGTAGATTTGCCGCAGCCGGACGGGCCGATGAGCGACACGAACGAACCGGCGGGAATATCGAAAGCGACACATTGTCGAGCGCGGTAATGCGTTCTCCGGTGGGATTGACAAAATGCTTGGATACACCCGAAATCGAAATACTTTCCTACCATTTGATAACTCCCTTTCTGCCATGCAGCACGCGATCGCGGAACTTTGAAGAGCAGGGTGATGAGGATGAAGAACGTAACGGCGATGATGATCAGACCGGCGTAAACGTTCGCGTAAGCCATCATTTCCTTCTGCCAGTTGATGTACCAGCCGATGCCGTATTTGGCGCCGAGCATTTCGGCGGTCACGAGCGTGATGAACGACGAGCAGGTGCCGTTGAACAGGCCGAGGAACATATGGGGCATGGCGGCCGGGATGCCGACCTTCACGATGCGGTAAAGGCTGCCGGCGCCGAGCGTCGAGGAGACCTCAAAGTACGAGTTGGGGATGGAGGCGATGCCGCTGCTCGTGAGAACGGTGGTCGGGAACCACACAGCCAGCGCAATCAGGGAAGGCACTGGCGGAAACCGCAGTCGGGAAAGCAATGAGCACTAGCGGGATCCACGCGGTGGACGGGATCGGGCCGAGCACGCGGACGAGCGGCTGGACCCAGTAGGAAAAGGTCTTGCTGAAGCCGATGGCGATGCCGGTCAGCATGCCGACAACCGCACCGCCGAGCCAGCCGAAAGAACAGCAGGCGTGCCGAGTAGGCGAGGCACTTGGCGAGGAACGTGCTGTCCTCGACCAGAACGCCGAACACGCGGTCGAGCGACGGAAAGTACAGCACCGGGAGAACGGCGAACTTCACGGTCAGCAGGTTAAGGATGTTCAGCACCAGAACCGCTCCTGCATAGAACAGTGCGCTGTACGACAGCTTATCGCGTACCTTGGTGTTGCCGAGCGATATCAGAGGGCAATCACATACACGGCCAGTCCGATGAGCAGCGCCCATGTAAAAATAAGGGATGTTCTGCGGCAGGATGCTGCGCGGAATCCGGCAGCAGAATATCGCAGGCGAGCGCCAGAAGAATGGAGAGAACTGGCAGTGATTTGACAAAAAATGCTTCACAAGGGGAGAACTCCTTTCGACAAAAAATGGCGGCAAGACGTATGCCTTCCGCCAGGATGGTTTATGCGCGTTATTCGCACATTCGCCAGGTCTGAAGGGAACGCATGCACGAGCAGCGGTGCATACACATACAGCAGGTCGGCATACAGTTCATTCGGCTCATGGTGCGTTCTCCTTTCAATTCATATAAATCCCTATCGGGTTTCAGTAGTTGAAAGTATAGACTTGAATGTCCTAATTGTCAATAGGAATACTGTGATTTTGGATAGTATGCCAAAAACGATTTGTCTGAAAGAGAGAATTTGTCGCTTTGCATAAAGAACCGCCGCAGCAGGATTTCTTGGGGATCGGGTGGCTGAATCCACGCTTTTTGTGCTATATTTACAGGTGATGAATATGATTTTTTAAACCGCGTCCGCTCAGCAGAACCATGCTGGATGACGCTTCACTTGTCCGCGATAAGCAGCACTGCCGCCGGATCGGTCCGTGCGGTGTTGGTCGTCGGGCATTATATTTGAACAGTTATTTTATTGACCGGCATTATTATGTGCCGTTTTCCGCCATTACGCGGGCATTTTTAAGTTTATAGAAGAAGAAGGCACTCGGCGGTGTCCGGGTGTTGCAGGCAGAGCCTGTCGTCTGCTTGTGGAGTATGACGGCGGCATGCAGCAGGTGTGTGCTGTTTCAAGTACGAGGATCAGATTGACGAGCTGCTGCGCGTGCTGCACAAGATGCATCCGGAGATTCCGTGCGTCAGCGAGGAAGAGGAGGCTGAACTCGAGGTCGAGTACGAGCGCCGGAGAGCGGAAGAACGCCGACGACCGCCGCTCAGCATGCGCGCCGAGCGGGAGATTGAGGAGCTGGAGAATGCGATCGCGTACCTCGAGCGCAAGCCCGAGCTGTAGCAAGCGGCTCAGTCGTGCAGCCGCCAAACGGCGGCGCAACTACCAGAGCAGGAGCGCGGGATACCGCTGGGCGGCTGCAGCGATCATGGTGCTCAGGGCGGCGGCGCTGATTTACGGCGTGGTGTCGCTCGTGTGCCGCGGTTTCTCCGGCGGATACCTGCTGCTGTGTCTGCTGGCGGCAGTTTTCTGTTTGGCGGATGGCGCCTGCCGACGGCGCGCAACAACAATGCGGCTGTTCTGCGCGGGGATAAGCAGGCGCGGGTACAGATGCAGAACTATATCGACCGTTTTCCGGCATTTCCGCTGCCCGCACGGTACGCGCACCCGATCGTGCTGCGCCGTATGCAGCAGGCCATCGCGGAAGGCCATGCGCTGAACGTCATGGAGGCGCTTGAGGTCGTCAAGACCGATCTGCAGACCATGAATGCGGATATGCAGGTATCGCAGGAGGAATACGCCGAGATTTCTACGATCAAGCCGCTGTTTCTGAATGCGGATTATAAGTAAGAAATCCGGCCTGAGGCCTTTGCAAAGCTGTTGACAACAGTATGTTTTCTCCCGTATAATAAATGCAGTAAAATGAAGTCGAAAAAAGGGGATGGACGGATATGCTGTGTAAAAACAGAACATGCGGCGTTCCGTTGAATCCAATAGGAAAACGATGAAAACCAAGGACCTTCTGCCCGCAAAATGGCAGTCGGTCCCTTTTTTTAGAGGAAACTGATATGATCGAAAATTGAATGACGTCCATATCGTACCGGAATTCAGCGATCAGGGTGTGGACTGCTACCGTCTGGCGGGCGGCAGCTTTGTCAATGAATACTACATCGTCTCGGAGGCCGAGACCCGCAAGCTGATGAACCATCCGGAGGTTGTCGGCTACGAGGTGTATGCGTCGCTTGTGACGGCTACCTCGCAGATGATGTACTACCTCAAGGAGCAGAAAAAGATCACTTCGGCGAACATTCTGTCCATTCTGCGCGGCGCACTCAACTACCCGCTCGAGGAAAGCTGCTACAAGGAGCATATCCGCGTGCATGACATCAGCTTTATGTCCAGTGAGCGCGTGTTCGGCGAGAATGATGAGATGTCGCTCGATATCAAGTACTGCAAGCTGACGATGGTGCCGGACAGCACGCTGATGATCGGTGATATCATCGCCTCGGGCGAGACGCTTGTGCAGTGCCTGCGCTATGTGACAGATTTTTACCGCGAGCACGGCGCAAAGCTGCGCAACATCCTGCTGTTTACCATCGGCGGTACCCAGGGCATTGAGATTCTCGAAAAGCTGACTAAAGAAATCCGCACCTACTGGCCGGACTTTTGAGGGCTTCATCACCGTGTACTACGAGGGCGTTTTCAGCTGCTACGAGGAAGGCGACAAGGGCGTTTCCGGCATCAACCGTGCGCTCATCGACTTTTACTGGAAGGGCGGCATTGTGGCGCCGGAGTTCCGCCGTCAGACGCTTTCCATGCAGAATCCGCTGTTTGAGAAGTGCACGATCTACGATGGCGGTGCACGCCGTTACGAAAAATCCACGAGCACGTGGAAGAGGTGCTGGAATTCTGAACGGCATTCTCGCGCGTGCCGACAAGATCGACAAGCAGGCGCTGCTGGAGGAAAAACTGGGTCATGCGCTGCCGATTTCCTATGAGGACTGGCTGAAGGACTGCCACTATGAAAGCTGGACGCAAAGCTGACGCGCTGGCTGTATCAGCAGGAGCGCGGCTTTGTCGAGAGCCTGAAGGACGTAACGCTGGAGGAGATCGCGCATCAGCGCATTGACGAGTTCACCACGACGCTCAAAAAGTACATTCTTTGACAAATACACAAAAGGGGGGATAAAATCTATGAAAAATGACAACACACCGGTCGATATCGACTTTGCGGAAGCGGCTGCCGCATTATGCGCCGCGGCATCGTAACTATGTTCATGATCATGCTGGGTTTCACCTTCTTCTCGGCCAGCATGTGGGTCGGCAAGGAGCTGGCAGACGGACTGGATTTCGGCGGCTTTATCATCTCCATGATCATCGGCGGCCTGATCCTGAGCCTGTACACCGGTCTGCTCGGTTATGTCGGCGCGGGAAACCGGCATGAGCCTTGACCTGCTGGCACGCAAAGCCTTCGGTGCAAAAAGGCTCGTACTTGCCGAGCGCGATGATCTCGTTTACGCAGATCGGCTGGTTCGGCGTCGGTATCGCCATGTTTGCCATTCCGGTTGCAAATGAGCTGCTCGGCGGCAGCACAGCGGCTGAATGGGTGCTCGTTATCATTGCGGGTGTGCATGACGGCAGCCTCGGCGTATTTCGGCATCAAATCGCTGACGCTCATCAGCTATATTGCGGTTCCGCTGGTTGCAATCCTGGGTACGGTTGCCATGGTGATGGCGGTCAAACAGGGCAACGGTACGCTGATTGATCAGTTTGCCAAGTCCAGCGGTACGCTGACCGTTGTCGGCGGCGCCGGTCTGGTTATCGGCTCGTTTGTCTCTGGCGGCACGGCAACGCCGAACTTCTCCCGCTTTGCCCGCAACGGCAAGGTTGGTGCGGTCACGACCGTTATCGCGTTCTTTATCGGCAACTCGCTGATGTTTTTTCTTCGGCGGTATTTAGTCGGTCTACGTCGGCGGCAATGATATTTTTGAGGTTATGCTCAACCTCGGTCTGTTCTATCTGGCGATTCTGGTCCTCGGTCTCAACATCTGGACCACGAACGATAATGCACTGTATTCGGCGGGTCTGGGTCTGGCGAACATTTTCGGCCAGAGAAAGAAGCCGATGGTGCTGGTTTCCGGTATTATCGGCACCGTGCTTGCGGTCTGGCTGTACTGGAATTTCACCGGCTGGCTGAATATCTCAACTGTACGCTGCCGCCGGTCGGCATCATTCTGGTGATGAGCTTCTTCATGGACCGTGAAAAGTACAAGGACGTTGAAGTGACCGAAAACGTCAACTGGTTTGCGGTTTTCGGCGTTGTGCTGGGCGCTGTGGTGGCAAATCTGGTCCCGTGGGGGTATCGCATCCATCAACGGCATGATCGTTGCCGCTGTGTGCTATCTGGTCGGCAGCAAGGCGAAAAAAGTAAGCAGAATCAAAAAAATCCTCCGGTTTAACCCAAGGTCAGCCAGAACTTGCTGACCTTGCGGTTTGATCGGGGATTTTTATTTTGCCGCAATACAAAAATGAGGAGAATATACAGCATGATATTGAATATACTGACGTTTATTGTATCCGTTCTTCGAGGACTGGCAGAAAAACAATGAACGACAAAGAGGGTTGCGGATTGATTACATATCAGCCGTGCGTCCCGCTGTGCAGAGCAGCTGCTAACGCGAAAGGAACAGATCTGCAAACCATAATTTTTCATGAATAGGAACACATTGTGCATACGGTTTTTTCTACATGAATTGCACGATTTCAGTAAATACTACCACTATCGCAGCAGAAATACCGAAAATGGGAGGCGGAATTGCTATGAAAGCAACCGGAATCGTGCGCCGGATCGACGATCTCGGCCGCGTTGTTATTCGAAGGGAAATCAGAAGAACGCTTAGGATTCGAGAGGCGACCCCTTGGAAATCTACACCGACCGGGACGGCGAAGTGATCTTCAAAAATACTCCCGATGGGAGAATGGGCGCGGTATCCGCCGAACTGGCGGAGGCTTTGGCGCGTCCACAGCGGGCATGAAGCTGTGCTATCTGCGACAGGGATGCGGTGATTGCGGCAGCAGGCGGTGTGGATATTCTGGGCGGGTATCTCATCCGAGCTGGAACAGCTGATGGAACGCCGCGAATGTTACGAGCGCGGTGCGGACGAGCAGCTGGAGGTGCTTATCTCCTCGCAGGACGGCTGCGCGGTGGTTGCGGAGGCGCCGATCATTACGAACGCGCGATGTCAAGCGGCTGTGTCGCGTTTGTCAGCGAAAAAGAGGACGAAAAAAGGCGGATGAGGTGCTGCTCAAGTGTCAGTCGGCGGCGCAGTTTTTATCCAAACGCATTGTGTGAAAGGAGGCGTTCTCTATATGCACAGGCAACGATCACAAAGCGTGAGCCAAAGGCCTTCCCGCAGTACTGACGATGCGGCATATTGACTCGGCAGCAGTGGCCGGAAGGCCGCCGTGGGGCAGGAACACGCGAGCCGAAAGGCGATCCCAAAGCAACGGCCTTCACGGGAGCTCACCGCGAGGGCAGCACAAATAACAAACGGCGGAACGATACAAATCGTTCCGCCGTTTGGCGTTAAAATCATGTATTCGATGGTATTCTCTGCCGTTAGGCGCGTCCGGTCATTAAACAGGAGGAGAAATGGCTTCGCGGGTGTCAATCGCCAACGCGTAAACCTCGTGGGTCTCACGCTCTCGAAGCAGGGGGCGCGGCTTTGAAGCCGGTTGTATTCGCATGGGTGGTCGTACACCATCTGCGCCGTCCGTATCGAGCGGCTGATCAGGTAATACGGGTCGAACACGCGCTATGTCGTTCTCATCAATGCCGGTGAAGAAAAAGTCATAGTGCTCTCCGTCGAAGTGCAGGCGCACCACGGCAGCGCCGCCGCAGCGGAGTGCATCGCGCAGACGGCTGTTCTGCCCGAAATTCACCGCCGGACCGGACAGATACTGCGTGGAGATGTGAAGGCGGCCGATCTTGCCGAAGCCGTTCAGCCAGTTGCTGAGGAACATCATCGCTGCACAGGAGGTGCCGCTTTTGCGCTTACGCCGTCCGAGCCGTAGCAGTCCAGACAGTACAGCATGATGTTGCGGACAGCCTCCGGCGGGATATCCTCGCGCTCAAACAGGAATGCGAGCGCGTTGAGCATGGAGGTTGGACCGCAGTCATATTCGGAAAGCTGGTAGCGCAGCGGATTTTTTCATAGGGGAACCTTCTTTCGTGTGGCGTATTCCTACCGGATTACTATATAATAGTAAGGTCAATGCCGATCAATGTCAATACAAATTTGCGGAAAGCGCATATTCATGGTATGATAAGTATGCTTCCCGCCAAAGATAGGGTGGGAAGGGAGTGAATCGGCATTGCTAAAACTGATTCATGCGAGTAAAAATATATGCTAAGAACGGCATTTGTGCGCTCAACGCGGTCGATCTGACCGTGCAGGACGGTGACTACATTTCGGTGACCGGCGCATCCGGCTCGGGCAAAAGCACACTCATGCACATTCTGGGTCTGCTGGACAGCCTGACCGACGGCGAATACCTGCTCGACGGAGCAGCGGTCGCGCATTTGCCGGCAAAACAGCGGGCGCGTCTGCGCAGTGAGAAGATCGGCTTTGTGTTTCAGCAGTTCCGGCTGCTGACGGGCATGACAGCACTGGAAAATGTCGCGCTGCCGCTGGCGCTGCAGGGCGTTCCGCGGCATGAGCGGAGCGAACGCGCACTGGCGGTTCTGGAGCGCGTTGGCCTGTCTGATCGGGCGAATCACCGGCCGCACCAGCTTTCCGGCGGACAGCAGCAGCGGGTGGCAATCGCACGGGCGGTCGTGACAGAACCGTGCGTGATTCTGGCGGATGAGCCGACCGCAGGACTGGATCCTGCCGCAGCAGACAGCGTGCTGGAGCTGTTTGACCGATTGCATCGGTCGGGGCATACGCTGGTGCTCATCACACACGATGAGCGGGCAGCGCAGTGCGCCGCAAGGCGGATGCATCTTGAAAACGGATGCCTTTTCGGTGAGATTATCCGGCACCGGGATAATCGGGGCACTTGAACCGCACAGGCGGTTCACTCTGTCTGGGCGGAGAGTTCTTCTCTTGAATTAAGCAGAGAGTTGCGCGCTGCGGAGCGCGGGGAGATTGCCGCGCCCGCGGTTTCCCTTCTTTGAACTCCTGCCGTTCCCTTTATAGTCTCAGTTCTGCAAATTTCGCCGTGCTATCCCAAAGGGAAACGGGAGTTAAGAGGGTAAAACCGTAGGTGTCTACCCTCTTGCCTCACCGCCGTGGGTACGGCGAATCGCCTGCCGTCCGCAGACGGCAAACTCTTCGCCCGGAAGACCGTACCGCTTGCGCGGATCGTGTACCCCGCAAAGCCGGTGTGTGAAAATAACACAATCAAACCTAACAGGTTTTCCTATATAGAAGGAGGAAACAAAATGGACCGTCGGGACAAAACAAACTACTACCTCGACATGGCGCAGGTTGCACTCGAGCGCGGCACCTGTCTGCGCCGCAACTTTGGCGCGGTCATCGTCAAGAACGACGAGATCGTTTCCACCGGGTACAACGGCGCGCCGAGAGGTCGTGCCAACTGCATCGACATCGGCACCTGCATTCGTCAGAAGATGGGCATTCCGCGCGGCGAAAGATACGAGTTCTGCCGCTCGGTGCATGCGGAGATGAACGCCATTATTGCCGCTCCGCGTGACCAGATGATCGGCGCGACGCTGTACCTGGTCGGCCGCGATATGTCCACCGGAAAGATCATGTCGGACGCAAACTCCTGCACGATGTGCAAGCGCCTCATCATCAACGCGGGCATTGAGAAGGTGGTTATCCGCCGTGATGTGGATACATACGACACTGTGAACGTGCACGACTGGGTGGAGAATGACGACACGCTCGGCAGCAGCATGGCATACTAAACAGACATCGGAGAGAGAAAAAATATGTCAATATTCGATATTTTTAAGAAGTTGGATGAAGAAAAAGCCGCAAAGGCATCCCAGCCGATCGAGTGGATTGTGGTCGGACTGGGCAATCCGGGCGCGAAGTACGACAACACTCGTCACAATGCGGGTTTCCGTGCGCTTGAGGGTTACTGCGCCCGCAGCGGCCAGAAGATCGACCGCATGAAGTTCAAAGGCACTGGCGGGTGAGGGTATGCTCGGCGGCAAGCGCGTGCTGTTCCTCAAGCCGCAGACGTTCTATGAACCTGTCCGGCGAGGCGGTGCGCGACGCGGCATCGTTCTACAAGATACCGCCCGAGCGCGTGATCGTGCTGTCGGACGATGTATCGCTCGATGTTGGCACGCTGCGCGTGCGCGCAAAAGCTCGGCAGGCGGACAAGAACGGCCTGAAAAAACATTATCTATCATCTGAACAGCGAGGACTTCCCGCGCGTGAAGATCGGCGTCGGCAAAAGCCGCGTCCGGATTACGACCTGCAGCGGGTGCTCGGCAAGTTCCGGCGGAGGATCGAAGGCTATCGACAAGGCGTGCGAGGACGCGGTGAACGCGGCTGCCTGCATCATCGCGGAGGACTGTGCCGCTGCCGCGCAGAAATTCAACGGAAAACGCATCTAAGGGAGTTGGTTTTGATGAAAACCCAGCAGTAGCATATTACTCGCTCGGCGGCACAACGCGGTCGTACGCCCGCGCGGAAGCCAAGGCGCGGAACGCTGATTTGATCGAGCTTACGCCGAAAACGCCGTACAACCGATTCACCGCGTTTGTGCGCGGCTGTTTGAGGCTGTGAAGCAGAAGGCGGTCGCGCTGGACGGCATGCCGCTGTTTGTCGGCTATGACAGAGTGGTGCTGATGGCGCCGGTCTGGGCGGGCTATCCCGCGCCGCCGTTCAACAGCGCGGTGGAACTGCTGCCGCCCGGTACGGAGGTCGAAGTAATACTGGTTTCCGGCAGCGGAAACAGTGAAAAAGCAGGGCGAAGGTGCGCCTGCAGATCAAAAACGCGGCTGTACGCTCACGGCGCAGCGTGACATCCGCCAGCCGATGAGCGGAAAGGATATGCGATGAAAGGATATACCTATGTGCTCCGCTGTGCGATGATACGCTGTACTGCGGCTGGACGAACGATCTGACGGCTCGGCTGGCAGCGCACAACAAGCGGAAAAAAGGTGCGAAATACACGCGGACGCGGCCCGGTGACGCTGGTGTACAGCGAAATGTTCGACACGCAGAGCGAGGCCATGCAGCGCGAAGCGGCAATTAAAAAGCTCACGCGGCCGCAGAAGCAGGCGCTGATTGACAGTCAGAACGGCGGAGAACTGCTCACTGTTTACGATGCAGACGGACGCGCCAGCGGAGAACGCCCGCGGGCCGTCGTGCATGCGCAGGGGCTGTCCCCACCATGTCCACCTGTGGGTGGTCGGCGAGCGGAATGGCGTGTGCGGTCTGTGGCTGCAGCAGCGGCAGTTTGACCGGCCTTTATTTCCGGGCGGCTTTGATCTGACCTCGACCGGACATATTGACCCGGGTGAAACGCCGCTGACAGGCGTGCTGCGCAGCACGGGAGGAGCGGACTGCAGCTGACAGCAGCCGATTGATCGACGGCGGCAGTTATCGTCAGCGCTACTCGCGCGGCGAAGTCGGCTTTGATGATGAGCTGGCGTATACATTTCTGGCGCGTATCGACGGCATTCCGCCGTTCCGGCCCGGCCCGGAGGTCGCGGAGATGCTGTTCGCCGCTGGCGGACTTTGCCGCCGCACAGGAGCAGGGCGCATCACTCACCGGTCGACACCGGACGGACGCACGATGGAGATGCCGAACGAATCCCTTTGCTGTCTGCACACTGAGGAGTGGCAGGGCGCGAAAACCGCGTATCGAAGCACTTTTTGACTGAAAGAACAGCCGCCTCCCCACTTGACAATGGGAGGCGGCTGCCCTATAATATCGACATTCATCAATATAGAACCCGAAAATCCGCTGTAAAGCAGCGGATTTTTATTTACTTGGACATTTTTCAAAACAAAAGCTGTCCGAAAGGACAGCTTCTGCTTTTACTGCTGAGTGCGCCGATGATGATATTGACGATCAGACTGATCGCGGCTGCGATCGCGTAGATCGTGCTTTGCTGACGGCAATGCCTTCGCCTTGGGGTCATCCTGCCGGTCCTCCTGCTCACTGCGGCCGCAGATCATGCCCGTAGCGGATCTGCTGCAGGACTGTCAGCGCGGCAAACGCGGCAAACAGCAACAGGAGCAGTCGCTGAACCGTCTGCATCTTAGTGGATGAGTTCAGGACGATTGCAATGATGACGAAAACAACGCCGACAATCGAGGTCAGACGAGCAAAAGATACGGTCGGATGCGGCCGCCGGAGCCGTAGAAGGTGTCTGCGGAGCCGGATACAGCCAGACCCTGCTGTGCACCATGCTGGAGCAGAACGACAACGATCAGGAACAGGCTTGCGATGATCATGATGACAGAAAGAGCGATCTGTGCGGTAGTCATAGGTAATTTCCTCCACTGCTTTTTTTTTCTTATCGCGCATAACGAGACTATGCGCGCAATATGCGTACATGATACTATATCATATTAAATGTACTTTTTTTCAAGAGGTTTTCCGTATTTTCATCCGAAATTTGTCCCAGACAAGCGGCTGGAGAATGTTTTTTCAGCGAATCGCCCATGCGGTTGGTGTGCACCTTGTGCGTATCAAGATCCACGACCGCCAGACGGATGGACGACCAGCCGTGCTTGCCGCTCTGGTATTTGCGCTCGTCGGACAGCTTTTTCAGCTTTTTGAGCACGGATTTGTCAGTCTCGCCGGCGGCAAGAATGACCGAAACAGCGAAAAAATCGTGGTTTTCGTCCGGTTTACCAGCTCGGCGCTGACCTCGCTGCGCGTACTTCCACCAGTCATCAAGCGTTTGCTCATCGAGCGAGGGCACGGCGAACAGCAGACGGTATTCTGTGTGCGTGGCTCGTGCCGCCCGTCGGCATCAGACCGAGGATTTTGCGGGGGTGCGGGAGTTGAAAACGCTCAGCAGCGCCGCCATTCGGCCGGAAACCTGCACGTTCTGCTGGGGGAGCGGAAATGCGGATCCTGCCCGTTCAGCAGCTTGTCGCGCAAGGCAACAAATTCAGTAGAAAAAGTCCATAAACAGCCTCGCTTTTTTACAGATCGGCGGGATAATCGCCGTTTTTCCGTCATAGCTGCAACGGCAGCGCAGATAGTCGGCTTGTCCTCGCGGTAGGTGACGCCGTACCAGCGGGAATCCGTGGTGAGTACCTTTGCGGTCGCCTTTCCGTCCTTGATGAGCGCGTCGACCGCGAACGGCAGGTAATATTCGCCTCATCGGATTGTCCGGCAGCTTGCCTGCGAAAAACTCACGAAGGCCGTCATCAAGCGAGGGCAGGAAGGAAGGGGGTGAAGCCCCAGAGATTGAGCGAGACCGGCGTGCCCGGCGCGATCTCACGCCGGCCGGTGCATCGCCGTCCGCATCGTAGCGGATGACGCCGTCCGCGTCGCGGTGGATGGAGGTGCGCTCGATGATGTGCGCGAGCAGACCGTTTTTCGTCCTGCGGTGCACACGCCGCGCGAGACCGTGCCGTTCTCGGTGAGGGTGTTCTCGACCTGATAGCCGACCATGCAGTAGCGGAATTTGTCGTCATCCTGCGCGGAAGCGAGGTAATCATACATTTTGCGGAATGCATCTGCGCCGTAGAAGTCATCCGCGTTGATAACGGCGATCGGGCAGCCGGCAGTCAGCTTTTGCACACCACACGGCATGCGGTGCCGAGCGGCTTTCACGGCCCTCCGGCGCGGTCAGGCCGTCCGGCAGACTGTCGAGCGTCTGGTAGGCGTAGTCGACCTGCATGAAGCGGCGCGCCTTCGCGCCGATGGCCTGCTCGAATGCCTCGTGCAGCTCGGGGCGGATGATGAACACCACGCGCTCGAAGCCTGCGCGGTGTGCGTCGTAGACCGAGTAATCGAGCAGAATCTGACCGTTCGGACCGATGGGGTCGATCTGCTTGAGGCCGCCGTAGCGCGAGCCCATACCTGCCGCCATAATGACCAGAACCGGATTTGCCATAGTTTTATCCTTTCAAAGAACCTTATCTATTTCGTCCAAATAAAAGCATTTCATTCATGTTTTTCATACTCGTAAGGGCGGGAAAACTCCAAATTATACAAGAGCGTATCATATTAAACACAAGATGTTTGCGGTGCGGGTCTTGCTTTTCCCGACACGCAGCATTTGCTTTTTTTGTCGAAAAGCACGAAAACAATCTGCCGTTTTCGCGGACGATTGCCAAAACCGCACGAAAAGACTGCTAGAATAGGTCTGATATAATGAGAATTTTTATTTCATTAAAACCATATTGTTATAGAGAGGAATATGATTCTGATGCGCAAAACTAAAATTATCTGCACCTTGGTCCCGCAACTGATGCTGTACTGCCCGAAAATGATCAAGGCGGGCATGAACGTTGCCCGTATGAACTTCAGCCACGGCTCCCACGAGGAGCACAAAGGCGCGCATGGACGCGGTAAAGGCTGCCCGCAAGGAGCTCGGCATGCCGGTCGGCATCATGCTCGACACCAAGGGCCCGGAGATCCGCACCAAGACCTACAAGGACGGCAAGATCGAGATCGTCGAGGGTCAGGGGAGTTCACCCTGACCACCCGCGACATCGAGGGCGACAACACCATCGTCTCCATCACCTACGAAGGCCTGCCGAACGACGTTCAGCCGGGCACCCGCATCCTCATCGACGACGGTCTGGTTGCATTCGAGGTGCTCAAGATCGTCGACGGCACCGACATCATCTGCAAGGCGCTCAACGGCGGCCCGCTCTCCAACCGCAAGTCCATCAACGTACCGGGCATCAAGCTCAACATGAAGTTCGTTTCCGATAAGGACCGTGAGGATATTGAGTTCGGTCTGTCTCAGGACATCGACTTTATCGCTGCTTCCTTCACCCGTTCCGCACAGGACGTCCGCGACATCAAGGCGATCCTCAAAGCACACGGCAAGGAAGACGTTGAGATCATCTGCAAGATTGAGAACATGGAAGGCGTAAACAACGTACAGGAGATTCTCGACGAGGCAAACGGCATCATGGTAGCCCGCGGCGACGGGCGTTGAGGTTCCGTTTGAGGAGCTGCCGGAGATCCAGAAGTCCATCATCAAGACCTGCATTTCCGCGGCAAGCGCGTTGTAACCGCTACCCAGATGCTCGAGAGCATGGCTAAGAACCCGCGCCCGACCCGTGCAGAGGTTTCCGACGTTGCAAACGCAGTTTACGACGGCACCTCCGCGATCATGCTGTCCGGTGAGACCTCTGTCGGCAAGTACCCGGTAGAGACCGTTCGTACCATGAGCCGCATCGCAGAGAACGCAGAGCAGACCATCCACTATGACCGCCGCCGTGTAACCCGTCTGGAGTTCCAGAACATGCACGTAGCCGGTGACATGAAGACCCTTGCCATCTCCCACGCGACCTGCTCGACCTCCGCTGACCTCGGCGCGAAGTGCATCGTTGCCTTCACCGAGTCCGGCTCGACCGCGCGCGCCGTATCCACCTACCGCCCGGGCACGCTCATCGTCGCGGCTACCCCGTGCGAGCAGACCTTCAACCGTCTGTCCATGTCCTGGGGCGTAAAGCCGGTTCTGGTCGCAAAGCGCCCGTCCTCCGGCACCGAGCTGTACAGCCTGTCTGAGCAGGCTGCCATCCAGACCCTCGACCTGCGCGTCGGCGACATCATCACCATCACCGCAGGCATGCCAGTCGGCCATGTCAACTACACCAACACCCTGCGCGTTCACCAGCTCACCGAGCTGTCCTTTGCAACCGTTCGTTCAGGACTAAAAGAAGGTCGCTTATGTCTTTCAAACGCTTCCGTCGCATTCTCGTCCGTCTGCTGACCGTCGTCGTCATCCTCGCGACGGCCGGCTCGATCGGTCTGTACGGGATACCGCGCTGTCTTCGGCTATCACTATGACTCCTCGCTCTCCGGCGAGGATCTCTCGGCGGCATTCAGGCGGACGAAAACATCACGAATATCGCCCTGTTCGGTCTGGACACCCGTCCGGGGGACGAAAAAAGCCATTCGGACTGCATGATGATCGTCACGATCGACAACACGCGCGGCAAGATCAAGCTGTCAGCCTGATGCGCGACTCGCTCGTCGAGATCGACGGCGTGGGAGAGGACAAGCTCAACGCAGCCTATTTCCGCGGCGGCCCGAGCCTCGCCATCCGCACGATCAACGAGAACTTCGGCACGGACATCAAGGACTATATCGCCGTGAACTTCGAGCAGGTCGTCGAGATCGTGGACGCGCTGGACGGCGGCGTGACATCGACGTCGCAGAACGATAACGAGCTGAAGGAGCTCAACCGTGTCATCAAGGACTACGGTGCAGAGCGGGGCAAGGGAGTTCTCCGGCGTGAGAAGACCGGACTGCAGACGCTGGACGGCGTGCAGGCGCTGTGCTACGGCCGCATCCGCAAGGGCAACACCGGCGACGACTGGAGCCGCGTCGAGCGCCAGAGCGTCGTGCTGAACGCCATCTTCACCGAAGATGCAGAGCGCAAGCGCCACCGAGCTGATCGGCAGCATGCGCAAGCTGGTTCCGTATGTTACGACCTCGCTTTCGCCGACGAACGATATGGCGTCCCTGATCGTCGGCGCGGTCAAAAACGGCATTCCGACACTTGAACACACCCGTATTCCGGTGGATGGCGAATGGAGCTATTCCGGCAATTCCAGCGAGTTTTATTACCTATGATCTGGATGTTGCAGCCGACCATATCCACGCATACATCTATGATGACGCGGATATCGGCAGCGGCACGACCGATGATGATACCGGCACGGACAGCAAGTCCGGATACGGATAACCCGGGACGGATACGACCGATTCGTCCAAGAGCCGGATACCAAGTCGAATACCACTGCGGTCGGACCCGGAATCCCTTGTGGAGGAAGGCGGCTGGTACGATTCCGACACCGGTGACTATTATGATTGCGATGGTGACCGATACAGTCTGGACGAAAACGGGAATAAGGTGTATTATTAAACTTGTGATCGTTAGCAGGGGACATGACCATGACGACGATCCTGTCCCCTGTTTTTATATGGAAATAAGTGCTATAAGAAATACAAAAAGGACAAACAGAAAGTAGGTAAAAACCGATGTATGTAAAACGAGTTCTCCCAAACGGTGGCGTCTGATTACCGAACGGATCGACAACATGCGCACGGTATCGGTCGGCATCTGGGTCGGCAACGGCAGCCGCTATGAACCGGCGGAGCTGAACGGCATTTCGCACTTCATCGAGCACATGATCTTCAAGGGCACGGAAAAGCGCTCCGCGCGTCATATCGCCATCGCCATCGACGCGCTCGGCGGTCAGGCCAACGCCTTCACCGACAAGGAATGCACCTGCTACTATATGAAGGTGCTCGACAGCCGTCTCCAGAACGCGGTGGCCCTGCTCGCGGATATGTTCCTCGAGTCGCGCTTCGCACAGGAGGACATCGAGCTCGAGCGCGGCGTTGTGCTCGAGGAGATCGATATGTATGAGGACTCTCCCGAGGACGTCGCCATCGACAAGCTGTTCGAGAAGTGCTATGACGGCTCTGCACTCGGCCGCCCCATCCTCGGCACGGAGGAGACGCTCGAGCCGATGACCTCCGAAACACTGCACAAATATATGCGCGAATATTACCGTCCGCAGGATACAGTTGTTGCGGTTTCCGGCCCTTTTACCGATGAGGATCTCGACTTTATCGCAGGAGCTGTTCTCCGAGATGCAGCGGCGAGGGCAAAAACGTTCCATCACACCGGCAGCCTACCAGCCGAGCCTGTTCCTGAGGGATAAGGAGATCGAGCAGAACCACCTGTGCCTGTCCTTCCCGGGCGTGTCGCTTGTCGGCGAGGACCGCTTCACGATGAACCTGCTGTGCAACATCCTCGGCGGCGGCATGTCGTCGCGCCTGTTTCAGAGCATCCGCGAGCGGAGCGGCCTGTGCTACTCGATGTACACATTCACCACGCCGCATCAGGACACAGGTCTGCTGTCGATCTATACCGGTCTGGGACAGGAGACCGAGCGCAAGGCGCTCGATCTTATTCTGCGTGAACTCGATGAATTCTGCCAGAACGGACCGGAGCCGGATGAACTGTCGCGCTGCCGCGAGCAGGCCAAGACCACGCTGCTCATGGGTCTCGAGAGCACGGGCACGCGCATGATGACCATCGGCCGCAGCGAGCTGATCCGCGGCGAGGTCTCGAGGATCGAGGAAGTGCTCGATTCCTACGACCGCGTGACCGCAGATGATATCCTGAACCTTGCCCGCCGTGTGTTCGACCGCTCGAAGCTTCTCTGGCCGTTGTCGGACAGCCGGACAGCGAGGATACATACCGCGAACTGCTGCGTTGAATCAGCTCTGCACTTGCTTGCAGAGGTAGGTGATCACATCCCGACGGGTGACAATACCGCAGAAGATACCGCGTCCGTCCACTACAGGTACAAAAATTCTGCGCTGTGACCAGATCGACCATATCCTCCATGCGTGCATCAATGCTTTACCGAGCGGTGGTGTACCCGCAGCTCAACCTGACCGACGGTCAGCTGTTCGAGGGTTTCCTTCGGGTAATGCAGCACCAGCCGCAGAAAATCACCTTCGGTGATCGTTCCGGCGTATTTTCCCTTGGCATCTACCACAGGAATCGCTGTGAAGCCGCTGTGGAGCATGTCGTCAATGGCCTTCTGCACCGGGCAGCTTTCGGTTAAGTAGGAAACCTCTACCTTGGGTTTCAGGAAGAACGAAAATATTCATAGTATCGCTCCTTAAAAATTGTAATATAAATCGTAGCAGAGCAGCACCGTGAAGCTGATTCACCGGTGCTGCTTTTTGTTACCTCTATTGTACGATAGACAGGGAGCGGCGGTCAACTGAAATTTGACATTCCTTACAGATTGTTAACAAAATTGCAAAGTTGATATTGTAAAAATGACGGATGGATAATTCTTATCGTAAGAAATTTAAACGGTATACTTGACTTGAACTCTTTTAACTGCTAAAATAATGAAGTAACAGAAGTGCAAAAAAGTTCTGTGAAAAGTAAAATTTGAACAAAGAAGGGTTTCCCATGAAGAAGAGATTACTCGCAGCGCTGATGGCTGGCGCCATGGCACTCACGATGACTGCCTGCGGCGGCAGCAGCTCCGGCAGCGATGACAGCAAGGCAGCCTCCGGCAGCGATTCCGGTTCGGCTGGCAGCTATAAGGTAGGCATTGTTCAGCTGGTTCAGCATGAGGCGCTGGATGCGGCTACGCAGGGTTTCCAGGATAAGCTGAAGGAGCTGGTCGAGGCTGACGGCGGTTCGGTTGAATTTGATCCGCAGAATGCTTCCGGCGAGTCCGCAAACTGCACCACGATTGTAAACGGCTTTGTTTCCGAAGGTGTTGACCTGATCATGGCCAATGCTACCGCAGCACTGCAGGCAGCACAGGCCGGCACCTCTGATATTCCGATCCTCGGCACCTCGGTAACCGACTACGGCACCGCACTCGGCGTATCCGACTGGACCGGCAAGACCGGCACCAACATCTCCGGTACTACCGATCTTGCACCGCTCGACGGTCAGGCCGACATGCTCAAGGAGCTGTTCCCGGATGCCAAGAACGTAGGTCTGGTCTACTGCTCCGCCGAGCCGAACTCCAAGTACCAGATCGATACCATCAAGCCGCTGCTTGAGAAGCTGGGTTACACCTGCACCGAGTATGCGTTCACCGACTCCAACGACGTTGCTTCCGTAACGCAGAAGGCTGCTGCGGCAAGCGATGTTATGTATATCCCGACCGATAACACCGCTGCTTCCTGCACCGAGGCAATTGCAAACGTTGTTATCCCGGCAAATGTTCCGGTTATCGCAGGCGAGCAGGGCATCTGCAACGGCTGCGGCGTAGCTACCCTGTCCATTGATTACTACGAGCTGGGCGAGAAGACCGGTGAGATGGCTTACGAGATTCTCGCCAAGGGCGCAAAACCCGGGTGATATGGAAGTACAGCCTGCACCGAAACTTCACGAAGATGTACAACAAGACTAACTGCGAGAAGCTGGGCATCACCGTTCCGGATGATTACACGGCAATCGAAGGCTAAAAGCTGAAAACTTAAAAGCACCGTACTTTTGTGTACGGTGCTTCATTTGTCAATAAAGTCCGTTTTAGCGCTGCTGTGCCGCGCGGCAGCGCGCATGAAATAGCATTTGCGGCGCAAATGCATGAAATTTCGAGGGGCGTGTTACCTCGGTTTTCAAGCAATAACG
>VOFK01003915.1_pt1 | contig 23434 bp, 43 predicted proteins | sample 5384121 | NCBI WGS metagenome assembly VOFK01 (sample SAMN12384730, study PRJNA508395) | human gut metagenome | isolation source: healthy gut J | host: Homo sapiens | reverse complement strand
TGTTGTACTTCGTTCAGTTTACGTATTGCTAAGCAGATGGTATAGACAGGGTGATTTGCCTTACATAAACTGCGATATCTGCAAAAATAAGGGTTACATTGCAGAGCTTGATAAGGATTTAAATGAGATCAGAGTTGAGTGTAAAATGTATGTCAAAGCGAAAAAGCATAAAAAAATCTTGAACTGAGCGGATTGGGAAATCTGATAAAAAAATATACGTTCAATGCGTATGAGACGTCAAAACCATGGCAATCGGAAATCAAGAAAAAAAGGCGTTGCTATTTACGGAAAATTCAGGCGATTCATGGTTTTATGCAGCAGGACAGTCCGGAAGCGGCAAGACCCATATATGCACTGCTATATGTACTAGGTTTATTTCATGCGGCAGGTCAGTAAGGTATAAAGTCTGGCGCAATTTGTTTCACGAACTGCAAAGTAATCCAATTTGATGAAACAGAATATAAAAAAATAAATTTAAATCCATCTGCGATACTGATATTCTTTATATTGACGATTTTCTGAAATCAATTCAAATAACAGTAAGTTCAGTGATGAATTGAATTTTGCATTTGAAATCATTAACAGCAGATATAACGCCAACAAAAAAACAATTATTTCGTCTGAACTGCTGATATCGGATATAAACAAATACGATCCTGCACTGGCTGGACGAATTGCAGAAAAAATCAGCAGGGTTTACTATTCAAATCCAGAAAGACGATAATAAAAAATTATAGGTTAAGGTGAGGCAGTGAAATACATAATTGACGAGATACCGCCTAGTAATAATAAATTTTTAGGCAGGACGAATAAATGGGAGTATCAGGAAAAAAAAAAACATTGGGCGCAACTGATTAATTTAAAAATGCAGACCAAAACCCGAAAAAACGTTTGACAAAGCAACAGTAAAGATTACGTATTATTTTCGTACTAAAATAAGACATGATCCTGATAATTACAGCGGTAAGTTTATTCTTGACGGATTGGTCAAAGCCGGAATTATTGCTGATGACAGTTTTAATAATATTAATCTGATACTGTCTGGAAAGTACGATAAGGATAATCAAGGACGGAAATTGAAATTATAGGAGAACGCCATGAATGAGATAAAAATGACGGTTAAAGAAGCCATAGAACAATTAACTGACTTAAAGCGTGACCGTGAAGGTTTTTGCTAAAAATGATGAGCCTGATTCCGTGTTTGCTTATGATATTAAGGCGATTGACGTGGCTGTTACAGCATTAGAAGAAAATATAAAATTAAACAAACAAAATGAGGAAATCCAAAACAACAATATTGAACATTACATACGGGCTAAAGATGCTGAGGATAGGTGTAAAACAACCGAAAAACAAAACAAGCGGTTGAAAAGAATTATTGAAATTAGCATTTGAAGAAATCTATAAAATTAGTGAACTAAATGAAGATGTTTGTTTCATGGAATGTGATTCGTGTAATGATTGTAGTTTTGTTTATGAAGAAACAGGTATATGTAAATGGAAACACGCCGATGAAGTTGAGGAGGTATTGAAAAAGATGGTTGACTATAACAAATATCAACATGACATAAACGATTTACACGTATATGCGTTTCATGCGGCGTTGAGATGCCGAATTCAGGCAGTTCTAAAAATATTGTACCGAGTGCGCCAAAGAACGGCATCGCAAAAATGGACGTGAATATATGCGAAATATCAGAAATTCAGGGGAATACATATCTCCTGCAAATGAAGTCAAATGGGCTAGGTCAAGAAGTATGGAAAGAATTAACGATATTGCCCGAAATACCGTAAACTATGGAGAATATCAAGCTAAAAAAAGAATGGAGAATTAGGAGGAGTGAGAGGTTTGACAAAGGAACAGCTTGAAAAAAATTGCTTGGTTAAATAGGGCGTTTTATGCAAATATGAAATTAAAAAGCGTTAAAAGCATATAAAAAATATCAAAAAACAGAAGATATGGATTGTGGAGGTATGAATTATGAAAATGACGGTTGTACTGACGGGAAAAATGAAAATGGTGTTGAAAATAAACTTTTAATTTATTGTGATGATATATCAAAAATTAATTCCCAAATAGAAAAGCAAGAACAAAAATTAAAATCAATTGAAGATGAAAAATTAATCATGCTATATATTCAATAGGCGATGATCGTTTAGAGTCAGTTCTTATTTGTAGACACCTTGCTTTCATGAAAGCAGAGGTTACAGCAAGAGAAATTGGTTATAGCCCACGTAATGAATCAAGATTATATATTAAAGCACTTGATAAATTGTCCTGCATTGGCACGTAATGTCCTTGCAATGCACCGAGGATATGCAGTATAATAATATTATAGAAATAGGGCGGAAGCGGCACCGCCCGTTTCTAACCTCTTCTACATTGTTTTAAATCCTTGATTTTACAGCCGTCATGATCCGGGCGGCTGGTATGCAGTCAGTAGTTTAAGCAAGTGCAATTCTTGCGGACTGCGCCAATAATTTGTATATTTTTTTGAAGATAAGATACAAACTATTTTTTGAGGTGATAAATGTGATTGAAAAAGAAATTAAGTCTAATTCAGAAGCAAAGGAAACCAAGAAAAAAATATTAATCAGAATCAGGAACACAACGTCAAAAAAGAAGCGTTGGGTCCTAATACAAGAAGATAATTATAAGCATCTCTCGGAGGTGCTTTTCTTATACCCAAACGAAAGGACGGTGAGGTAATGCCGAAACAAACAAAAACTAACCGAAAAACAAAAGCGTTTTTGTGAGGAGTACCTCATTGACTTAAACGCAACGCAAGCAGCTACTCGAGCAGGGTATAAAAAATGCTGAAATAGGACGTCAGCTTATTACGAAAAATAACGTTTTGGCGTATTTAGAAGAACTTAGAAAAAAGCAGTCTGAGCGTACAGGAATTAATGCTGACACGGTTTTGAAGGAACTTAAAAAGATTGCTCTTGCGGAAGCAGATATTTCCGGTAAAGAAAAAATCAAAAGCCCTAGAACTCCTCGGTAAACATCTGGGCATGTTCAGTGAACGTAAAGAAGAATCGAATGAGAACTGCGACTCTTCTCTTTGTGATGCCGGAATAATATTGAATATTCTCCCTTTAAAAAATCAATAACATTGTCCTTTAATCCGATTTTAAAAACGCATTGGATATATCAGGATTTTTTTAAAAATTGGCAGGACAATAAAAAACCGTTTATAAAGACAATGAACTGTCGATTTTAAAGACAACCTATAAAGATAATAAGTTTCTTACTCCTGATGATATTTACAGCCTGGAAAATGAAAGCGATGAATATTTCAGAAACGTTTATACTTATGGCAATTGGGGGAGTATTAGGGCATGTTATTTTTAAGAATTGGCATGTTGAGGATTTAAGTAATTTAATACCGCAGTTTGATCATATTTACAACGGTGTAAGTCTTAAATTCAAGTTACACGGTTTTGGAAATAAAAAGTGCGGTATGTTTCAGGCGCAGATGATGAATGCAAAGACAATTTATGTGGAAACTGCTTGCATCTGCATGGACGAAAGTCCTGCCGCAATAAGAGCTTGTACTGTCTGCGCTTCATTAGCAATTAGCCGTAATGGTGCTAATCATCAGAAAATGGAGGGTGTTATAATACAGGTTGGTGATAAATTCCAGCTTGAGCCAAATGTATATGCAGAATGTCCATATACTAGCGGTACGGCACGAAATGACTGCCGTTGCAGATGTTTCCTTGAATATACTTTGATGAGTGTTGAAAAATTTGAAGAATTAACTGCTAAATCTGTTGACAAATCAGGTGGAAGTGGTATAATGAATACAGGAGCAATAAGTGGTGCGCTAAACCCGTATAGCAAAGCTGCTGAGAAGCATGCTACACAATATTATGAATCAGTAAGACACATGAAAACTGATACCCTTCATATTTCAAGATCAACAGGGATTTCACAGAATAAGATTGACAAGATAAAAAATCATGTGTTTATATCTGAGCACGACTTAATTGATGGTAAGCGGCGCTTTGATCCTGATTATGAAATGGCTCAATCATGGCAAAGGTTAATAAACGGAAACTTTAGGGAACAAGACATTGTTTTGCTCAAACATGAATATGCTGAATTACGCTATATGGAAAAGGGCTTCTCCCAGTATGAAGCTCATCTAAAAGCTTCGAAGAAATATAATTTTGCAAAAATATTGCGAGTAAAGGAGGAGGTACACTAAGCAAATGGTACAGCTTTTTAATATTATGTCCGATGGAAAATACATTTCCTGCGATTATATACCAGAGCAAAGTGGAGAATCAGGACATATTGTTGTAGATTTAAACACGGAGGAAGTAAGCGGCGTAACTTTTTCGAACTATGAATACGGCAAGAAAATGTACATTGCTCGTGTGCGTTCGAAATTATTACAGCTTGTTAATTCAGGAAACAGAATTCCAAGTGAAGCTACAGCAATTTGGTATTAAAAACTTAACCGCCCATGAGGCGGTTTTCTTATATCCAAAATTCAATAAGTTTATTAGCATCTCTTAAAGAGGTGCTATTTTTTTTATACAAAATCAAAAAGTAACCCATCGAGCAATTAACGCCCGACAAGTCCCGTGCGGTCACGCACTGCCCTGAGCAAGGCGTAAAACTGCTTAGAAATTTAAATGGAGGTGCAAAATGGGAGAAATTTTTAAAATTCCAATGCAATTTTTGCAGAGGGAGGAGAATCCGGTGCGGATTCTGGAACTGCTAATGGTAATATAAACGGTAATCAGGACAATAATGGTTCTGACAATAATGCCGACAGCCAAAAGCAATAATACGCCAGACCTTGACAAGCTTGTGCAAGCCAGAGCAGATAAACTTACTGCTGAAATTAGCAAGAAAAATGCCGCATTACAAAAAAGAGCTTGACAATCTCAAAAAGGGAAAAAAATGACAGCTGAGGAACTTAAACAGCTTGAAATGTCCGAAAAGGGAAAAGACTCTTGCGGAACGTGAAAAAGCGCTTAAGGACAAAGAAAACCGTCTGTTGGCTATTAAATCAATTAAAGCGGCAGGACTTGATGACGGTAGCGACAAGGCACTTGAGCTTGTCGATTTTATTATTGCCGATGATGAAGAATCAATTAATAACAGGGTAAAAGCATTTGGCAATCTGGTAAAAAGATTTGTTGAGGACAAAGTTAATAAGACGTTTAAAGACAACGGCAGAAATCCGAACGGCGGTAATTTGAACGGTAACGCAGAAAACGGAAATAAAAGATAATTCCGTTGCTGAAAGTCTGGGTAAAAGCAAGGGCAGAAAAGCAAAAGCAGTCAAATGAAATTTTGAAGTATTACGGAGGAGGTAAGTAATAATGAAATTTACAAATACCAATATTACAAACACAAAAAGAAATTCTTTATAACGATCATTATGTGGCTATACCTTATGATTGTTCAAAATTAACAGCAGGAAGTGATGGAATCATTAAAGCCGGTACTATCATACCAGCCAATGATGATACGGCAATCGGGGTGTTACTGCACGATGTTAAAAAGACAGACGATCCTAATGGGAAGGTTGTGATTCACGGTTTTATCAGGGCTGATAAATTACCTGAAAAGCCGTCCGAAGATACAACAGGTAACACACCGACTATCGGTGCAAAATCAGTACTAAAGCAGATTACTTTTATGTAACAGGAGGTAACAAACATGAAATTATCAGACGTATTTACAGCTGAAACTATTGCGCTTAATTATACAAATGCGGCAAGCAATGCTATTCCGTATCTAGGCACAGGGTTTTTTCCATCACAGAAAAAAAGCGGGGTTAGACCTAAAATGGATTAAAGGGCACAATGGTCTTGCTGTATCTTTGATGCCATCAACATTTGATGCAAAATCTCAATATACGCTAAAAGTATGTAAGTGCATTTAATAAGGAGACAGCTGTATGATAGTTGCCGCAACCGATGCAATAATAGTATCCGTTGATTCTTCACTGAACAAAACTAACAGATGCCTCAATCTCTAGATGTATTGGAGCTGTCCGAAAGAAAAAATCCGAGGCTGTTCCTGTTGTTGAGCATACTGCAATTTTTTCGGGTGACGGTCAACTACAATACCCACCGACTGCTGTACGACAGCGCCCGTTGCAACACCTGCAACAAGACTTTTTATGTTGAACAGCTTTGAAGTTATAGAATCTGCGGCACTGCTTATATTACTAGCCACAGATTTAATTTTTACTTCCAACATTACTAAACGCAGTTTTAATATTTGAAGCTACTTTTTGCGCACCTGAACCTAAGCTTTTAAATCCGGATAAAACAGAACTTGCACCGGATTTTATACTTGGCATTTGCCTGCATAAAAATCAATTCAGCAGTTTTATATACATTTGTAGAAGAATTATACCCTGCATCAAAATATTACTTCACAATTTGAGGTTCTTCTTGGCAATGCAGAAAAGGCGAATGAACGTGTAAGTTAATTAACTGATTTTGCAGGTATGACACCGTTTACTCGTGATGAAATCTTTGCGGCTAGTAAGCAATTGCAAGTGTTTACAGGTGATGCACTTTCCACAGGAGACAGCTTACGCATAATTGGTGATGTTGCGGCAGGAACAGGACAGCAATTTGAAGATGTGGCTTTGTGGACTGGGCGATTGTATGACGCCATGAAATCAGGGGCGTACAGTAGGTGAAAATGACTTCACGACTACAGGAAATGGGCGCTATTTCCGGTGAGGATAGAACAAAGATTGAAAATCTTATGCAAAACGGCTCGTTAGTCAAATACATTGGACGAAATAGTGTTGTAAATATGCAAATTCAATCATTTAACCACAGCCACTCGAACACTATAGCAGGTGGCTGCGATTTTGATATGACTCTTAGAGTTGTAAGCGATTGCCCAACCGTCATATAAATCAACCTCAACAAAATCAAACAACAATACTAATAAGACATCGACAACGCCTAAATCGACATCTATAAAAAACAGGTGATGTTGTCATTTTTACAGGCGGAAACGTGTATGTATCATCAACTGCTTCTCAGCCTGCGGCAAACAGGGGAAAAAGTACATGTAAAGTAACGATTATCAATACTAATAAGCACTCCTATCATTTAATTTCAAATGATGGGGGAAAAAAGTTTATGGTTGGGTTGATAAAGCAAATGTGCAGACCAAAAGCAGTACTACAACAAAAGCTACTACTTCAAAAAGCACAAAACAAGTAACGAGCGGAGATAATAAAGCCGTATATCATACTGTAAAAAAAAAAGGAAATACAGTATGGGGGACTTGTTAACAATAATTATAAGTCATTAGGGGAAATCTGTCCAATGGGTGATTGACAACAACCCTAAATGCTTTTCAAAAAAAGGTGATCCTACCACATTAATTGTAGGTTCAAAGTTGTTAATGGGATATAAAAACTGAAATTTTAAGATAAACAGTTGACATATTTCCCACAATTGATGTATAATAATAAAAAAAAGGGGCATACCGATAGACGGTCGCTCCCTCACATTGTTTATTGATAAACCGCTATGTTTAGCAGACTGGGGCGGTTTATTTCTTTATATTCTTGATAACTTCATTAAGAGTCACAAGGATTAAGAAGATAATGATTAATTCCATTATCTATCACCTCCTTGCCTGCTTATTTCGCCTGCACTTTCGTGGACGATAAGTAAATTTATGGCGTAAGGAGGGAACAACCGCCTACCGAACGCAATAGGAAAAGCGTTCGGCAGGCTTGCCCTAAAGATGGCAAGCCTACCGTTTCAGGTATGCCCATAAACATTATTATACTATAATCGGCATAATATGTCAATATGCACTCTGATTTTACAGGGTGCATTTTTTATATCTAAATTTAAGAAATGAGGTAAATAAAAATGAGTAAAAAAGTATTTATAGGAGTAGGGCACGGTGGAACAGACAGCGGAGCGGTTAAGTACATAGTCGAAAAAGAGTATACACTGAAAACAGCCTTTGCATTGTCTGAAATTTTAAGCAAATACGGAGTTGATTTTAAGCTGTCACGTACTCAGGATATTGACACCGATATGGACAGTAAAGTCGCAATGTGTAATAAATATGCTCCTGATCTGGTTGTGGATATTCATTTCAATGCAGGCGGCGGACAGGGCTTTGAGGTATATTACAGCCGCGTGGGAGGCACGTCAAAGACGTTGGCAAACAATATTAATACAGAAGTAAAGAAAATCATGTCAAGCCGTGGTGTTAAGACTAAGCTTGGCAATGGCGGTTAGGTATTAACAAATACGGCATGGATAAAAATAAGTCTTTCGGTGACGGTACGCTGAAAGCAGTAAATTATCTTCTTGATAAGTGGGGATATCAGCAGAATGGTATTGCAGGGGGAAAATTTTATTAAACGTCTGCATACTGAAATTGAGAATAAAGTGAAATAATTTGCAAAATTTATAAAAGTGTGGTATAATTAATTTGTTGAAAAAATATACCGCAGAAACAATACAAAGCTAAACCCGTCGGGAATTTCCTGACGGGCTTTTTTATATTTTTGACAAATTCTTTAAAATATGATATACTATTATGCACAGGGAAAAAATGTTATACATTTTTGCGGAGCGGGGTAGAAATATTTCGCTCTATTTTTTATATAAATTTAAGCGGCAGGATCTCTCCTTGCCGCTTGTTAGTTTTATGAAAATTTGGTTTAGTATTATCTGATTTAAGAATACAGCATATCATATTCAGTTTTTAAAAATACAATCTACCCAGCCTATAGCGTATGCTGTAACAGGACCGATCATGCATGGATGAGCGCCTTTCACCATAATATCTTCATTGTAATGTTGAGACATGTATGTATTAGTATATAAATCAGGTGCACCGAATAAATGTAACATTTCATGCATTACAACTGCTGACCCTCTGCTATCATTATAAATTAGTGATTTTTCGTTAAATTCTTCCCCAGTTTCCAATAACAGAATATGATCTTCCGTTACGATTAACAAAAATGACGTAAGATATTCCGTCAGCTCCATAATGGCTTAAAAAGAGTACGTCTACCATCGTATGTTAATTCAGGAACATCGTCAAGTAATGAAAATATATATGTACTTGATGTTCCGTTTAAAATATTTGTTAATTCGAATTCTGGACTGTTTTAGTAACTTCAAGCAAAGAATTTGAATTACTTGTAACAAAATTAACACTTTTACCATATTTACCGGCTTCTATTGAAATCTTATTTGTAGCGTCAGATACTAATTCTCTTTTGGCAGTTTTATCGGCGGAAGAAAATTTTGTTTGATTATCCTCTAAGAAAATTGTAAATACTAACTGTTTCCCTGTGCATAATTTTGCCGGACCTAAATTATAATTTGGATGTTTTGTTACAGTATAATTATTAGTATAATATGGAGTATATTTAAAAAGTAGAACTTTGCATGTATCTGTTAGTAGGATTAATGTTAATATTACTTAAGGATGTACATTGAAAAAACACATCATTTCCCATATAATTTACAGAATCCGGAATAAAAATATTGTTTAATTTGCCACAATGTGCAAACGCTTCCCAGCCAATTGTAGTTAAACGTGAATTACTTGGAATATTAACGGTTTTTAAACTTGTACACCATGAAAAAGCTGTTGGTTCTATACTTTCAATTGTATACGGAATAGAAATTGAAGTTAACCCATAGCATGTCTGAAAACATTGACCTTGGGATTGTTTTTTAAATATGTAGAATTTATTTTTACAGAAGTTAATGACTCACAGCCGTAGAAAATAAGTTGTTCTAAGTTTTTGTATTGTAGATGGAAGAGTAATGGATGTGTTTTTTTTGCATCGTCTAAAAGCGCATTCTTTGATTTGTTGAACACCGGAATTAATATTAACATATTGTAAATTAGTACAATCTTCAAATGCAAATGCACCAATTACTTTTTACTGAACCAGGTATTGTAACGTTAGAAATATTTGTATTATCTTCAAAAGCTCTTGATCCAATTGTTGTTACAGAATACCCATTTATTGTACTGGGTATTGAGATTTGTGAAGATGTTCCGTTGTAACCTGTAATTGTAATTTGATTATTGCTAATATTATAAACAAAACCATTAGATGTTGCTTCAGCACTGGCTGATATTGATAGATTCTTAAATACAAGAATACTATCATTTGATGTAATTGAAAATGCAAAGCAATAAAAACAATGGAAAGTAAAGCAGAAATAATTTTATTTGTTTTTTTCATAATGATTCTCCTTAAATTAATTTTTTTTTTTAAGCATGCTTATAAACACATTATATACCAATAATTTACAAAAATCAACATATAAATATAAAATTAATCAAATATTTACATTATGTCTATATTTTGTTTAAATATAAAGTGTAGAATATAAATGTAGTTTATGACTGTTTACCATCTTTTCATTAAAAGTCCCCACTTGCTTTATTAATTAGTTCAAGTGGGGATTTTAATTTTTTACTTTTTTGCATATCCGATAGAAAGTAAAAAACATTTAAAAGGTGACTTCTAAAAATTCTATTTTTGAGTTTTTCGGCTAGTAACCAAAGTGAATCCAACTGAGATGAAAGCATTTAAAGAACATACCACTTAAACTGAGCAGCCGAAGTATTATGCGTCCATATCTGAATTGGTGCACCTGACCCAGTAGACGGTCCTTCAATATCCATTGTCATTGTTGAAGCAGACTTTCGGTCGAATATAATAAAAAGATTGCTTTGCCAGCGCTGCTTTTTTCCATTTCTGTGTATCATCAGCGGCATTAAACGTTTTGAGAATCAGGTTCGAACCATCTCCTGTTCCGCTTATTGACACAGCTTTGGCATTATCCGGAGTCAGTATATAGAAATATTCGTCGCTGCACTGTACAAAATTCCATTCATATTGCGTATTGCTTTTGAACAACATTTGCTTGTGAAGGTGAAACAAATTTAAATTGCTATAATTACTTTTTAATAGAATGCTTTTCAACTGTACTCATAGTATTCCATTTAAACTGATCAGGATCTGTGCCAAATTCCCATATCTGAATTACTGCGTTTGAAGCTGTGGATGGACCTTCAATATCCATCGTTTTTGTCGGAGCTGATTTTGGTTTGAAATAATGAAGCAGACCAGTTCCGGCATTGAATTTATTCCATTTCTGGTTGTCTGCACCGCCATTGAATGCAGTAAGTATCAAGTCAGAACCGTTGCCTGTACCACTTATTGTTATAGCCTTAGAATTATCTGATGTTAATATATAAAAAATATCCATCACCTGAATCTACAAAGTTCCAATAATATTTGTTATTACTCTGAATAACTTTTTGATCCTGAAAAAGCAACATACAAATTGCTGAATTTGCTGTTTATATACTTTGGCAGGTTATCCGACCATTGAGGCCAGTTACTTGGAGCAGAAGGCTGATTTAAGCTATATATAGCCGGCGGGAGCTGATTTACCGTTATCAGGAGTATTCCCACCTGACTGAACCCACACATAGCTATTGCCGCTGTCCGTACCCCAATCGCAGTTTTGGGTTACATTCCATTCAACATCAGCCCATGTAGTTTCCTTTATATGGGAAATATGAATTTGTAATTTTGTTATTTTTCCATGACTCCCAGTTTTTGTACTGGAATTACGACCATAAGCACGTCTTAACCTGCATCTGCGTTTTAAATTGCCGTTAAATGTAAAGTCCTCCCTGAAACATAGAGCTTTTGTTTAGTGTACGGTTAGCCTGAGGGAAACTGATAATTGCTGCAAGAAACCAGTCACTTGCTCCTTCTTCACGAACCCATTGCGCATAATAAGTTTTTCCATTTATAGTTTTGGTTCCTATGCACATTGTATACCATTTTCCTACTGTCCAGGTATAGTTGGTAAAAATGTGTTTTCCTTCTCCTCGCCGCCGAAATCAAGATAATTCGATCGCTGTCAGCGGATAAAATATTCGATTTCCGGAAGCATACTGCCATCATTCCATATAGACAGCAATATTTTATATTGACCTCCAGAATACTGAAAACCTGCATAGCCTCCGGACCAGTTATGAACAGCCCAGTAGTATTGTTGGCTACTGTTTCACAGTACCAATCTACAATTACGAAATCATAACTTCCTCCGTCCGTCCAATCAACATACATATTCGGCGCTTGATTTTTGGTGTTAAAGTAGTATCTGCCATAACGATTCCTCCTAATTAAAAATATTAATTTCATATAACCACAACATTTTTGACTTCCAGTTAACTATTTACAATGTCTCTTATAAATATTCTTTTTTAATTATACAATATAACCAATAATTTTACAATATTTACCATATATATTATGCCTACTTTTTAAAATTTTTCTACATTTTGCCATAAAATAACAAAAATATTTTGGAAAAATTACTAAAAAATACTGTTAAAATAATATATTTAATATCTATCTATAATGTTCAAATGAATTAGCACATATGGAAATTGTTTCAGCAATATTATATCAATTAACAAGAAATCTAACGCCTGAAGAAATTAAAGCAAGCGGCTTTGACACTTATTTTGTTGATCATACCACAGGCATATATCCTATTGCCGCTTCCGGAACACCGTTTACAGCAGCGTATTTTCAATCTAAAAGGTGACCCTATAACTGATCTTGTAGAGGATATGGCGGCAGATGGTACTATCATACAAAGGCTACAAGTCTCAAAAGTGCCTATTTTACGTGGTTTTAGAGTTTAAAAAGTAGGACATGCCTTACCATTGCTACAATCTCACATGGGTAACGTACGTAAAATATGATAAAAACAAACGGATTCGTATACTTATTTTTGTTGATTTTAAAGTATAATCCTTAAATTTGCTTAATTGCAAAAAGAAATTCATAAAAAAAAAATACTGTCAAGGGCACAAAGTGTGTATTTACCCTTGACAGTATTTTTTTATGAATTAAAAAAATGGAAGTGCAAATTTAAGGAGTTATAGCCATAGCAACAAGATATGTGAATAGTATATAATAAGATGTATTAATAGTAGTGCATATTATTGAAATTGACCCATAAAAAAGTCGCTTAGTTAGATACTAAGCGACTGACTATTTTCAACTAAATTCTATCTTTATTTTACACGGAATTAGTAAAAAAAGTCAAGAAAAAAACACAAGTCAAGTCTGAAAAATCTACAATTTTTATAAATATAAATGTTGGTTTTTTAAGTATAGTAACCAATAAAATATGAGATTTATTTCTATTAGGGGTCAGAATATGGGTCAGCGCATAGGAGGTTATATACATGGCAAAATGTGGAGAAAACATCAGAAAACGAGCAGACGGAAGATGGGAAGGACGATATATCGAAGCATATTCAAGCGATGGAAAAGCCGTTTACCGTTCTGTTTACGGAAGAACATATACAGAAGTGAAAGAAAAATTATCGTTGAATAAAAAACTTTGCAGTCAAAAAATATAAGCAATAAAATCAACATGGAAGAATTATTCAAAGAATGGCTTTATATCAAGGAAAAATCAATTAAAATATCCTCAGAAGTAACATATCGTTATCTTATAGACAAACATTTTATTCCGCATTTCAAAAGTGTAAAAGCAATGTACCTCACAAGTGAGCTTTGTACAAGATTTTATATCAAAAACAGCCAATTTTCGCCCAAAAACTGTGTGCGACATGATTTCACTTTTTAATTCAAATAATAAAGTATGGGCAGTCAAAGAAATATATAAATTACTTTGATTTTGATTCGATTATATATCCAAAATCGCTGAAAGATGAACTGCCTGTTTTGAAAAATTCCGAATTTATAAAGCTTTGTAAATTATGTACAGACAAACTTCGAGGTACAGAAAACAGGTATTTTATTGTCCTTATTTATGGGTATCAGATTAGGTGAAATTTGCGCTTTGCAATGGGAAGACGTGAATTTTTATGATGAAACAATTCATATCGGAAAGACAATGCAAAGACTGAAAAACTTAGATAAAAATGCAAAGACAAAAACTAAAATTGTAATTGACACTCCGAAAAGTCAAAAGTCGATTCGTGATATTCCGATACCGTCATTTCTACTGGAACTACTTAACGAGTATAAGTCAAGTGATAAATCATATGTTTTAACAAGCACGACTGATTATATTGAGCCACGTTCTTATCAGAAAAAAAATTTAAAAGTTGTCTTGAAAATGCAAGAATACCCGATATAAATTTTCATGCGTTAAGGCATACATTTGCAACAAGAGCAATTGAACAAGGTTGTGACATAAAAGTCTTAGTGAAATGTTAGGACATTCAAGTGTAAAATTCACCATGGAACGCTATGTACACCCATCAAATGAGCATAAAAAAAATGAACCTTGAAAAGCTTGCCGTTTTTCTATTAAGGGGTCAAAATTATGGTCAGGGAAAGTAGATTTCTCCCTATTTTGCGTTGTTTCCTAATGAAAAGTCGCTTAGTATCTAACTAAGCGAACAGATTTTACGATTTGGGTCATTATTATGATAACCCATTTTGTGGGAAGTATGCAAGTTTGGAGATGGTTTTATGAGAAGTAAAAAAAAGAACTATTGGGATTTTGATTGTGGTTATTGTTGTGTTGTTAGGATTTGCAGGTTCGTTGCTTATCTATAGGAATAATTTATCATCTGAAAAGACAAAAGAATAATTCAAACAATAATATTGCACAATCTCTTTCATCTGCTCAAGTGGAAAAAGTATTGAGAATTTCTATGATAAGCCAATAACAGACGAAAAGATAGCTTTAGATTCTATTGAAGCAAATAGAGATAAATTAGGATATGCGGATAAAAACCTTTTACTTTTATCTATGATGAAAAAAAAGTGGTTCTGAAACTGCATATCATTTTGATTTATATTATAAAAGGTATTCTATACAAAGTCCAGCAGGTATACGAGGTGTAAGCGTAATAACTTATTATGATAATAGTGCAGATGTTTTAATTACTGGTGTTTCGGATTCAGAAAAGATAATTAAAGTAAATACAACTCCTAAACTTACACAAGATGAAGCACTTAATATTGCAAAAGGAAACCTTAGGAGAAAATTTTTTCAGAATATAAATATCCATTTGGTAACGAAAAAAGTTATCCAGAACTTATTATTTATGAAATAAATAACGAGTATATTCTTTCATATAGTATTAATTCTGGAAGCTTTGTTTGTGTTATAAATGCCGAAAATGGAAATGTAGTTGTTTGTCATAGCATAATGGTTTCAAATTCAGCTGAATATGAGGGACAAAATGGTGATATTCATCAAGTTTTTTATGACGATTATAAAGATGAGAATTATGATATAAAAAATATGCTTTATAATAAAGAAAAAAATATCTATATTCTTGATGATGTAAAACAGCAATTTAATATGGGAGATGTTTTTACTATATCAGATATTCATTCTGGAAAAAAAAATAAGAGTGCAGTTGATGGAATGGCAAATACATATAGAGCAGTTGAATATTTTTAAAGAAAAAAATTAAATATAACCTTTGATAAAATTTTTGTTGAAGTCAATGATACTGAATCTATAGATAATGCATGGGGAACAAGTTGGAAAGATAATAACAAAAGCATATGCAAAGATAACTTTTGGTATAATGTCAAACAAAAAGCAAGCACAATATAGCGCATATTTAGATGCGGTAGCACACGAATATACTCATTCTATTACAAATCTAAAAAGCATTTGGGTCAGAAGGATATAGTGAAGATAGTAATTATTTTGAACGGAACGCTTTAATGGAAGCTTATTCAGATATTTTTTGGCGAATTAGTTGAAAAAGAATATACTGGAAGTATGGATTGGAAAATTTATAATCTGAGAAATATAAGCGAACCTAAAATAAAAAAATATACTAAACGATATATAACAGAAGATAAACAAGGAACTGATGATAATGATTATGGCGGTGCTCATCAAAATTCAACTATCATTTCTCATGTTGCTTATTTAATGAGTAAAAAGTAATGATAGCAAAAAAGTATGATGCTGAATTTCTTCTTGATTATAACCAATTAGCTCAATTATGGTATGGTTCATTAGAATATCTTAAAAGAAACAGAATTTATGGACTTTTCAGATTGCAGATATGCAGTTGAAAAATCTGCAAGAAAAATTGATAAAAAGAGGGCGTATTACTTGAAGATAATCTAAAAGTTATAGAACAAGCTTTTAATGACATTGAAGTAATCAGTAATCCTGCTCGACGTGGTGCAATGGATAGTGCAGAGATAAAAGAGAAACACACTGCAACAGTTTCCATTGAAGATGAAATTCAATCGTCTGAATTTGTGGAGATTACAGAAATTCTAACAGAACCTAATCCCAAAATCACCGATAGTGATTATAATGGAACAGCTTATATAAATGTTTATGATAATTTTGTTACTATAAGAGATGAAGAATTAGTTTCTGAGGGGAGATGCATATCTTAATTCACAAAAGTAAATCAGTTTCTGATGAATATGGATTGAAGTTAGTTTTGACATACCAAGATACATTATACTTAGATAAAAACGGCGATTTTATACAGTTTGATAATGATAACGATGTGAAATATTGCGGCGGAAATTATCGCATACTTGATAATAATGAAATTGATTTTAAATACGAGAAATGCTATCTTTATGGAGATAAGATTGATGATTTTACTACACATATAATTGAAGAAAATGTTTTTGGACAATGATTATAAATATGATTTTAACAATGGTCCAAGGGAAGCATATATGCATCGATTATCAAATGCAAATGAATATAATTATATGGCTGTTGCTCTATCAAATTGTTGTGGTTGGTTTAACGAATTACCTTCTCCAGGCTATCAAGATTATTATGATAATCTTGATATATGTAAATTTTTCTTTTCTTGGGTCACATGATAATGCAGTTAAGCCAAAGATAAGAGATAATTATATCATTGCGGAACAAAAAGGGGTATTCTTTTTGGTGAAATTTTTCAATTTAGATGAATTCACATTACAATATTCTAACTTTGACGTGATAAATAACAATAAAACAGACTATATTCATCGTCCTGGTCAAAAAAATAGATGATTTAATACTTGATAATATTGAATTTAAATTTAATAAGAATAAAACATGGAGTATTACTAATAATTCTGATTACGATTATTATGGTAAAACAACTGGAAATTGGGAATTAATAGATGAACATATTTTAGCTATTATTTGCGATGATTGTTATTATCAAGGTAGTTATAATAGTGATGCTATAAATTTTTTATATCTTGATTTTGAAAATAATGAAATTTATATACCATTATTTGTTGAATCTCCTTCTATGCTTCCTTTGATGGATAGATTTAAGAATTCTTCAAATCAAAGTGGCAATTTAGAAAAATTAAATTAAAATTCCTATCCCCTAAAAACATCATATCAAAAAAAGTCCCCGATTATGTTCTTTTTTAAAACATATCGGGGACTTTTTTAACTGTAGGTCATTAAGGGGTTAAGGAAAACTTTTACTTCGCAAACTCGTCAAATTCTTCAAGATGTTTAATTCTGAGGGTAATTCTTGGGTGATTGGCAATCATCTTTTTGAATAATGGAACTGTTATCGCCCAAAGATATTTTTTTCAAGGAGATACAAAGCTTCAATCATGTCCGTATCATATCCAATTGAGTAAGAAAACAAATCCGCTTTAAACTCATTTTTACGGCTGTTTACCGACAAAATCACCTGTAACCCGAAATTTAAAAACCAAATAGAAAACTCAAAATAAAGCCTTATTAAAAAGCATTAATGCGGAAAAAAATACTGTGTTTTCCAGTAAATGCACTCTGAACCCAATCAATAATAACAAGAATAATCTTGCAATAAGTACAAACACGGAAAGAATACCGTTTCCGACAATAGCATATATAGATGCCATTGTATCCCCATGTACTAAATGCGGTGCGATTTCATGCCCAATAACTGCTTTTAGTTCATCTTCGGTGAATGTCTGCATTGCCCTTTTGTTACTGCAATAGTCTGTCTGCCTAATGCCATAGCGTTGACTGTCATATTGTCAATTACACATATCTCAATCTTTCTGAGTTTTTTGTATTTCTCTTTGGCACGTTCACAAACTTCCTCAAACAATGGCTGTAAATATTCGGTTTCCCGTTTTGTTTCAAGCGGACGAACCCTGTTCAATAATCGTAAAAGTTTCTCGCCTAACCGACTAAATCCAATAATTAGCGAAACTCCATAAACCATAAATACAATCAAAAAACTTTTTTTTGCCGTACCGCCTAAAAGCAGAGATGAAATTACATAGTAGAAAATTGAACAAACAAGGTAAATAGGGTTGTTTTTCCAAAAACGAAAAAGAAAAAGTATACTTCTTTCAATATCGTCAATTAATCTGTCAATCATAAAAAATACCCCTAAAACGGCTTATTTACGTGTAATTTGCTGTGAAAATATTCGTCTCTTGAAAGAAAAATGCCATATCCCGTTTGTAACTGCTTTATCTCGTCAGGGTGATATAAAAATTCTCGCACTCGTCTTGCCGAACCAAACCCCGTCTGTGTGGTGTCAAGTCCTTTCTGCTGTAGCTGATACGTCACTTCCATGGTCTGCCTTGTGCCTAAAATATTCGCCCAATTTTCTGAATTTACTGCGCTGTTCTGACGTAAAACAAGATAATTGTTGCAGTTTTCAATAATCTGCTGGGTAAAATCTTCATCTTCGGCACTTGAAAGGTCGGAAAGACTTTGCGTTGCCAAAACACAAGTAACATTCGCACTTCTTGACTTGTTTACAAGGTCAATCAGCGTTTTTGAAGCATATACGTTTATTTCATCGAACAGGAAAAATGTTCTGTTATTACTCTGAAAATGCTGACTTATTGCTTTTTGCTGTCAATCAGAACCAATCGACCAAAAAAGCGGGCGATATTTCGGGGGGTAAATAAGTGGATTTAAAATAAATAAAATAATTGATTTTTTCTTTTTAACGCTGTTGTAATGTCTATTCCCGTATCGGAAAATAGTTCTCCCAATTCGCTTTCCGCTATGGTTGAAAATCTTGCTATTGAATTTTCAGCAATTTTTTTCCCGATGTTTTAGCGATTTCAAGATTTTCCAAATGCTTTTCTTTTGGAGATTCTTTTTTTCTTTCACCATCTGCATTGACAGTGACGAAAATTTATCCAGTTCCATATTTTTGACAATCGTTTGGAATGAAAGTGGAATTTCTGCTTTGTTCATCAACAAAATCAATCGCTGTAAGTAACGTTCCGCATTGACTTTGTAATGCTCCTCCGACCAGTCCGTCATATTGATAAGCATATCCTTTGCAACAGTAGGAGAGGTATTAAAAAACGGGTTATATGTATCGGATAAGGACGGATTTGTTAAATTAATGCAGTAAATTTTTTTTGCGGTAACGCTTGTTTAACTGCGCGTCAGAACATCTAAAATACTGCCTTTTCCTGTATCTCCTTTGCCGTCTACAATCAGCATGGGAAAGTCTTTTTTTTCATACAGTTTTGCATATAATTGCTGAGTGCAACGGTTTTTCCACTTCCGGTAGTTCCGCAAATAAAAATATGCTTTGCATTATCAGGAGAAAAAATCGGCTTTCTGCGGTTATATCCCAATAATGCGGAATTGGTTTCATTTAAGTTTTTCTGTTTCATTCTGTGTTTCACCCTCTTAAAAATCACGGCGAAAATTAAACAGCTTTCGCATAAAAAAACAGTTTGTCTGCAACCGTGGATAATAATACAGATTGGAACTGTAAAAATCATAATTTTTATAATTATTTCATATTTTTTTAAGTCCGTTCAAATAGATTAAAAATCATAGTCTGTCACCTCGCATTAATTTGATTTGTTACATTATATGCTAAAAAAATAGGCTTGTATGATGTGGGACAAGATATAAAAAATAGAAGTAATGTTTAACATCACTTCTATTAATTTTATATTTTTATTGATAGATTACATATTTGTTCGCACACTGTATCACTCATTAAATATAGTTCAATACAATCTTTTTTAGTTGTTTTTTACAATCTTGCTGAAGCATAACCTTTTGTAAACTTTTTGAGGATAGTCCATGATAGTTTTTATTTTCAGATTCTTCTAATTCTATCAATTCATCAAAGTAGTATTCTCTGATATCTAACAGTGCTTTCATAGATTTAGCGTTTTCAAAACATTGTTTGAGTTCTTCCAGTTGATTATTCTCTGGAATGCTTCTCCATAAATATAGCATTTTTTTCAATTGTCCTTCAAATGTATTTTGGTCGGCTTTTTGTTATGTTTGAAAATATTCTTTGTCCTTTTGAATCAAATTACAATATTGTTTTACTAATTCATCTGTATTCATTTACTTTCCCTCTCTTTCAACGTTAAATTTTCCTAAAGTATATCATATATAGTTTGAAATCTCAACATATAATCGCTATTTCAGACTTTGCATATAGTCAGTGATTTTCTGTAAAGAAAGTATTTCTATGTTGGTATAATATCTCTGGCTGTTATTCAAAACGTTTAAAATTGCCGTCTGATAATCGGGAACGACCCATATTTGCGTATCATATTCCATGAAATTATCCTTAATAATATTTAACAAGCGGTTATTTGCTTTCTTCGTCAGCTCGACTTCCACGCAATTTGTCTGTTCATCTTTTTGTAAAAAATAAGATCGGCTCTGTGTCTTCGTATTCCAAAACCGTCTGACTGGTGCAATTGCTTTTCCGTTGTTATGTCGTTTAAAGACAAGTTTTCTTTGTGCATGAAATAAATTGCCGTATCTAAAACTGTTCTGTTATGTACGATTTGTTCAATCTTGACTTTTTCCGTACCTGTTCCGACCTGTATAAGCGATTTGCCTTTGGCTGTCAAAAAATAAATACTTGGCACACCATACAAAAATTTTTTTGCGTTTCAAATATCCTACTGCTTCAATTAAAATCTTCAATCTTCTGTCTGTCGCTCTCTGTCCCGAAAAATTGGCTAACCATCGAATGTGTTTACTTCCGCACGCTCTCCACCTGTCAACCTCTCTTAAAAATCAACTCGTCTCTTTCTGTTAATCTCACCTGTTCCACCACCTCTTATATATAATTAAATAATAATAAAAAATAAGAATATAAATAAAAATAAATATTATAACTTGCTCACAGCTTCGGCGAATTGCAAATATAATTTATTATATGTATTGCACGATGTTATGGTGGGGTCTCGTATGAAATAGGAGACCCCACCATAACATCGGCAATTGTAATTCGCCGAAACTGTGAGCTTTCTCGTTATATCTTTATTTTTATGCTCTGTCTTTTGTGATTAGTACACTTTTGTAATGGGGTGGTGGAACAGGGAAAATAAGTATAATCAGCAATTTAGTAAATATTTTGAATAAAAGACAAGCAGTATTACATAACAATACAACAGAGAATGGAGGGAGTTGTATTGTCAAGAAAACAAATTATAAATGTAAAAAATACATTTCAAAGTAAAAACGAAAAGGAACGTTCACAAAATTACACTAATAAATGGATAAATATTATTAACAAAAATGAAGCTGATAAAGTTAACAAAAAGTTCAAATAGTTCCCTTTACAAATCGGCTCAAATATTGTATTATAGATACATACGAACCGATTTGTTTTTATCAAATCCGAAAGGAGAAGATGAAGCAATGAAGGTAGCAATTTATTGCCGTCTTTCTGAGGAAGATAAAAAATAAGCTTTCAAAAGAAGACGACAGCGAAAGTATTCAAAATCAAAAATCTATGCTTATTGAATATGCGGTACAAAAGGAGTGGGAAATTTACAACATTTATAGCGATGACGATTACACGGGTGCAGACAGAAACCGACCTGCGTTTAATCAATTGCTAAAAGATGCAGAACAACACAAGTTTGACATTGTGTTATGCAAAACACAATCAAGATTTACAAAGAGAACTGGAAATCGTTGAAAAAGTACATACATGGATTATTTCCGATATGGAATATACGTTTCATAAGTATTGTAGACAATGCCGACACGGAAAACAAAGGCAACAAAAAGCCCGTCAGATAAACGGACTTATTAACGAATGGTACTTGGAAGATATGTCCGACAACATTAAAAGCGTTCTGACTAATAAAAGGCGCAACGGCTCACATATCGGAGCATTTGCACTGTATGGATACCAAAAAAGACCCTAATCAAAAAGGGCATCTGATAATTGATGAAGAAGAAGCGGCGCAGGTGGTTCGTGAAGTCTTTACTTTTGTTTTCGCAAGGTATGGGAAAGAGTTCAATTGCAAGATACTTAAATGAAAAAGGTATTCCAAATCCTACAGAGTACAAACGTTTACATGGTCTGCGATATAAACCACCTGTAACTAAACAAAGTACGCTATGGAGATATTTTGCTGTTGCAGATATGCTCATTAACGAAATCTATATCGGCAAACATGGTTCAAGGTAAGTATGGGAGCGTTTCCTATAAAAATGAAAACAAGCCTATTCCAAAGGAACAATGGATTAGGGTAGAGGGAACTCATGAACCGATTATTGATATGGATTTATGGAATACGGTTCAAGAAATGATTAAACAAAAAGCAAAACCTTTTTTCTAATGGTGAAATAGGAATTTTTGCAAAAAAAAGCAAGATGTATGTACTGTGGTTACGTTATGCGTTCTACAAAATCTCATGAAAGACGTTATCTGAAATGTGCAACCAAGAATGCCTGCAAAGACGCTTGTATCGGTTCTTTTATCTCCGTTTCTGTTCTTGAAGAATATGTGCTGTCAGAATTAAAAAATCTGACCACTTGCACATGCGATCACTAAATAAATTTCATTCTGAATAACTGCATATAATCACATACTCTTTTTATTTCTCATAACATATATTTATATCCCCCGATTTTGGATGTTTTCCAGTCTGACATTAGGTTGTCTGATATCACGCATAATCGAGAGATCAAACCCATCCACCTTAGTTCGAAATACAATCTCTGACTCCATTTCGCTTTCGCTTGTCTGCCATCTGCCTGCACAGATAAGCCATTCCGCCTTCTTATCGGCATTGGCGGCCTGTGTAGCCCTTTTTCAAAAACACGTGGCAGTCTCGGCTTTTGATTCTATTCCGGTAGCGGCGCTCCTGCTGTGAAAACCGATTCTTTTCCTCTGCGGTTTCTATTGTAACAACCCTGCAGTTAACCTCTTGAAAGTATCTGTTCAACATAAATGCAACCATTTTCCGTCAGTATATACCGCAAGTTTCACTGGTGAATGAAATTTATCCCATATGCTGGCATCTTATTTTTTAATGGTATCACGTGGCGACACCATCCACACCCCGACTTTCAAAGCACAAAATCATTTTTCGGTGCTGCTCTACGAGAAACGCTGCCGACATCTTCACTCTGCACATCTTGGTTTTTAAGTCACTCAAACAAA